>ENA-OPCO01002666-OPCO01002666.1-human-gut-metagenome-genome-assembly--contig:-NODE-2666-length-9777-cov-2.953096_pt1 | contig 9777 bp, 10 predicted proteins | sample MGYA00241562_ERZ501475 | MGnify/ENA primary metagenome ERZ501475 (study PRJEB25962, sample SAMEA2042627) | human gut metagenome | biome: human gut; feature: human-associated habitat; material: faeces... | reverse complement strand
TAACAGATTCAACGTCTGTGTCTATCTCGTCCCATGTCTGACTATCTACGCCTAGGGCAAACGGAAGATAGTCTTGATTGGAAACTGACATTGAGATTACATCTCCAGTTGAGAAGCTATTCTTTACGGGAAGCGATAAAGCGGCACTGTTACGAGTAAGCAAGTCAGTGATGCTTTGGTTGTCGATAGAAGTAGAGAAGTCGATAGCTTCTTCACTGGGGTCTTGCAGGTTGTCTTGTTGTTGACAACCAAACAGGCATGCTGCTGTTAGAAAAACTAGAAGGTTTTTTCTTTTCATTTGCAGGGTTGTTAATTAGTTAATAATAAAAAAGAGAAATCTAATATTCTATTTTATCCTCTTTGGCTGCCCAAGCCTCAAAGGCGGTAATAGCTTCATTGGGTAGTAAAATTTCGGAGGGAAGTTTTCTGTCGGCAGGCTTTAGAGCCAGTTCATCATAAATAAAGGAATCGTCGAAACCGATGTTCTTTGCATCCGTCTTATTATTACCATAATACATTTTGTCCAGTCTTGCCCAGTAAATGGCACCCAGACACATGGGGCAAGGTTCGCATGAAGTATAGATTTCGTATCCGCTGAGGTTGAATGTCCCCAATTTGGCGGCTGCGGCACGTATGGCACTTACCTCGGCATGAGCGGTGGGGTCACACGAAGAGGTTACTCTGTTGACTCCTGTAGCTATAATTTCCCCTTCTTTGGTTGCAATGACGGCTCCGAACGGGCCTCCACCATTAGCAACGTTTTCTTTGGAAAGCTCGATTGCTTTCCTCATTAGTTCTTCTTTGGTCATAGTTATAAAAAATAATATCGTTAGTTTTGCTTTTATTGCTACCTTTCGCAAATATAAAGAAAACTAACGATAGAATATAGTGATTAAATTATTTTAAGAAACAAACAAGGGCAGGCTTCTTCTTAAAGCTTCCCTAATATTTTGTCCATTACCCAGTTAGTCAAGGTAGCACTTTCTCCGTTGCAGGAACAAACGGACTTACCCAGCAGATGATCTACTACTGCCTGTATAAGTGGCTGTTGTACATGTTCGGGATTGCCGATGCAAATTTCTTCACGTCCTCGTTCGGTGTGCAGACCGATCGGTTCGTAAGTAAACACAGAGAAGCAGATCATTCCTTTATCTCCGATGATTTCGATACGGTCCTCACGGGCAGAATCATGGGCAACAAAGCACCAGGAGCCGCTGCCAACCAATCCGTTATCAAACTGAAAGCAAGCGCTCAGTGTATCTTCGGCGGGGTAAAGCCCTCCGCGGTTGCTTTTATATCCGCTGGCTTCGAGGATGCAGCCGAACATGTCTTGCAGCAAATCAATCTGGTGCGGGGCAAGATCATAAAAGTAACCGCCTCCTGCAATATCAGCCTGTACGCGCCAGGGGAGGTTTTCACGGTTGTAATCCAAATCACGTGGCGGCTGGGCAAAACGGACTTGTACGTTGATGACATTACCGATAGAGCCATTCTCCACCATTTCTTTCACTTTCTGGAAGTAGGGAAGATAGCGGCGGTAATAGGCTACGAAGCAGGGAACCCCTGTTTCCTGAGAAATACGGTTGATGCGTGTACACTCCTCATAAGTGACAGCCATTGGTTTTTCAATATAGGCAGGTTTTCCTGCTTTCATTGCCATAATGGCGTAGGTAGCGTGTGAAGAAGGAGGAGTAGCGATATAAATGGCGTTTACTTCCGGATCGTCAATCAGTTCCTGGGCGTCATCATACCATTTCTTGATTCCTCTTTCTTTCGCATAAGCCTTTGCTTTGGCGCCGTCGCGGCTCATTACAGCTACTACTTCAGAATGTTCTACCTTTTGAAAGGCGGGGCCACTTTTGGTTTTGGTTACTTCTCCGCAACCGATGAAGCCCCATTTAATCATCTTTTCATTCATAATATACCTATTGTGCTTGTTTTAACAACTCCCAAAGATAAAGCTATTTTTTATGAAGAACAACTTTATTGATTGTTAACTGTCAGAAATAGGTAAGGGGATGAGTTTTACTTTACCAGTACCAGCATACTCCGAAAGAGAAGGGATAAAGTTCGGGACCTTTGTTCTTCTCAAAAAGCCCGTATGTAGAGTAACGCATATATACACCCAGATCTGCATAACCGGCTTGCGCAAGTAAATTGATACCCAATGGACGTCCGTTCAGTCCCTTGTCAATCGTCTTCTTTGACCCGTTAACTTTTGCTTTCGATCTGAATCCGTGACGGATTTCAGCTTCGGGACCTACAGCAAAGAACAGAGGGCCTTTGCCATTGAGCCGGGTTTGCCACTCGATAGAGAGCGGAATACGGAAGTAGAAATAACGCAGACGACTTTTACTGTACTCTGTAGGTTCTTCTGCCTCTTCCCCGGAATAGATTTCGGTCACTCCGTCTATTTCACGGAATGCATAATTGCCATCCAGACGCATACTGCGGTATCCCCATCCCAATCCGATGGTAATTCCCCAGTTATAGGTAGGCGCAAAGGCGTGCGAACCGGTAAACAGATTACCGCCTATTTCCCACGAATGGCTGGAATTGAGATCGGCACCACTCGACGGATTGAATGAGAGAAAGTCATTGGACAGTCGGGTGTAGCCGATATAGAATCCGCCGGCATGAGGTTCAAATCTGTTTTTCTTGTTGTTCTTTTTGGAGAAGGGGAGGGCGCTCAGTACGGTGCGGCTTTCCGTACTCTGTCCGTTCAGGTAGACTCCTTCGAAGATTTGCGCGTTCGTTATCGTATCTCCGCCGGATGCGCGTTCGTAGAGTTTCACTTTGATCTTGTCACCTTGTTCCTTGATAACGATCTTTCGTCCGTTGACGTAAAGTGTTGTATCCTGCGGAGTGCTTTCATTTTGTGCCATGCCGCTCATTGGAGCCATCATGAGCCATAGTAATAATAGTTTTTTCATATTTGTATTTCTTAATCTGTTTTTATTCTTTCTTCATGAATAGCATGGTAATCAGGTCGTCGGCATCCAGTTCCCCTTCGATATAGATCAGGGTAGCCGAATCTTTCTTTCCGGTTTTGAAGAGGATAAACCGGTTCACATCCTCCTTAAGTTGGGGAAGCTGGTAATAACCGGATTTGATTTGCCCGTTGGAAACAACTTCTTTCACTTTCTTCGCTTTCTTCTTATCGGCTTCCAGGCAACGGAGAATAGTGGGAAGTGCATTGTTGACATCCTTGAAAACCAGACTTTTATAGAGAGTCATCTGGTAAGTTTCCAGCATTTCATTGGATAGCTCTACCATAGTCACCCCTTTTTGCTTTCCGTACTTCTGAAAGACGGTGGCAATCTGTAGTCCCTGTTGGGCGGCTGCATGGGCAGCGAATGTAAGTAACAGGGCGATTAGTGTGGTACGAATGATTTTATTCATCATAATTATATGCTGTTTTTATATTATTCATCAAATAAAGTAGCGAATATTTCTTCCTCGCTGAGGCTGACGTCACGGAAAGCGACCATCGCCTGTTCGCGGATCAAATGAACGTCCGTATATTCCTTGCCGTCAATGATCACATAGTTTGCCGGTGCAGGGGATATATGGCGGTAGATGCCCGATATGCCCAGTAATAACAGGAGGGCGGCAGCGGCAGCACCGAGGCTGTAAGTCAGATACTTTCTGACCGTTTTTGTCTTTTTCTCGAATATGGCAAGTTCAGGCATTTCGCCGGCATTACATTGACCGGAGACTTCCGTAAGTTCCTCCTGCTCTGCTTCGAAGAAGGCAAACATCGGGCGATATACCTCCAGGTGTTCCGGTACAAGGCCTTCGGCAAAGAAACGTCGTAGTCTGCGTTCTTCCTCGCAGGTGGTTTCTCCCTCGAAATATTTGTTGAGCAAGGTTTCTATATCTTTCATGCTTTGTTCCTCCTTTTTCGTTCTTGTATTGTTTGCAAATAGACTTCTCTTACTTTCTTGCGGGCTCTTGACAGATTGCTGCGAATGGCTTCTGCATTGCATCCGGTGATTTCGGCAATTTCTTCCGTTTCGTACTCTTCGATGTCTTTCATGCGGATGATTGTTCGTTGCAGCGTAGGCAAGGAGTCGATAATCTCCCGCATCAGTCTCATCTTTCTCTTCCAGCAATCGCTCCGGAGTAGCCGAAGGGGTGGGAGCCTGTACCCGGTCGAGTGATAAAGTGTCCGGTCGCTTGGCACGCCACAAGTCCATGCAAAGATGATGCGTCATGGTCATGGCTACAGCTTCGATGCTTCTGTACTCGTCCAGTTTCTGACGCAGATTCCATAGCTTCAGCATGACTTCCTGTACGGCATCTTCCGCATCCGAAGGATCATCAGTCATCCTCCGGGCATAGTTCAGTAGCTTATCTCGAAGGGGCACAACGGTTATTTTAAATTGTTTCAGTTCCATTTACACTGATAAGACGGTGCCAGATTAAAAACGTGACATCAAAAAGAGATTTTTTTCAAAAGTAGATCAATTTTTTGTCAAGAGCAACTTTATTGATTGTTAACTCTTTGGGGGACAGAGCTTCTGTTTATAGAGAATAAAGCATACTACATTCAAATACGAAAGTCAAGTCCTCGGGGGGGATCTTCACTTATTTAGTATAGTATTTCCGGTAAATTTTTTGATACTCTTTTTCTTTCTGGAATTTGTCCAGCCATGTATTCAGGCTATCGAGCAATGCGGGTGATTGTTTGCTGACTGCCCATGAATAGAACTGGGTAAAGCTGATTGCAGTATTGATGTCCAGCTGTGGCAATGAATCAGTCACTGCGCGGGCTATGCTTTCGTCGCAGACCGCATAATCGATATCTCCGTGAGCAACTAACGAAATCAGTTGCTCTGAACCGTATTTTTCTATTTCCTTTATATAAATGGTATCTCCGATTTCATTACCCAGATTATGAATACGCAGAATAGAAGGTGAGCCTTTTACCACATGAAGTGTCTTCTTGGCAAGGTCTAATTGGCTCCGGATATAAAGTGAATCATTTTCTCCGTTCGCTTTTCGCTGTACCAATACCTGCTTGTTGAGTATAATGGGAGAGGTGAGGAGCAGTGAATCCTTCAGCTCACTGGTTGCCAGTATTCCGTAAGCTATCACGTCGTAACGTCCGTCGCTCAATCCTTCCAGCCGTTCGTCGAAACTCATGACAGGAGTGATTTCAGTTTTTAGTCCCTTATCACGTGCGAACGCTTCTATCAGTTCATAGTGGAATCCGGACACAGTATCACTGTCTACATAGAAACTGATTGAATTATATTCGGTAGCTACACGTAAGATACCTTCTTTGGCAATAGCTGCATAATCGCGCGGATGTCCCGAAGGCTTTTCCTGCTTACCGCAATAGCGGACAGAGAAGATGAGTGCCAATACAATGACTACCGGCAACAGATATCTGAATAGTCTCAATTTCGGGCGCGTTTTCATAAGCCATAGAGATTTTGTTAATCATAGAAGTTCCATGAAAGTCCGAATTTCAGCACACGTGGATTGATGGGGTAATGAGGAGCCAGAAAATAATTGGGTTTGCTCATTCCCTGGTTGACGTGATACATCATCACATAAAAACGGGTACGTTTCAAGTGTAGGTTAGCATAAACATTCACTATCGGATAGCCGCCTATCTCTACTTTGCCTTCTTCCGGTTGCAGGTAGAACTGCTGTGTAGCAGGCATATAGGCAGGAGCGTCATACTTGGTGAAATAACGTACATCGGCACCTAACTGTACGCTCAATACTTTCTTCGCCAGTTTAAACTGCATATAGAAATTATGATACAGTGAGAGTTCCGGCAATGGCAGTACAGCCTGGTCACTGGATTTCTGCCAGATTACTTCATTGTCCAGATGAAAGATTCCCACCTTGAAATCCTGATTGAAGCAAGCCGACAAAACCTGCAAACTACCGCCTTTCTGTGTCGGCAAAGCCTGCTGGTTGAAGTAAGTATAGTTCTTTATATTTTCAACTCCGGCTCTCAGGCGTGTCCCCCAATTGGCTATGTTTAGTTCACCTTCGATGCGGGTGCGGAATTCCTTATCCATATCATCGTCCCACCAAAAATGTTTGGAATGATAATGGCGCATGTAGAATGGCGCAAGTTTATTACTGATTTCTCCGCGTGCAATTACACTCACTGTATCTTTCCATAAAGGGATATTTAAGTCGATATCTCCTTTTACATTAAACTGACCAATCGCTTTTCCTGCCATGCCCACTTCACCAATCGCGTGATAATGAAGAACGTTTCCTTGCTTTTTAGTCAGTTCACCGCCTATATAGATTTCCGTCTCGTTGTATTTATCCTGTCTTAGCGGGTCCAGGCTCATCAGCGAATATTTGCTCAGCTTATGGGAGGCAAAGGCTGTCAGTCCTGCTTTTGCATATTTATTGAAGCCTTCGAGGAGGGCGATACCTATTGTATTCTTTATTCCGACATAAACGGTACTGTCCCTGACGAATGTGTTTTCTTTGTCGAGATGGGTATCACTATAATAATCCTTTACGTTATCGTCCGAACGGAAATTATGGCGTGAGCGTTCTACCTGAATGGTGTGTATAAAGCTGGTGACCGGAACGAACTCTTGTTTGGCAGGCATCGTATCATTTTCCGCTTGTGGAATATCCCGCTGAAATCCCAGATTATAGCGTTGGGTCAGAAATACGTAGAAGTCGTGGTTACGGTTCGCACTGGCGTTGAGTACGGTAGGAATATTGACCGATTCATATTCCTTTCTTCCTTCTGCCATTTCTTCCGGTGCGGTAATGTAGCGGTCGTCAGTGATACCACCGTTCTCGTTTGTTTTCAGATAATTGTTGCTGTATATTCCTTGAATCTGATAGCGGTCGCCAATGTAACTACCGAAAAGTGCAGCATTAAAATAAGAAGTATTTTGATTGTTATAGTAGCCCCGGCCATACAGATAGTCGATATTAAAGCCGAAAGCCAGCTTCTTGTTTACATTGACTGAGAAATAGGATTTGAAACGTTCTTCTCCATTTTGCTTATTACCCGCCTTGTGATAGGTCAGGTTGGTATAAGGTACATTACTGTTTGTAAAGTTGAACTCCGTCGGACGAATGAAAAAGCTGGAGAAAGGCTCCATAAAGATGGTCGGTTCCGGATAATTGCGTTCAAAGAAGATACGCGACAGACGCGGAGAACCTAAATTGGCCAGGTAATTATAATGTCCGGTAATTCCGTCTGTAAGGTTTGTGTTTTGGAAATGATGATAAGTCGTATCTGCCGGAATCATTGTCCGGTCGCCTAATTGGTTCTTGATACGCCACATATATAGCGTAGGCGGCAATCCCTGTACTTCAACATTAGCACTGTCCAGTTTATCCGGAATCATGGCAGGGTCTACCTGATTACCATATTGGTCGCGTCCGTTTTCGTCGATTTGTTGGCGGGCAGGGTTGAGCTGCGCATGAATAGCACTCAATCCTACAACGGAAAATAATATATATAATAGTAAGATTCGTCTCATAATTGGAGGCAAAGATACATGAAAAATTGACAATTGACAATTGGCAATTGACAATTAACGTCTATATGCGTTATTTTGCCAATTTATGCCGATTGTAAATTGTCAATTAGTATCTCTAATTATCAATTGTCAACTGTCAATTGTCAATTATTTAGACTTCGTGGATTAATTCCATCCCTTTTTTGATCGCTTCCTCGTTCATGGGAATCAAGTGGTGATGGCGTTCCGGAAGAGTTTTCTTCAGTCCTTTGATGACATTTTCCAGTGTCACGATAGGACGGAGTTGCAGCAGTCCGCCGAGTACGATCATGTTGAAGGCTTTCGCGTTATTCATTTCGTTGGCAGCATCCATTGCGTCGATGCGATATACTTTGATATCCTTGCGGGTAGGCGGGTTGATAATTCCATATCCGTCGTAGATCAGGATACCGCCCGGTTTTACCTTGCTTTCAAATTTCTCCAGTGAAGGTTGGTTCAGTATGATCGCCGTATCATATTTGCTCAGGATCGGTGAAGATATCTTGTCATCGCTTACAATCACTGTCACATTGGCTGTTCCGCCTCGTTGTTCAGGACCATATGCCGGCATCCAGCTTACTTCTTTTCCTTCCATCAGTCCGGAATAGGCCAGAATTTTACCCATAGACAATACGCCTTGTCCACCGAATCCTGCAATAATTATTTCTTCTTTCATTGTTCTGTTGACTTTTGCGTTATTCTTTATCTTTTAAATCACCCAGCGGATAGAATGGGAACATATGTTCTTCCATTTATTTGATTTTTCCGGAGTCATCTTCCAGCCGGAGCTGCAAGTAGATACGATTTCAACGAGGTTGGAACCTTTGCCGTTCATCGAATTCTCGAATGCCTTGCGTATCGCTTTCTTGGCTTTGCGGATGGCAGGTACTGATTGTACCGACTGACGGGTTACGTAAGCCGTTCCTTCCAGTTGGGCGGCAATCTCGGTCATTTTCAATGGATAGCCGTGCAGTTCTACATCACGTCCGTAAGGACAGGTAGAACTCTTCATGCCTACCAGTGTAGTCGGAGCCATCTGGCCGCCGGTCATACCGTAGATAGCGTTATTGATAAAGATAATGGTAATATTTTCGCCGCGGTTCAGTGCGTGAATTGTTTCGGCAGTACCGATACAAGCCAGGTCGCCATCACCTTGGTAAGTGAACACGAGACGGTCCGGCCATAGGCGTTTGACGGCAGTTGCTACAGCAGGAGCACGTCCGTGTGCTGCTTCTTGCCAGTCAATATCCAAATAGTTGTAGGCGAAAACTGCACATCCTACCGGAGAGATTCCCACCGTTTTATCTTCCATGCCCATCTCTTCTATCACTTCGGCGATGAGCTTGTGTACCACACCGTGACTGCAACCCGGACAGTAGTGCATGGCATTATCGTTCATCAGAGTCGGTTTCTTGTAAACCAGATTCTCGGGTTTGATTATTTCTTCTTTAGTCATAACTTCTTCTCCTTATCTGTTGGTGAACCGTATAAAAAACTCCATCAGCTTGACAAAGATTGCCGCGCCGCATACGTAGATAAACATTTTGAAATCATCTTTTGCTACAAAGTAGGTGATGATGGCTGCAACAGCCAATATCATAAATAGGATGTTCAGTACGTTTCTTATTTTATCGGGATTCATTGTTTCGTTATTTGATTATTTTTTCTTTCAAGGCAGTTACAATTTCATCCGGATCGGGAACGATGCCACCTAGACGTCCGAAATGTTCTACCTTTACTTTACCGTTAACAGCGAGACGGACATCTTCAATCATCTGTCCGGCATTTAGTTCCGTAACGAGCATACCTTTTACTTTATCAGCGTATGCAGCAATCGCTTTGGTTGGGAACGGCCACAGTGTAATCGGGCGAAGGATACCTACTTTAATTCCTTTTTCACGGGCTAGTTCCATTGCTTTCTGGCCAATACGTGCCATTGAACCGAAAGCGATAATCAAATACTCTGCATCTTCGCAGTTGATCTCTTCGAAGCGTACTTCATTTTCTTCAATTTCACGATATTTAGCTTGAAAACGGAGGTTGTTGATTTCCATTGCTTCCGGTTTCAATTCAAGGGAAGTGATAATATTAGGTTTGCGGTCTTTTGCTTTTCCGGTAGCAGCCCATGGACATTGTTCAATTACTTCTGCTTCCGTGCGGCGTGGCTTTTGTGCAGGAAGAACAACCTTTTCCATCATCTGACCGATCACACCGTCGGCAAGGATAATAGCCGGATTACGGTATTTGAAGGCCAGATCGAATCCTAATGCTA
>ENA-OPCO01002655-OPCO01002655.1-human-gut-metagenome-genome-assembly--contig:-NODE-2655-length-9815-cov-3.029611_pt1 | contig 9815 bp, 10 predicted proteins | sample MGYA00241562_ERZ501475 | MGnify/ENA primary metagenome ERZ501475 (study PRJEB25962, sample SAMEA2042627) | human gut metagenome | biome: human gut; feature: human-associated habitat; material: faeces... | reverse complement strand
GGAAAAGGAGTATCTCATGAAGATAGCTTTGATTAATGAAAACAGTCAGGCTGCAAAGAATGATTTAATTTACTCTAATCTTAAGAAAGTAGCTGAAAGCAAGGGACATACAGTAGACAACTATGGTATGTATTCTGCTGATGACAAAGCTCAGCTTACATATGTACAGAATGGTATATTAGCTGCTATCCTTCTTAACTCAGGTGCTTGTGATTTTGTAGTAACAGGCTGTGGTACTGGTGAAGGTGCTATGCTTGCACTTAACTCATTCCCTAATGTTCTTTGTGGACACGTTGTTGACCCTTCAGATGCATATATGTTTATGCAGATTAACGATGGTAATGCAATCGCTCTTCCATTCGCTAAGGGATTTGGCTGGGGTGCTGAATTAAACCTTACATACATTTTTGAAAAGTTATTTGAAGGCGAACCAGGTGGTGGTTATCCTAAGGAAAGAGTTGTTCCAGAACAGAGAAATAAGAAGATTCTTGATGAAGTAAGAAAGGTTACTCTTAATCAGGATTTAATCAGTGTTCTTAAGAACCTTGACCAGGATCTTGTTAAGGGTGCTGTAGCTGGAGAAAAGTTCCAGGAACTCTTCTTTGCTAACTGCAAGGACGAAAAGATTGCTGAATACGTTAAGACTTTACTTGCTTAATTTAATAAGCTCTACAGGATTATTATCAATCAATTTAATTTATTAATACGGATATTGATGTGTACATCAGCACATCTTTATCGCTAATAAAAAGCAGCTTTCCTATCTGTAGAAAAGCTGCTTTTTATTAGTTGTCTGTATATATAACAAATTATGCTGTTACCCCGCTTACTACCTTATCATTAGATAATAACCCTGCTTTAACAAGTGCATATCGCACCGCCTTTCCGAGAAATGTAGCTGCTACTATCTTAATAAGATCAAATACAATAAATGGATACACACATACCTTAAGTGCGTAACCCACTGTACAATGCTGTACATAGGCAAACCATGCTGTTCCTAATGCGTAATCAACCATTGTTCCAACTATCCACGCAATTATAACAAGAACCATATTACGATTAGTCTTCTCAATTACATATCCACCTATAAGTGCCATCAACACAAATCCAACAATATATCCACCTGTTGGTCCTGCAATCTTAGCTGGACCTCCTACATATCCTGAAAATACAGGAAGACCAACAACTCCTAATAACACATATAAACAATAACTGCATGTTCCTGCTTTAAGGCCAATCACATATACTGTAAAATATACCACAAGATTAGTAAGTGATATTGGAATAGGCCCTATAGGTATTGATAATGGTGCTAATATGCATGTAACTGCCGCCATAAGTGCCATAAAACATAACTGATAAACTGTAAACTTCTTCTCTTTCACTTGTCTTTACCTTCCTCATAAAAGATTTAAGGTTGATTGTTAACCTCAATTCCAGTTTAGTTTACAATTGTTTTTATGTATTGTCAAGCTTTATTGTTCTGAATATATATACTGAATCATTCCCGGTCCTAACGCCTCTGTCGGTCTTGCAATAAAATTATGCTTTTCATAGAATATCTCACGTCCCTTGGCACACATAAGACATAACATCATTCTTGAGTCCTCCATTGTTATAGACTTAACATACGCTATAATATGTTCTATAAGTTCACTTCCGATATGCTTCCCCTGATATTCCGGTATCACTATCAAATCCTGAATATAGCTTATAACTGCCTTATCTCCAACAACCCTTCCCATTCCTATAGGCTTGTCATCATCAAATACAGTAAACACTTTCACGCTGTTATTAAGTGCTTCCTGTGCCTGAGCTTTTGTAAGTTTTATCCAGCCCACTTTATCACGCAGTCCCAAATATATATTTACATCTTTTACATCTTCAACTATTCTAATCATTTTACACTTATCCTTTAATACACCTTTTTATTTTATCAATCAGTATACAATTTTTTTATATTTATGTCTATAAAAGCATTTTAACTTAAGAAAAAAATGATATAATAGCACATAGGTTTTGCATTTACTATATTTCATCAGATGTAAACCTAATAAAATTTATGGAGGCTTATATGATTACTGTTTCAAAAGATAATACAGGTGACTATACATCTATTCAGGAAGCTGTTGATGCTATAAGCAGCTCAACAGTATCAGAGACAATTTTTATTAAAAATGGTACTTATAACGAGCGTGTTGAGATTACACACAATAATATAACTCTTATTGGTGAGTCTATGGATAACGTAATTATAACCAAAGACTATTACGCATTAATGACTATGCCTGATAACACCAAACGTGGTACCTTCAGGTCTTATACTTTCTTTGTACACGCCAATAACTTCCACGCCTATAATATTACCTTCGTGAATTCATCAGGCTTTGGTACTGAGGTTGGACAAGCTATCGCTGTATATGCGGAAGGGGATAATATTACTTTCAAAAACTGCAAACTACTTGGTCATCAGGACACTCTCTTTACCGGTCCTCTCCCTCTTAAAGAAAAACAGCCGGGCGGATTTACAGGTCCTACAGAATTCGCACCAAGAATTCTCTCAAGACAATTATATGAAGACTGCTTTATAAGCGGTGAGATTGATTTCATCTTCGGAAGTGCTACTGCATATTTTAAGAATTGTACATTATATGCCTTAAACCGCAATAAGGAAATCAACAGTTATTATACCGCACCTTCTACATATGAAGGCCAGAAATATGGCTATGTATTTGAAAATTGCAATTTCACTGGCAACTGTCCAGATGGAACATGTTATTTAAGCAGACCTTGGAGAATACACGCAAAGACCGTATTAATAAACTGTAAATATTCCTCTCAGATTGCTGGCTCAGGTTTTCATGACTGGAATAAGCCTGAAGCACACGAAACAACATTTTACGCTGAATACAACGGATATGGTGAGGGCTACAAGCCTAATGAAAGAGCTTCATTTGCACATATCCTGACAGCAGATGAAGCTGCTATGTATACTAAAGAAAATGTATTAGGAAAAGATTTCAGATAAAATGAAAAAAGTATCGGACAGGATCTGCCTCTCCGATACTTTTTATATTACTGTAAATTAATTGTTTCTACCTGCTGTGTTCCAGATAACACTTCAAGCTTCATACCAGAAGCTCCGGCATCTGTTGTTGAAACCTGAAATACTGCTGCCGCTGTATATTCCTCTCCTGCATTGATTGTAACCTTATCAAGATTACATATATCATTCTTTAACATTGACTTATACTGTGTGTAAGTGCCACTTCCTGCACTAAGCTTCATTGTGACATTAGCTGACTTAGTTGTTGCATTATATACCGCTGAACCTGTATTCTTAATTGTAAACTCAACTGCTACTACCTTACAGCCGCTATCTGCCGGAACACATACAGCATATGCATCTGTTGGATATCTGTTACCTACCGATACCTTCTTATAGCTAACAGTAACACCACTAAGACCTAAGGCTTCAGTAATGCTTGCCGCCTTAATACCTGCCTGAGTTGTTCCTGTTGTACTTGTCGTACCTGTCTGTCCCACGGCTGTTGTTGTCTGCTTGTTAGCTGCTGTTGTACCAGTAGTATTATTCTTTCCAGTAGTTGTTGTACTCTGTCCTGACTTATTAAATGTTGGATTACTAAGCTTAGAATACTTCCATTCATTAGCATAGGAATGTCTAAGCAGAGTACCTGCTATGTATTCAGCTACAATATCATTCTGTTCATTGTCCATTGTTACATCATCAGCACAACCTGCCAGCGCAAATACACATACTGCTGACAAGACAGCTATAGCTATCTTCTTCATATAATCTCCATTCCTGCGTTCCTCTAATACGCACCACAATTCAATTCAACTATATGAATTCTATCATAATTTGCAATCAAGGTCAAACCAGAACTCAACTCCATCAGAAACATTTCTCACACCGCATTGCTTACCCATAGATTCAACAATCACCTTAACAATTGAAAGCCCTATTCCGTTACCGCCATACTCTCTTGTTCTGGCTTTATCTACCTTATAGAACTTCTCCCATATATGTTCAATATCCTCCTCGGGTATATTCTTTCCAGAATTGTATACAGTAACCCTTACATTATCTTTATCAATCTGTTCAACATTCACTTTAATGATGTTCTCATTACAGCAGTGATTAATTGCATTAGAGATATAATTAGTTATCACCTCTTCAACCTTATATTCATCTGCCCATACATAAAGAGGTTCTTCACTCATAAATGTCTGTATTGTTAGTTCCTTCTGTGAAGCCCTTAATTCATTAGCGGCGGCTACTGACTTTACAATATCAAACCTTTCAAGAACTGTCTCCTCATCACCAAATTCAATCTGGTTAAGCGTAAGAAGTCTCTTCACCATATTATTCATCTTGTTGGCTTCATCTATAATAACATCACAGTAGAAATCCATACTCTCCGGATCATCTGTAATGCCTTCCTTAAGCCCCTCTGCATAGCCCTGAATAAGTGCTATAGGTGTTTTTAATTCGTGTGATACATTTGATAAGAAATCTGTTCTCATCTGCTCAAGCTTTTCCTTCTTATCAATATCTCTTTGGAGTTCAAGGTTGGCAGCCTTAAGCTGTGAAATATTCTCCTCAAGCTTATGGGACATATTATTCATACTATCTCCCAAAAGTCCTATCTCACCTTTATCATCGCCCTCATAATGTGCCTCAAAATCAAGGTTAGACATTCTCTCTGCTATATCAGAAAGCTGCTTTATAGGACGTGAGATATATGAGGATAACACAAATGCCGCAACAACACCTATAAGAAGTGTTCCTATACCAACATAAGTTATAAGCGTATTAGAAATGTGCACGTTATCTTTGACACTCTGTATAGGAGTCCTTATAAGAATAAAATCACCATTATCCAATGTTCCCCATAATTCGATATAGTCATCTAACAGACGACTGTCATATACTTCCTGAACTGTATATTTATCATTCTCAAGTATAATCTCCCTGACCTCGTTAGCTCCGTTGCCTGACATATCGATAATCTTTTCCGGAGGTGTCTTCTTATCACCATTGTTATCAGAATTACCACCAAATAATGCTGACTTATCACTATCTGACAAATCACCAAAATCATTTTTCATATTATTATCATCTGTGCCACTTCCGCTGTTCTGGCCATTCCTGCTATCAGAAGAAGTTCCATTATTATCAGTGCTTCCGTCTGTGTTAGATGAATCACTATTACTCTTAGATGGTATATTCTGGAAAATATCATTATTAAATATACTCTTTTTCAATCTTTCCAGAAGCATCTCATCTCCGTGAGTGCTTACATAAAAAGTCGTCCAGTCACTATTTACTATAATCATAGATATGCCCTTAGAGGTCGATATCTGTTCAAGATTATTCCGTAAATCTGTTTCTGAAATACTATCATCTGAATATTGTATACACGCATCATTTACTGAACTATATGCGTTCAACATCTCCTGCTGTTTATCTTCCATATAGAACTTTTCTGAAAATATTATATTAAATACAAGAAGAAGAACTATAAGAACACATATCATTCCACCAATCAGCAGCGTTATTTTAAATTTAATCGAATGTTTATTCATCTTGGTATTCCTCAGCTAATACTAAGTTAAATTTCAAACTTGTATCCCATTCCCCATATAGTCTTAATATAATCACCCTTATCTCCTAGCTTCTTTCTAAGCTTCTTAACGTGGGTATCTATTGTTCTAGCATCTCCAAAATAGTCATAATTCCATACGTTATTAAGTATCTTCTCCCTTGATAATGCAAGACCTTTATTATCAACAAAATATGTAAGCAGTTCAAATTCCTTAAAGCTTAAATCAATCTCCTGTCCGTCAATCTTAACAATATGTGCGGCTTTATCAATAATAATTCCACCTACATCTGTCACCTCACTGCTATCAATGCTGTAACTTCTTCTAATAAGTGCATCAACTCTTGCTGTAAGAATCTTAGGACTGAAAGGCTTTGCTATATATTCATCTGCACCACATTCAAATCCATTTAATTCGCTTGATTCATCGCTCTTAGCTGTAAGCATAATAATAGGCACTTTAGAATTCTTTCTAATCTCCCTGCATACATCCCAGCCATTCATCTTAGGCATCATAACGTCAAGAATAACAAGTGATATATCCTTATCCGCATAAAATCTGTCAAGTGCTTCCTCTCCGTCACCAGCTTCAATAACTATATATCCTTTTCTTGTAAGGAAATCACTTACAAGCTTACGCATCCTGCTTTCATCATCAACCATTAATACTTTAATATTATCCATTGTATACTCCAATCCGTGTTAATAATTACTTTAAATATGTCTATATAACTTCTATAATATTATATAAGGCAAAAGCTAAAGCACATTTTGCCACTCTTTATTGTATATTAAATAATAATTATGTTAAAAATGTGTCCTTAATGTTAAGAAAATGTGTTTACTGCTTTTTAATTACCTCTTTTTATTGTTAAGTTCCTGCTCCCTTGCCTTTAAAGACTCCTCTTCCGACTGCAATTCCTGCTGCCACTGGGCATACCTGTTCTGGATTGTGACCTCATAATTTAATATATTAGGGTTAGAACTTGTCTTTAATATTACAAACATCGCAATAATTACTATAACAAGAATAATATTTAATACCATAGCCCTTATGAAATTATTCCTGTATTTTGCTACCTGAATAGACAGATTTCTTAGTTCACTCTTAAATTCTATCTGTTCCTTTCGTTTGTCGAGTGCTTCCTGTGTATCCGCATTTATCGGGATAGGCTGGATTTTGTCATTAGGTATCTCACTGCTCTTGTATAAAAATGTCTGTAACTGCTTAAGGTAATTCATTCCTATCTGTGTCGAGAATAATTTACGTTCTATTATTTTATTATAAAGATTATATACCTGCTTAGGATCTTTCGTATTAGTCTTTGCCGACACATATTTAATAGCATTAAGTTCATCTTTGGCTAACTGGGCATCTTCTTTAGTATTAAACTCATACCCGCCAACCATATGCTTCTTGACTTCCTTGTCCATATGCAGACCTCCTATTCAACAGTAATATCATCTTCTTCTATCTTTATCACTTTCTTTAATTCGCTGTAATCGGTTTCTATCTGAAATCCTATCTTTCCAGCACTGAAAAATATTGTATCTTCTATATCAAGCACACTCTTATCTATAACAGTTCTAAAGAACTTCTTCATACCAACCGGTGAACAGCCACCGTGAATATAACCTGTAAGCGGAAGCAGTTCCTTTGACTTTATCATCTCAATATTCTTCTCACCTACACATTTGGCAGCTTTCTTAAGGTCGAGTTCTTCTGCTACAGGAACCATAAACACGTAATGATTGCCACTCTTGCCTATTGTAACAAGTGTCTTAAATGCTCTCTTAGGGTCTTGTCCAAGTGCCGCCGCAACTTCCACACCGCTTACTGCACCTGACTCCTTATATTCGTGTACTTTATATTTAATCTTCTTCTGGTCAAGACTTCTCATAACATTAGTCTTATCTGCGGACATAATATATTCCTCCAATTCTATAATAATTGTATTTAGTCAAAGTATTTAAACTCCTAGCTGGAATTGTAAATTGCTTTGCATTAATAATAAAATAATCATCACACAAATGCAATCAATTCAACTATTAAATCTTATCACTACATATAAAAATCTACTGCTGTGCACATTCCATTATAATCTTCTCACACATATCATACCCTAGCTGTGAACTATTTAATGTCAATGTGTAATTTCGTGCCATTCCCCACTTCTGGTCTGTATAATAACGATAGTTAGTCATGCGTCTTTTATCAATATCTGCTGTCATCGCTACAGCCTCAGTTTCTGTGACATTATATAATCTGCATATTCTCTTTACTTTTTCAGGCATATCTGCGTGTATAAAAATATTAATAACATCCGTCCTGTCTTTTAATATATAATCAGCATTTCTTCCTATAATTACACAGCTATCATTTTCTGCTATTTCAAGAATTACTTTTCTCTGAGCCTCATACACCATATCTTCTACTGATTTTCCTGTTGTATCACGTCCTGTAAGTGCATATGCAAACAACCCTTTTTTAGGTGATAGTTCTGCATTCTGACTGATATACTCTTTTGAAAATCCCAACTTTTCTGCTATCTGGCTGATTATATCTTTATCATAATATTTCATTCCCAGCTTCTTAGCGACTTCTTCTCCGATAAATCGTCCACCGCTTCCAAACTCCCTGCTGATTGTAATAATTTTATTTGCCATATGTAAGCCTCCTCATTCAATTAAAATTTTTCTTATTTCAGATTTGTCACAGACTAATCCATTTTATGAATTTATTCACTTAACTTCTCTACTTTATTTTTTCTGATTTTCTTTAAAAATACATATCCAGCCAGACAAGCGATAATCTCTGTTATTGGAAATGCCCACCAGATAAGCGATACACCAGCCTGTCCATTTCTTACAAAAGCAGAAAATATTCCCGCCAATGGCAATATTATAATAAGCTGTCTAAGAAGCGATATAACCAGTGACTCTATTCCACCATTTAATGCCTGATAAATTCCCTGATACGCAACATTTATTCCTGCAAATATAAAACTTATTGAAATAATTCTCATTGCTCCTATGAAATATTCTCTTGACTGCCCTGCATTAAATAAAGCTGCAAATGCACCTGGAAAAATCTCTGTAATTGCTGCCCCTGCAATCATAAGTACAATTGTATATATAAGACCATATTTTATTCCGTCTTCTATTCTCTTTCTACTTCCCATTCCATAAGCAAATGCTATTATTGGTGTAATTGCATCTCTTAAACCAAAAGCTAAGAACAATACAAACTGCTGTACTTTATAAAACAGTCCATATGCCGTCTGTGCAGAAGGATTGAACTTCAAAATCAAATTCATAACGTAAACCATAATAGACATAAGAGCCTGTGCTATAATCGCCGGAAGTCCGATTGCATAAATTTCTTTTATAATTCCGGCATCTGGCTTCATATATTTAACACTATGCTCAAATTCCTTATTTAATTTTATATGGAAAATAAATAATAATCCTGCTGATACAACCTGACCAATAACTGTTGCATATGCAGCACCTTTTACTCCCATCTGTGGAACAGGTCCTATACCATATATCATAATTGGGTCCAGAACAATATTTACAACTGCCCCAACTACCTGTCCTATTGTGGAATAAAGTGAACGTCCTGTTGCCTGCAATAATTTCTCAAACAACGAAAAGAATATAATTCCAAAGGAAATAACACAACATATTCTAAGATAGCTTACTCCCATCAAAATAACTTCTGTATCAACAGTCTGTGAAGAAATATATGCTTTCACCCCAAAAACACCAAATAATAAACATACCGCATAAATAATTACTCCAAGAAACAGACTGTTTCCTGCAATCTTGGCAGCTTTCTTGTTATTACCTTGTCCAAGCGTTCTTGCAAGAAGTGCATTTGTTCCTACACCTGTTCCAATTCCTATTGCTACCATAAGCATCTGAACAGGAAATACTAATGTCAAGGCATTAAGTGCCGCTTCACTTCCCACTTTCATATTTCCAACAAATGCGCTATCGACAATATTATAGACTGCCTGTAATGCCATTGATAAAATCATTGGTATACCCATCTGTACCATAAGCCTATTTACTGGCATTTCTCTCATTCTGTTACTTTCTGCCATCAAAATCCTCCTTTTTCTGCATAAAAAAAGTGTGTATTTATCCCGTAAGCTGGACTTACGCTGATAAGCTACACAC
>ENA-OPCO01002653-OPCO01002653.1-human-gut-metagenome-genome-assembly--contig:-NODE-2653-length-9830-cov-2.768696_pt1 | contig 9830 bp, 7 predicted proteins | sample MGYA00241562_ERZ501475 | MGnify/ENA primary metagenome ERZ501475 (study PRJEB25962, sample SAMEA2042627) | human gut metagenome | biome: human gut; feature: human-associated habitat; material: faeces... | reverse complement strand
AGGATATTCTCGGGTCTGGGGTCGAAGGGCGAGAAAAAAACGCCGCTCCAGGTGCGTATGTTGTTCCTGTCAGTCATGAGCAGTTCTCCGTTAAAACGTTTACACATTCAGTAGGTAAAAACCGCTCCGCATTGCTGCAAAGCGGTCTGGAATTACATCGGGACTATCTGTATCGTGTCGTTGATAACGCACACCTTTGAGCGGGTGTAGACCTCGGTTGCGTCCAGCGTGAGGTAGTTTATGCAGAACTTGCTGCCCGGGAAGATCGTGCCGGTGACCTTTGCGCAGAGGTCGTCGCGATGCCTGAGGTCGGACTCAAGCTGCGCTATGTACTCCTCCAGCTCCTTGCGCTTGACGGAGTAGAACACCTTGTTCTGCGTTTCGGTTTTCATCTGTTTCGACTGAACGTCGGTCAGCCGCCCGCCCTGGCGTTTCTTGCGCATTTTGAGAAAGTCAACGTTCTTGGATGCCTGTTCGTAGATGTCCACAACGGTCTTGAGTTCGTCCTCGGCGGCGCGTTTTCTGGCGCATGTGACCGATCCGTCGCCGATGTTGATTTCGGTGGCGGTGTACTTCTCGGAGCCTATCACGCCTGCGGTGACGTCCTTCATGCAGGTTATCGTGCCGCCGGTGATAACTCCGGTCTTGCCCTTGGCGATGAGCTCGCCGTAGCAGAATACCGAACAGAATGCGAACTGCGCGGATTCCACGTTGCCGTCCGCCTTGATGTCGGTGTTTTCGCAGAATCCTATCTTGACGTTTGCGTCGCTCTTTATTCGGGAGTTGATGGCGCCGCCGTTTATCGTGATGTCGCCGCCGGCGGAGAGGTCTGCGCTGAACACGGTGCCCTCAATTTTAAGCGATCTTCCCGCCTTGACCGAGAAGCCCTCCATAACGTTGCCCTTGATGTATATATCTCCGAAAAAGTCGATGTTGCCGACTGAGATATCAAGGTCGGATTTCACTGTGACAGTATCCTCGACGTTGAAGCAGCCCGTGCCGTACATAATATGTCCGTCGCATGCGGAGACGATGTACTTGCCGTCTGCGGTCATCAGCGTGTTCTTGCCGACTGTGATGTTCGGCATTTTTCCGGGTTCCGGCATGATGGCTCTGCCGAAGATGTTCACGCCGGGTTCGCCGGGAGTCGGCTGCTTTATATCCGCGATGATGTCGCCCTTGTGTATGGGCACGATAAGGTTCAGCTCTCGGAAATCCGCCACGCCGAATTCATCGTGCTGCGGCTTCGGGACGCGCTTTTTCTCGTAGCGGTAGCTTATAGATCCGTTCTCGCCGCGCTTGGGCGGGATAGCCCGGGCTACGCATATCGGGGTCTCGTACACCCCGCCATCGACCATATCCTTGATGTCAAGATCGTCGATTCCGGTGTTGATCCCCTTTTTGAGCAGCTCTGCCATGACTATCGCAGCCGTGACCGGCCTGCCGCCGTTGTACGCTTTGTGGAGAATCATGTTTGCAGTCATTCCATCGGGGTCGAAGGTTATCTCCACCGAGCCGTCCACGGGCTCCTTTTTTATTTCAGGGGTTTTTTGACCCTCTGCCTTTGTTTTGAAATTCTCAGCTCCGGGCGCGTTCTGGCGCATTTCGCTTTCGTCCTGGCGGTATTCCTCCAGTGCATTGTTGATCTTGTCTGCATATCCGGCATCAAACGCCATTATCTCACCGCCATTCTGAATTATCTCACTGACATATTTGTGTTCTGCGATAATACTGTGAAAACTGTATTACATCTTATTATAACATATTAATCCTCAAACTTCAATACCCGATGAAAATTTTTTTGTTCATAGTTCATAAAACACATGGGACAAGTCATTTTGTTTTTTACAAAATCAACTACATTCTATGCAGAGCGTTATACTGACGTGCCAGATACCAATTCCTGACATAAAAAAGCAGACCAGGGAACCCCGGTCTGCCGCCGTTTATAGAATGAGTCTGAATGCTAAGGAAACGCAAATAATATCGCAGATCACTACTCACCGCGGTAGAACCCGAACTGATTCCCGGGGGTGTTCTTGCAGGTGTACATAGCATGATCCGCCATCGGATAGAGCTGGTCGAACTTAACGCCCGCGCCCTGGCAGATGACCGCTCCCATGCTCACGGTGACCTTGCGGTCTCCCATCTCGGGAATGCAGATCATATCGACGTTTGCGATGAACTGCGCGATTTTCTCGGCGCCCTGTCGCTCAGTCTCCACGCCAACTGCATAAACCGCGAACTCGTCGCCGCCGAGGCGCATAACCACATCGCTGCCGGTGAAGCTGCGCCGCAGGCAGTCCGCGATCTCAATGAGCGCCTTGTCTCCGACTGTATGACCGAAGCTGTCGTTGATGGATTTGAACTTGTCCACATCGAGCAGGCAGAACATTCCCTTTACGCCGCTGTTTATCAGCTTTTCAGCGCGGCGCTCTCCGCTTCCGCGGTTGCTGATTGATGTCAGCGCGTCTGTTTCGGACAGCACTATCAGACGGTTTTCTAGCTTCTTCTTGTCAGTGATGTCCATGAGCGTGATTATCATTATGCGGTCGCCGCATGCGAGGGTCACGGTGCGTGCCGTTGCCTTAACGTACACAAGCCCTCCGGACGAGTTTTCAACCGCGAACTCAAAGCTGCATTCGCCAGGGGTTTCGCACAGTTCATTCAGCTTCGCAAATATTCCCGCGTTGTTGTCAGAAATTATCGGCTTCAGTACGTCGCAGAGTTTCGCGCCCTCTCCGGTGACTCCGAAAAGCTGCTGCGCCGCGTCGTTCATCGTCATTATTTCGTCGTTGTCCGTCCGGGAGGCAATGACTCCGCAGCCCTGCATATGCAGCATTTCCGCGTATATTTCGTTCTGGTTTTCAAGGGCGCGTTTCAGCGCGCGGCTGTATTCCAGTTCCTTCTTCTTTTCCTTGTCGATGTACTGAACTGCAAATATCGCGTCGATAACGCTTCCGTCATCATCGCGGTTCATGACGTAGAAGCTGCATCGGCACCAGTGGTTCTTCGAATGGAAATCGTGGCTCAGCACGCTGACATCCCGCAGGCGCTCCGGCGCGGTGGTGAGGTCGGTGAATTCCAGCGTAGAGGCGCGGGTTTCCTCATCGGTCAGAGCGGTCATAGCGGAACGCATCATCTCTGCAACGCCGTGAGTGCGGCTGACGTACTTCGCCACGACGTCGAAGCGCTTTATCTCGGTCTGGGAATCCTCGCGGAAGTTCACCATATTCATTGAAACGTAGGTGTTTCCTATCGCGCGGAGTATCCGCTGTTCGAGGGTCTCGCGCTTCTGCATGTCGTTTACGACAAAAGCCGACACCAGACGCATGAGTATCAGCGAATCTGTATTTTCCTGAGGATTGTCCACGCCCATGAATCCGACCAGCTTGTTTTCGCTGCGCAGCGGAGCCGCCATAAGGCTTTTGATGCCCTGTATATCGAGTATCTGAAATTCCGGGGAATCAATGGAAACCTCGCTGCTGAGGGAGTTTATGTAGAATTCGCCCTTGGTTTCAAAGTAGTAAAGCCAGCGCTCTATTACCGACATTTCGACATTTTTGAGCAGCTCCAGCTCGGATTCCACGCCCTGGGCGCACCATTCGTAGGTGTTGTGGATAATATTCATATCATTGTCGAATTCGAAAATGTAGCATCGCTCCGCATTGTAGAATTCTCCAATTATTTGTAGAAGTCGGTTTATCGCTTCGTCCACGTTGTCGCTGATGTACAGCGTTTGTACGCACTCCACCAGCTTGGTCTGTATTTTCGACTCCTTTTCAACTGTGTTATCTTTGCTCTCCGTGTTTAAAGCGTTCAACAACGATCATCACCTTTTCCCGAATGAAGTTTTCCGAGCTTTCATACTTTATATATACCAATTTATTATACCACGTTTAACTCCACCTGTCAATTAGCGTGTTGGCGTTTCCGCTAATTTTTATGTGTTTTACACAATGAATTCATCAGATTATTATTTCAAATGCGCTCAGGTACTTGACAAAGTCGGTAAAGTATGGTATAATCATAAGGTACTTGATGTAATTTTAAGGGAATTAAAACGAACCGGAAGGGGTGAACTGATGTCGGACATAGACGAGCAGCTCACAGGGCTGATACATGACTGGTTCGCGAGGCTGCGCGGGCAGATATCGGCGGGGAACAGCGAGTTCCTCGGCGGGGAGCACACGCTGCTGGAGCGCGAGGGGAGCGGATACTGCTGACGATAGGAAGATACGGCGAAGTGGTGCAGAAGCGGCTGTCGGAGATGCTCCAGGTAAGCCCGCAGAGCATGTCCGAATCCCTGGCGAAGCTGGAGCACGACGGATACATAATCCGCAGCAAGAACCAGCTCGACAAGCGGGAGACGATAGTGGCGCTGACCGCCTCGGGGCAGGAACGCTCCGACTGGCTGAAAGGAAAGGCGAGGGAGCAGGCGCACAGGTTTCTTGAACCGCTCAACATCGAAGAAAAGCAGACCCTTTACACCTTGCTGAGGAAGCTCACCACAAGGGGTTCGGAGAACTGATACGACCATCTGACCACACAATGAAGGAGGACGCAACATGGCATTTGAAAAGATTAACGAATTCGCAGCGGATAAGCAGAAGCTCTGCGTTGAGCACGACACGATATCCGACGAGCTGTTCCGGGAATACGGCGTTAACCGCGGACTGCGCGACATTAACGGAAAGGGCGTGCTGACCGGACTTACGCGCATTTCGAAGGTGGTTTCGTTCAAGGACGAAAACGGCGAACACGTTCCCTGCGACGGCGAGCTGTGGTACCGCGGGTACAACATAAACACGCTTATAAAGAACCTCGACGGCTTCGGCTTTGAAAAGACGGCGTATCTCCTGATATTCGGCGAAATGCCGACGGCTCAGCAGCTTGCGGAGTTCAACGACGTGCTGACCGAGTGCCGCACGCTTCCGTCGAACTTCACCCGGGACGTTATAATGAAGGCTCCGTCGAAGGACATCATGAATTCCATGACCAAGAGCATTCTCACGCTGTCATCCTATGACGACGACATTGCGTCGAATTCCATCGACAATTGTATCAGGCAGTGCCTCCAGCTCACGGCGGTGTTCCCGATGCTGGCGGTGTACGGCTACCATGCGTACAACCACTACGAGAACGACGACAGCATGTATATCCACCGCCCGGCGACGGGGCTTTCCACCGCGGAGAACTTCCTGCGGCTGCTCCGCCCGGATATGCAGTACACCGAGCTTGAGGCACGGGTGCTGGACATCGTGCTCATGCTCCACATGGAGCACGGCGGCGGAAACAACTCCACGTTCACGACCCGCGTCGTTACCTCCTCCGGTTCGGATACATATTCCGCAATAGCCGCGGCTATGTCCTCGCTGAAGGGTCCGCGTCACGGCGGCGCGAACCTCAAGGTTATGCAGATGATGCAGGATATCCGCACCCACGTCACCGACCCGCAGGACAAGGACGCGGTGCGCGCGTACCTTTCAAAGCTGCTGGCGGGCGAGGCGTTCGACGGAAAGGGTCTGATATACGGAATGGGTCACGCGGTGTACTCCATCTCCGACCCGCGCGAGCGCGTGCTGAAGTCCTACGTGCAGAAGCTCGCCGAGGCGAAGGGCAAGACCTCCGATATGGCGCTGTACTCCGCAATTGAGGAGATAGCTCCGCAGCTTATTGCGGAGAAGCGCCGCATTTACAAGGGCGTAAGCCCCAACGTGGATTTCTACAGCGGCTTTGTTTACGACATGCTGGGAATTCCGCTGGAGCTGTACACTCCGCTGTTCGCCATCGCCAGGGTAGTCGGCTGGTCGGCACACCGGATCGAGGAGCTGGTAGGCATGGGCAAGATCATTCGTCCCGCTTACAAGAGCGTAATGGAGGAGATCGAATAATTATCAGGGGGCGGAACGCCCCCTTTTTTTCGCCCGCTGACCTGAAGCTCGCTTCCAACAGACGATCAATTTAAACGCACGCTCACGAATAAATGATTTCTGTTTTTGCGTACTTTGTGAATCGTTGTCTGAAAATTTCAGCACATATACAGAAACTCATCTTCATGTGAAAAAAGATGGGAGAAGGGAAAATAAAATGGCGGATCAGCGGATATCAGCTTCAAACCGCATAACAACTCTCGACTGGTGTCTATTAAATGGACTTCAGCCGAATAAAACCTTTTTTAGAAGTAGAACTTGCACAAAAAAATACCAAATTTCTGTTGACAGTATGGATAAAAGGTGATAAAATATTAATAAGTACTGGGCGGTCATCGGCTGCTCAATAAAGTGAGGTCAAATTATGAAAAAGAAGAAAACATTAGGAACGCGGATAATCATTGCCGTAATGGCAGTGCTGGCATACGGAATCCTTTCTGCGGGAATTACCGGAACCGTCTGCCTCGTTCAGCAGAGCAACAGCGACATGAAGAACTCTATGTCTGAGCGTGTGTCGTCGGCTTCTAACCTGCTCAGCTCCACGATACAGCACTACGTCAGCATGATTGCTACCCTCGACGGAACCACCGCACAGGTAAACGATATCATCGCCAGCGATTCCAACATTGTTGAGATCAACACCCATGCGGAAGGCTCCGCCGGAGTTACCACAAACTCCGACGGCTACATCGTAGTCACCGGAACCTACCCGAAAGGCACCGCTTCCATCACCACAAGCACGGCATGGCTCGGAAACATCGTGAATACCATGCACACCTCCGACACCACCGAGTTCTATCTCTTGACCAACGACGGACGTCTCCTTGCTTCCATGAACGGCTCGCTTTCAGCGGAGCAGGTTGCAGGCTACATGAACATCACCGACGTTGAGACTGTTTCCGATAACGGCAGAAATCATATCGTTACGGCTTCTCCGATCCTCGGGACCGACTGGACTGCAGTAGTCATCTGCGACGCCAAGGAGTTCCTCGGCAACGCTTTCATTGCGGTGCTTGTAATGATAATCACCACCACGATCAGCTTTGTGGTCGGCGCGCTGGTTATTTCCAAGTTCGTAAAGCGCATTATCGTTCCGCTGAACGCCATCAACGGGAAGATTCTCGACATGGAGCAGGGCAAGCTGTCCGGCGACGCCATCGAGGTACATACCGGCGACGAGCTTGAGACCCTCGCAGACGCTGTAAACAGCATGACTGCGTATACCAACACCATCATCAAGGATATCGAGTCGGTATCAGCGAAGCTCGCTGCTGAGGATCTCACCGCAGAGCCTGCGGCTGACTACATCGGCGACTACGCTCCTATCAAGTCAGCTCTGTACGGCATCATCAACAGCACCAGCGATGTTATCCGCCAGATCGGGGCTTCCAGCAAGCTGGTATCCGACGGCTCAAGCAAGATGAGCGACAATTCCACCACGCTTTCACAGGCGGCTACCGAGCAGGCTGCTACCGTTGAGGAGCTCAACGCCTCCATCGTTGAGATATCCTCCAATATTTCCGCTAATGCCGACAGTGCCGGAAAGGCGAAGGTACTCGCCGACGACTGCATGAAGATAGTCAACGAGGGCAACGTCAAGATGACCGACATGCTCCATGCTATGGAGGAGATCAACGAGACCTCCTCGCAGATTGCAAACATCATCAAGACCATCGAGGATATTTCGTTCCAGACCAACATTCTTTCCCTCAACGCTTCCATCGAGGCTGCAAGAGCCGGCGAAGCCGGAAAGGGCTTTGCAGTGGTTGCCGGCGAGGTAGGTCAGCTCGCAGGAAAGACCGCCGAAGCGGCAAAGAACACCACCGCACTCATCAAGACCTCGCTTACCGCCGTTGAAAACGGCACAGTCATGGCAAACGAGACCGCAAAGATGCTTTCAAAGATCGTCAGCGAGACCGACGACACCGCGAAGGTCATCGACAAGATCGCCGCTGCTTCCCAGGAACAGGCGGACAGCGTAAAGCAGATACTTGTCGGCATGGATCAGATATCCACATCCGTGCAGATGACCAGCGGATCCTCCGCAGAGTGCGCAGCTTCCGCAGAGGAGCTTTCCGGTCAGGCGAAGGTGCTGCTTGACCTGGTTCAGCGCTTCAAGATTGCTGACGCCGCTTCCGAGAAGAAGAGAAAGAAGGCGGCAAGAGCTGCTGCAAACGCACTGAAGTCCGGCGCTCCTGCCGCACCTTCCGCTCCGGCTGCTCCCGCGGCTGAAAAGAAGGAAGCTCCGGCAGCGAAGCCTGCTGAATCCGCTGAGACTGCAAAGCCGGTAAGTGAGAATCCCGCAGCAAAACCTGCACAGAATGCTCCTGAAAAGCCTGCTGAGAAGCCGAAGGCGGCAGCTCCAGCCGCGAAGGCTCCCGCAAAGCCGGAGGCACCGAAGGCGTCTCCGAAGCCCGCCGCTCCCGCGCCTGCTGTGAGCCATGCTCCGGTAACGCCTGCGGCTCCTAAACCCGCGTCCGCTCCCAAGAGAACTATCGTCCTTGACGACGACAAATATTGATGGAGGAATCTGACATGAGCATTTCCAAGAGTGAATTCGGTTTTTTCAGAGGCTACAAGTGCTGGCTGGTTACTCTTACCAACAGCAGGGGAGCAGTCGCAAGGCTGACTAATTTCGGCGGCGCTGTGGTAGGTCTGGAGGTTCCCGACAGGAACGGAGTGAACGCCGATGTTGTTCTGGGCTACGACACGCTTCAGGAGTACGTGGACGGAAATTCCAGCCACGGCGCGCTGGTTGGCAGATATGCTAACCGTATCGGCGGCGCGAAGATCAACGTTTCCGGCAGGGAATACAGGCTCTCCGCGAACGACAACAAGGTTAATCACCTGCACGGCGGCTTCTTCGGCTACAACAAGCGCGTGTGGACGGTGGACGCAATGGACGGCGGCGACGAGCCTTCCGTTACGTTCGGCTACGTCAGCCCGGACGGCGAGGAGAATTACCCCGGAACCCTGAAAATCAGCGTGAAGTACACCCTGACCAACAGCAACGCCCTAGTTATCGACTACACGGCGGTTTCTGACGCTGACACAGTTATAAATCTCACCAATCACAGCTATTTCAACCTCAAGGGCGCCGGAAACGGGGACATCAAGGATCACGTTGTGCAGATCAATGCGAGCCAGTACACGCCTGTTGACGAGCTGCTTATCCCTACTGGCAAGCTGGCGTTTGTGACCGGCACCGCATTTGACTTCAAGACTCCCAAGCCCGTGCGCCAGGACATGGATAATGGAAAGCTCCCGAACGGCTACGACCACAACTTCATACTGGGCGACCCGGGCGTAATGCGCACCGCAGCCGAGGTCTGCGAGCCGGAGACCGGCAGAGTGATGACCGTCAAGACTGACAAGCCGGCTATCCAGTTCTATATAGGTATAGGCCTGGACGGCGAGAACGGAAAGAACGGCAAGAAGTACAACAAGTACGCCGGTCTGTGCCTTGAGAGCCAGTTCTCTCCGGACACGCCGAACAAGCCGCAGTTCCCGACCTGTGTTTACAAGGCAGGGCAGACTTACAGGTTCACTACGGTTTACGAGTTTTCAGTAAGATAATTATAGGATCCGGAATTCACGGTTCGGAACTCAGGGCTGCGGCGCCTGCTCAGGCACAGCAATCTGCGTTCCGGATTCTGAATCCCGGATTTTTATTTTCCCGCTGATTATCTGAACCGCGGTATAATGCGGGTTCACGGCGCATAAAATATTTTTTAAGTTTTTTTAATATTTTTTTCAAAAAGCTATTGACAAATCCGGAGAAATAGTGTATAATACAATAGTCGTCAGGGAGAAACAAAAGAAAAAACCCGAAACGATCAAGATGGAAGTTTAGCTCAGCTGGGAGAGCATCTGCCTTACAAGCAGAGGGTCATAGGT
>ENA-OPCO01002641-OPCO01002641.1-human-gut-metagenome-genome-assembly--contig:-NODE-2641-length-9888-cov-2.437303_pt1 | contig 9888 bp, 7 predicted proteins | sample MGYA00241562_ERZ501475 | MGnify/ENA primary metagenome ERZ501475 (study PRJEB25962, sample SAMEA2042627) | human gut metagenome | biome: human gut; feature: human-associated habitat; material: faeces... | reverse complement strand
GCCATACAGCTCGGCAGAATTGGAGATGTCTTACTATGAACTTGCTACAATGGCAGGGATAAATATGATGCCTTTCAGTAGTAATTCTTATAACACTTGAACTATGAATACCTTTAAATCTATTGATGAGCTTTTGCGTGTACTTGAAAGAGAGAAACTTCTGCTGAAACAGATGTTTCAAAAAAGACCTTCAGCTTCCCTGAAATATGATTATGCACTCGAACTCACGGAATATAAAGAGGAAAGAATTAAATATCTCATTGACTACGGAATGATAAGAGATAGCGGAAATTTCCTTGAAATGGAGGATGTATATCTTAAATTCTTCGAGGATGTTTTACAAGTCAATGAGAACATAAATGTTTCGTTTGTGGATGATTATCTGAGGTGTCTGAATGAAAATATAGATTATTACCTTAAAGAAGATAATGAACAGCGGAAATATAATTATCACAAAGAGGTAAGGCGGTGTTTGAAAAATATCGCAATGATAACGGTGCGTAATGTGATAGACTTGAAGCGCAACATTGATAATACTTACAAGAACGAACCAAACTATCGTGTAAAGCTTTCAAAACTGAAGAATCTTGATGAAAAACGCAAGAACATCGCGCTTCTCATCAACAGGAGTGAAGATATAATAGATAACACTCAGCCTGTGTTTTTTAGAGTTGCCATGGACACTCAGATGCGTATAGTGGTGAATGACGTGAAACTTCAGCTTAATGATTCTTATCATAATCTTATAGAGATAGAAAAACAGATTATTCATTACCTGAATCTTATAGCTTATCAGAACAGGATATTCGAGAAAGTTCGACGTTTGAAATACTTTCGTGATCAGTTCCTTCTGGAAGAAAAAACTGATATACGTCAGGTTGTCAGTATGAGAAATCCTGTATGGATGGAGCCTCAGGCAAATTACAGGATAAAGTTGTCGGTAGATAACCTGCGTACTTCTGCTGTGGCATTGGAAATAATAAGAAAAATCATATCAAAAAGGAAGAACCGGGCTAAAGGTCCTAAGAATATGGCCGATGCTATACCGCAGGAATATATGAAAACAGAAGGTGAAGTTCTTGACCAGATAAATTTACAGGAAATTTATAATGCTTTCTCGGCATCAAGCAGTCATCTGTTTAAGTTTGTAATGAGCTACAATTATCATAAGCAACTGAGCACAGACGACAGAATCTTGTTTTTCTGCCAGATAGCATCGCAGTATGCCGAAGGACTGAATTTCACCGACAAGTATGAAACAAGTTATGACGTGGAATATCCTTTGATATATTCCAAATAACTCTAGATAATTTCCGATAATTACATAATCAGAATAAGCATGAAATATACAGAAGAAATATTCAATATATTGAGTAAGGGCGGATTTATTTCTGCAAATAGCGTTTCTCCTGCAATAAAACGATACTATGATGCCATAGAAGAGGATTTGACCGACTATTACGAATATTATAAAGGTATTGGTTTTTATCTCGAAGGTGGTGACGGATATTATATGTTTACCCGTCAGGAGGCGAAAGTCGACCTCGAACGCAAACTTGAAGCAGTTATGAAGTGGATAGACTACCTTAGTTTCCTTAAAACGTATGATGCTACATTCGGTCCCGGATTTAAGTTCCGTCCGGCAGACATTGAAGTTCAGATAAGTTGCCAGATGGAACTGAAGGATAAGGCTTCCAAACTGTTTCAGGATAAGAAGAAATATAATGAGGTTGTGGAGAAACTTGTTTCTGAACTTGAAAAGGCAGGAATGATAGAACTTGAGAATGAACATGATAACACTTATAAAGTATTAACGGCATTTCACTATATGGAGGATTTGGTGGACTGCATAACAATATCGGAGGAAATGAACGATGAGATATCTCAATAAGATAATATTTCTGAACAGCGCACATGTACCGTATGCTGAAGTGAAGCTGGACGGCAATGTACATTTTATTGGTACTCAGGGAGTAGGTAAAAGTACCCTTCTGCGGGCTGTCTTGTTTTTCTATAATGCAGACAAACTCAGATTGGGTATACCGAAAGAAAAGAAAAATTTTGATTCTTTCTATCTTCCGTTTGCCAACTCATATATAGTTTATGAAGTAATGCGCGAAAACGGTGCTTATACCATAGTTGTAACAAAGTCGATGGGCAGGGCTGCTTTCCGCTTTATTGATGCTCCATATAGTAAGGAGTGGTTTGTTGACGGCAAAAACGAGGTCTCGGCCGACTGGAGTGTGATTCGTACAAGAGTGTCGGAATCGGGTGCAAATGTGTCGTCGCTGGTTACAGGCTATGATATGTTTCGTGATATAATATTCGGCAACAACAGAAAGCCGGATTTGCTTCAGTTCCGTAAGTATGCAATTGTAGAGAGTTCGCGATATCAGAATATACCGCGTACAATTCAGAATGTATTCCTTAACTCAAAGCTTGATGCCGATTTTATCAAGGATACCATCATACAGTCAATGGATGATAATGAGTTTGTTGTCGACCTGAGTTATTATCGGAATCAGATAGAGACTTTCGAACAGGAATATTCCGATGTAATGTTGTGGATAAAGCAGGATAAGAATGGTGTGGTACCTGTCAGAAAACAGGCCGATACAGTAATAAAAGGTTATAGAATGCTTTTGTTTGCTGAAAAGCAGATTAAAAACGGAAGACAGCAGCTCAACTACTCTGAAAGGGTGGCACGTCTGAAATTTCCCGAATTGGAGGAACTGCTTCTGCAACTTAAAGAGGAAGCCGAACGATTTACACGTTTACTTGGGGAAGAAAAATACAAGTTTGACAGTGAGCGCGACAAACTTGTAAAGTTAAGCGGCATTATAGAATCTGACCTTAAGAAGATAAGGGAAAAGCGTAAATATTATGAACAGGAACACATTGATGAGGTTATATCAAGAGTAAATAGGGAACCGGCACTGAAATACGAACTGGAGTCTCTGAATAAGGTATATAATGAACTCACGAGTACATACCGGGATGTAATAAGCAAATACTCTTTGATGGAACAGGGCATTGATGCCGATCTTGCAAGATTTGAGAATGAAATCAACAAAAGGGTATTATGCCTTAAAGATGAACTTGGTAAAAGGATTTCAGAATTGACAAAGAAAAGCAACAGTCAGACTGAAGAAATACGCTCTGTTTATGAAGAGAAACTTAAAACACTAGCCGACAGCAAGGAGCAGTTACTGGAAGAAATATCCAACCTGAAACAACAGAAAACAAGGGTTGAGTGTACTGTTCATTTCAAGGAGGAGATAGGTGACTGTGAGGAACGGTTGAGAAACATATTTTCCGAAGAAAAGGATACCGCTGTGAAAGTCGACCGTCTGAAGTTGGAGTGCGACCGCCTTAGACAGAAGTCGGATGCGGAAACTATGGTAGTTGAAAAAGAGTATGATGCGAAAATAGATGAGATTTTACGCTGCAGAAAACAGGTGGACACAGAAATAGAATCGTTGAATGTCTTGATAAACAACAGCAAAGGCTCTTTTTGCGAGTGGCTCGACAAGAACAGGTCAGGATGGCAGGAAAGTATAGGTAAGATTGCCGATGAAAAATTTATACTCTATAATCAGAATCTTTCTCCTGAACTCTCAACCGATGGGGAAAGCTCTTTCTATGGCGTAAAAATTAATTTAGCTGAAGTGCAGCGTGAGTTACGCTCACCGGAACAGCTTAAAGCTGAATTTAAGGCCAAATCTTCCGAAAGAGATGAATATACGAGAAAAATAAGCCTTCTGAATGAAGAAAAAACAAAGCGTACTGAAGAGATAAAGAATAAGTACAGAAAACAGATTTCAGCCATATCGGGCGAAAGGCATCTTCTTGAAATCCAGTTACAGCAATATCCTCTTCAGATAAAGAATATTAAGGCAGAACAGGCTTCATGGGAACGCAAAGAATCGGAGTGGAAAAGAAACAGGATTGAGGAGATAGAAACATTTATTGGAGGCAAGGAAAAGGAAAGACAAAAATGTTGTAACAATGAAGAACTTCTGAAACAGGAAAGGGAAAAGCGGATTCTTCAGATTTCTGACGAGCAGAGAAAGGCGGAAAAGAAAGAACGCAGTGCTGTTGATGTTGAGATACAGGCAGTACACAAGGAACTGTCCGACCGGCGTATGGATATGGATAACAGAAAAAAAGAACTTCACAAGTTGCAGAATGAGGAGTTAAACGGTAAGGGAGCTGATACATCGGTTATAAATTCCTATAAATCAAAAATTGATGCTATAAAGTCTGAGTTGGATTATATATCGCAAAAACAGTCGTTTGTGTGGAATTATGAAAAAGATAAGAGAGAACTGTTTGATCGTGAGCCGGAGTTGCGCGACAACAAGAAGAACAATGAGATGCATTTAGATGAGCTTGAAGAAAAATACGCATTGCGGAAAAACAAGCTCACCGGTCAGTATGAAACTGTAAAAAACAGTATAAAGGAAAAGACAGCCGAACGTGATGCCATAAAGAACGATTTTTCCGTTCTTGAGAATTTCCGCAAAGATGAAGGCTTCTGCCCGCCGGAGTCGTACACTCCCGAAGAACTTCCTACCAATAAACCTTGCGGTAAGATAGTGGAAGAGCTGAAAAGTCTGATTGTTTCTCTTGGCAAGGATACTGAGAATTTCAAGAAATCGATCAATCTGTTTAACAGTAATTTTACTGCAAGAAATACTTTCAGTTTCCCTCAGTCATTGTCGTGTGATTCCGATTACATGGATTTTGCATCCAATTTATGTGAGTTTGTGGAAAACAATAAAATTACCGAATACCAGAACCGCATAAGTGAAAGGTACGTAAACATAATAAGACGCATATCAAAGGAAACAGGAGAACTTACCCAAAGCGAAAGTCTTATTAATAAGACCATTAAAGATATTAATGACGATTTTGTCAAACGTAATTTCGCAGGAGTTATCCGCAGTATCGAACTCAGGCCTTTGCCGAGTAACGACAAGCTTATGCAGCTTCTTATAGAAATAAAGAATTTCAATGATGAGAACACCTTCAATATGGGTGGAATGGACTTATTCTCACAGGATTCGCGCGAGAACGTGAATCTCAGGGCTGTAAAATATCTTAATGCTTTCAGCAAACTGCTAAAAGATGAGCCTTCCAGAAAGAGTCTTGTCGTTTCTGATACCTTTAATCTGCAGTTCCGCATTATCGAAAATGATAACGACACAGGCTGGGTAGAGAAAATAGCGAATGTAGGTTCCGATGGTACCGACATACTGGTTAAGGCTATGGTGAACATCATGCTTATCAATGTTTTCAAGGAAAAAGTCTCAAGGAAATTCGGAGATTTCAAGGTGCATTGTATGATGGATGAAATCGGTAAGTTGCATCCTAATAATGTGAAAGGCATACTTGAATTTGCCAATTGCCGCAACATATTACTTATCAACAGTTCGCCTACCACTTATAATGTTGAGGATTATAAATATACTTATCTGTTAAGCAAAGATGCGAAAAGCAATACAAGGGTAGTGTCATTGCTCACACGAAAATAAAAATGTCTTGTAATAATATGGATATAAACAAAAAACGATTTACAATATCTATTGCAAAAAAGTTGCTTTATATGCTTGAAGGAAGAACTCTTCCTTCAAGCTCACTTCCGCGATGGATAGTTGATGAATTTAGGATAGAGGGTCTTATAACCGGAATAACCAGTGGCAGCAGAATTTCCTATCGCCTTACGGATTCTGTGGCATTCAGCAGATATATTTCAGATAATTATACATCCGGCACTTCTCTCGAAAGATGGATTGAAATCTTTTCTGGCGATAACAAAGACTTGCAGCGCAGTACGCTTGTGCAGGAAACCGGCGACTCCAAAACTGTAAAGCTTCGAACTTTCAGGGGTTTTCTTGTCAACTGTTACGAACCTATTCATGCAAGAATAAGGAATAGTGAGTTTGTTATATCCCCTCCGGAAGGAAGTGCTGTTTTCATACAAAACCCCGATGAATTTTATATACCGTCAGACGTGATAGTGGTGGGAGTGGAAAATGGTGAAAACTTCTGTCGTATACGGAGTCAGAAATATCTGTTTGGAGATAATAAAGTTTTGTTTGTCTCCAGATACCCTCAGTCGGCGGATTTAAGGGAATGGCTTATCAAAATTCCTAATAGATATATACATTTCGGAGATTTTGATCTGGCAGGTATATGTATATATCAGTCAGAGTTTTATAAATTTTTGGGCGACAGAGCAGGTTTCCTTATTCCTGAAGATATAGAAGAGAGGTTGAAATCTGGAAATGCGGGACTGTATGATACTCAATATCTTAGATATAAAAATCTGAATATTATAGATTCACGTTTGAATGGGTTGGTTGAAATGATTCATCACTATGGTAGGGTGTATGAACAGGAAGGATACATTGAAAATTGTGCATACTAAAGAAATTGTAAATCAATTTGATTTCTAATAATTCTCTATATATTCCGCATCAATGATGCTGATTTTGTTCTGACTATGTTTTGATCACATATCAACCCGGATGATGAGTATTTTGTGTGGAAAGGTATGAACGACTTCCGTCAGATTAAGTTTGACGGGAAGCTGTTGCAGGTGGAGGAGTTCAACCGGATGTACGAGGCCTCTTGACTTTATCTGCAAAAAAATCGAGAAAAGTATAGCAAACCATATCGTGGTGGTTACCTATCATTTGCCTACCAGGTGGAAGTTGCGTACCATTAGGGCGATAGGACTGATGCCTGTATATATGGATACTTGCATACCAATATTGACGTGGAAATAGGAGTAACCGGGATAAATTCTGACCAAATAGGATATATTTTTGCAAATGATCACCTGATGAATTGATTCCCAATACCTAAAAGAGTGTTTCCCTGCGAATTACACTCTTTTAGGTTTTAAATTTGGACAATTCTTTACTTTCTATTATCAAATAAGTTGCTGATGTCACCATTGAGAATGTAAGGTAATTTTTGATGGATTTTTTCAATAGGCCAGTCCCACCATTTCAGTATTTCCAATTTTTGAATAATATCATCGCTGAAACGCTTCCTGATCGGGTTGGCAGGAATACCGCCTACTATGGTATAAGGTGGTATGTCTTTAGTGACAACAGCTCGGGTGGCAATGATTGCTCCATCTCCGATATGTACCCCAGCCATTATAATTGCTTCATAACCTATCCATACATCATTACCTATTATGATATCTCCTTTGTTATCCCATGCATCTGAAACATTGGATTTCTCCAAATTCCAATCCTCATAAAACAAAGGGAATGTATAGGTTGATAGAGATTTTAATGTATGGTTGGCACAATTGAACAGAAACTTTGTGCCGCAAGCAATGGAGCAGAATTTACCTATTATCAATCGCTCGTGATTGATTGGATAATGATACAGTACATTATTCTGTTCAAAAAGTAGCGGATTGGATACAAAATCATTATAGATCGTATAATCGCCGACTTCAATAGACGGGTCTTTTACAACAGCATTTAGGTAAACAGTCTGTGTATCTCCTGTACGAGGATATATTTTTTTCATCATGGGATTCAAACGATTAATAGTTTTTGCATTTTAGATAGATAATGGAAAGTCCTCCAAGCAATATCACATATAAATATTCTGCTGTCCAATATATAGACAGGGATGTGCTGAAATAGCTTATCGCCCATAAATAAATCTGATAGGCTATAATGATTACAGTCTGAAAAATGAAGGTTGTACGTGTGGCACCTGTCCCGGTGACGGCGTTCATATATACATAACCAGGTAAGGCAAAAGCATAATTCAACAGGGCTACTGTAAATGGCAGCCGTGCTATTTGTATCAGGCTCTCATTACCAGAATAAATTTTGAAAAGCGGATTGAAACAGATTATAAAAAGGATAATAAGTGGGATTCCCACGGAATACCCTAAACGGATAACCCGGTTACATAACGGGAAAACCTGATTCTTTTGTCCTGCTCCCAACAGATTACTTACCAATGAGCCGGTAGTTGCTGCCAGTGAATTGACAATGACGAAAAAAAAGGTGGATATACTGCGTATGACATTTGTTGCTGCCAGTTCTAATTCTCCCAAATGCTCAATGGCTACGAAGAAGGCGAACCATGAGGCTACTCCAATAAATGGATTGAACATACTCCAGATAGAAACACAACAGACATGATGGAATATGTTTTTATCAAATTTCCAGTTCAGACCATAAACCTTTCTATCCATTTTTCGTAAAACATGGATTGACAATATTATCAATGAGCATAATTCTGCAAATGAAGATGCTATTGCAGCACCGGCTATTCCCATATCGAAATAAAATATGAGAAGCCAATTACAAGGTATATTCACCAATACGGCAGTAAAGGCAGCTTTGTTAAGAGGTTTTGTAAGTGTGATACCGACCAGGAGAGATCGCAATGCAAGAAAAGGAAAAGAAAACATTAATCCCCAAATGCGCCAGTCCAGATAATCAATAACAGCAAAATATACTTTCTCAGATGCAATCAGATTGCTCAGAATCATGGGAGATATTGTTTTCGAAATACTGCATAGTAGAACTGCTAAACCCGACAGAAAAAGTAATCCTTGAAAGAATGCCCTACCTGTTTCTGAATATTGCTGCTCGCCATTACGCCGTGCAATGACAACCTGTAAACCTATACTGAATCCGAAACCGAGCATATAAATGGCAAGATACCAGATTCCGGCGAGTGCGGATGCTCCTAATTCTATTTCACCAACATTTTGTCCTTGTATATTTAATACGTTTAATTTTGGCATTGTGATTCCTCCTTTCTTAGGTTAGTCTTATTTAGAAGCCTTAACTGCTTCTTTTAAAGTTACTACTGAACCTTTAGCTCCTGGTATAGCACCTTTTACTAATATAAAGTTTTTGTCAGCGTCAACTCTTACTACTTCTAAGTTTTGAACTGTAACTTTAACGCTACCCATGTGTCCAGCTAATTTTTTGTTTTTGAAAACTCTACCTGGGTAAGAACAAGCTCCCATTGAACCTGGTCTTCTGTGGTATCTAGAACCGTGAGTTTCAGGACCTCTTGATTGTCCATGTCTTTTTATTGGACCTTGGAATCCTTTACCTTTACTTATTCCAGTAACATCTATTAATTCACCTGCAGCGAATAAATCAGCTTTTATTTCTTGTCCAACTGTATATCCTTCTACAGAGTCTACTCTAAATTCTTTTAAATGTTTTTTTAATGTGTTAGCAGCAGCTAAGTGACCTTTTTGTGGTTTGTTTAAAGATTTTTCTTTAGCATCTTGGAAACCAACTTGTATAGCAGTGTATCCATCATTTTCAGTTGTTTTTATTTGAGTAACAACTACTGGACCTGCCTCAACAACTGTTACTGGTACTACTTCTCCAGCTTCAGTGAATATTTGAGTCATACCTATTTTTTTTCCTAATATTCCTTTCATATTAGCACCTCCTATAATTCTTACAGCGGATTACCAAAAGCGGTAATCATTCTAAGATAACTACCTTATAGGACCGTATCTTAGGTGTTTTATATTATAATGTAGATATTATAATTTTATTTCTATGTCTACACCAGCTGGTAAATCTAATCTCATTAATGAGTCTACAGTTTTAGGTGTTGGACTAGTTATGTCTATTAATCTCTTATGAGTTCTTATTTCGAACTGTTCTCTAGAATCTTTGTATTTGTGAACAGCTCTTAATATTGTCACAACTTGTTTTTCAGTTGGTAGTGGCACAGGTCCTGAAACTTGTGATCCAGCTTTTTTAGCAGTTTCAACTATTTTTCCAGCTGAAAAATCTAATAATTTGTGATCATATGATTTTAATCTTATTCTTATTTTTTCATTTTGAGCCATTTTAATTTCCCTCC
>ENA-OPCO01002640-OPCO01002640.1-human-gut-metagenome-genome-assembly--contig:-NODE-2640-length-9890-cov-3.794916_pt1 | contig 9890 bp, 10 predicted proteins | sample MGYA00241562_ERZ501475 | MGnify/ENA primary metagenome ERZ501475 (study PRJEB25962, sample SAMEA2042627) | human gut metagenome | biome: human gut; feature: human-associated habitat; material: faeces... | reverse complement strand
GTGTACACGACCACCGACACGATGATGAGCAGCAGAACGACCGTGAACAGAATGGTGATAAAGCCAAGCACGATATCACCAAGCCCGCCGCTGCTGTTGTCATCATAAGCAGGCTCGTTGTAGGAGCCGTTGTTCGTGTTCCCGCCCGAAAGGCTCACGCCGTAGATGTCCGCGATGGTCTGGGCCACGTTCTGGGCGCAGGTGGTCACGGCGTCGTCATAGTCCTGCCGGACGAAGTCGTCCTCCATGGTCTGGGCAAGGGCACTGGCCTGACTTTCCAGCGTGGTGTTGCGGAAACCGTCGCCTGTGGCAATGTAGTAATCGCCGTCGGCGTACTGCTGGGTCTCCATGACCAACAGGATCAGCACACCATTATTGCCGGTAGAAGAACCAATGCCCCAGGCCTTGGCCGCCTGCAGGGCATATTCCTCTGTGGTGCAGCTGCCGGTGTAATCCACCGTCAGCACGCCGATCTGCGCCCCGCTGCAGCTGCTTTCCAGCTGGGCGTTCAGGTCGGTGATGGTCTGCACGGTGCTGCTGCTCAGGACATTGGCATCGTCCACCACACACTGGCCGCTGGGCAGCGAGGGCAGGCTGGCCGAGGCCGCAAAGGCCGGGCACAGGGCCGCCATGCTGACCACGAACACCAGCAGCAGTGCGCTGAGTTTTCTTGCAATGTTTTTCATGCGAAGGGCTCAACCTCCTTCACGCCGGCAAGGCCGCCCAGCACATTGGCCGGGAACCCGCCGACTTCGTTCTGATAGTTGTAGACTGCTTCGTTGTATTTCAATGTGCCGATGATGGTGCCTGCGCTGTTGAACTGGCCGTACTGGCCCTGCACCGCGCCCATCTTCATGGGGTCTGCGGCCTGCTCCTGCAATTTGGCGTAGAGCTGGCCGATGGCTGTGCCAAGCGTCTCGTTCGACTGGTAGAGCATATGCATCCTGCCGCCGGTGTAAACACTCAGAGAGTCCGGTGCGTGAATCTTGCCATCGGACTGCACCGCCCCGAGGCAGGCGGAAAAAGAGTCCAGCGCAGCCTGTGCCGTCTGCACTTCGGTGCTGTCTGTACCCAGTGTGTTGGATGCGGTGGTGATGATGTTGGCGGCCGTGTTGAGCCGTGTGGTCAACTCCTCATTCAGGGCATAGCCGCTGTCTGCGGCCACGCCAGTGGTGAACCCGTTCTTCACCGTGTCGTACTTTGCCCGGAGCTTCGCCCCGCCAAAGCCGACAAAGCACCCCAGCATCACCACGATGCAAAGCGCCACGGCCACGGCCTGCTTGCTCAGCGCGGCAGGCAGGGCCTTTTCGAGGCTTGCCAGCTTCTGCTGGAAGGGCGTCAGCCGCACTTCCTCCTCGGCGGGTGCTGCGGCGCGATAGCTGGAAGCGTCAAAGCCGCCGGTGGGTTGATTCTGTTGTCTGGAAAAATCTGCGTTTGCCATTTCAGCTCCGGATCTCCATCATCTTCTGTTTCAGCTCGTCTTCGATGCGGGTGAGCTCCTGCTCGGCAGCGGCACGCTTTGCGCGGCCCTCGCTCTGGATCTTGTTCAGCTCGTCCAGCGTCTCGATCAGGCTCTTGTTGGTCTGCTGCAGGGTCTCGATGTCCACGACACCGCGCTGGGACTCCCTGGCCGTCTCGATGGTGCCCATTTTGAGGGCGTCGGCGTTCTTTTTCAGCAGCTCGTTGGTCATGTCGGTGACGGCACGTTCGGCCTGCATGGCTTGCTGGCTGTGGGCCAGACCCAGTGCCAGCACCATCTGGTTCTTCCACAGGGGGATGGTGTTGACGATGGTGGACTGTATCTTCTCGGCCATCATGGAGTTATTGTTCTGCAAAAGCCGGATCTGAGGACCCATCTGCAGGCTGATGGTGCGGGTCAGCTCAAGGTCGTAGAGCTTTTTCTCAAAGCGCTCGCACTGGTCGGCCAGATCGCGTGCGGCCTGTGCGTCCTCAGGCAGGCCGGAAGCCTTTGCCTTGTCCATCGCCTGCTGCAGCTCGTGGGCGCGGAAGTCGGCCAGCTTCTTCTTGCCCGCGAGGATATACATGCTCAGCTCTTTGAAATAGGCCATGTTCAGCTCATACATCTTGTCCAGCATCGCAATATCCTTGAGCAGCTGCACCTGATGCTTTTCGAGGGCGGACTGGATGGTCTCGACGTTCGTTTCCGCTTTGCTGTACTTGGTCTTCATGTTGTCGAGCTGGTTACCCTTTTTCTTGAAGAAGCCGAGGATGCCCTTTTCCTCTTCGGCGGCGTCAAAGTTCTTCAGCTCCCCGATAAGGTCGGTGATCATGCCGCCCACCTCGCCAAGGTCTTTGGTGGACACTTTGGAAAGTGCCGCCTCGGAGAAGTCACCGATCTTCTTCTGGCAGGCGGAGCCGTACTGCAGCACCTGCTGGCTGTTGGTGATGTCGATCTTCTGAGCGAAGGCGTCCACCATCGCCTGCTCCTCGGGGCTGAGCTTGACCTGTTCGGCCTCGGGGGCCGCAGCGGGTTCGGGCTGCTTTTCCTCGGCGGCAGGTGCTTCCACCGGGTCGAGGGTCAGGGTGGGAACAGCGGGTGCGTCTAAGTCAAAATTGAACGTATTATCAGCCATGAGAGATTCCTTCCTTTCCAAATCAGGCGTTTAGCCTAAGCCTTGTCCTTTGAGCATATTCTGCAATACCGTCAGATCCGCCGAGAGGTCCATGCTTTCAGCGGCATACAGTGCATCCAGCTGGTTTTCGAATGCAGTGGCGATGGAAGCCGCGTTCCGCTCCACCTCTGCCCGAATCGAAGCGGCATTTTCGCCCCGCACGCCCTGGCGGGCGAGTTTTGCGTACTGCTCCAGTACGTTCACCGCGTCGGGCAGATAGTAGTTCGCAAAGCGGCGTACCTGCTTTGCCTTGGCGGGACTGGCCTCCACCGTCTCCATGATGGAGCGGCCTGCCTTTTCCATCCGGGTCATGGCGGCGGAAAGCTCCGGGTCGGGCAGGGCCTCGTTCAGCGCGTGGAGGGCATCCAGCTTCTGCTGGATGTCGGCCAGCATCTCGTCCACATCGTCGCTGCCGGTGTGGAAAGGCACTTCATGCTCCACCACCCGGGTCGGGCAGACCTTCTTTGCCACGCCGAACATCACGGCTGCGCCGCCCAGCGCTAGCAGCAGCGCCCACAGCTTATATGCTGGCAGCACCGCGCACAGCACCGCGAACACCAGCGCTGCCGCATACCACGGCAGGACGCTGGGCTTTTGGGTGCGGATAACTTTGCTCATGCATTTTCTCCTTTCCCGGAGGGGCGCACCGCCCCTTGTACTCTTCCATAATAAATCCTTTTATCCACAAAACGCAAGTGTTTCATGAATAATTTACAGGTTGGAAACGGTTATATAATCTTTGAGGGCCTCGCCCCAGACCTCGCGCAGGGTTTCGGGGCGGCAGGCGGCGTTGGCGGGGCTGGTGCTGGGCAGCTTGACCGCCGGGATGCCGGACACCGGCAGCAGATATTTGGTATAAATGCGGTAGGCCGTGGCCCCGTTGCAGAACACTGCCTCAATGGGTGCTTTTGCTAAAAGGGATGCAATGTCGTTCGGCACCACGTCCCGGATAGAGGCGTCCGACGCGCCGGTGATGGTGCAGCTTTCCAGCGTGTCCCACAGGGCGAGGCCATGGCGGAGGATGATGCCTTTTTTGGCCTCGATGTCCTCCCGGGCGGGGACAGGCTCGCCGGTGAGGGCCGCCATCATGGGCCAGAAACGGTTCTGCGGGTGGCCGTAGTAGAAGGCCATCTCCCGGCTTTTGGGGCTGGGCCATGTGCCGAGGATGAGGGCGCGGCTGTTTTCAGAGTAAACGGGTGCGAAGCTCATCGTTCCATCGTCTCCCATGCAGAGCCGAAGCTGCGGTCGGAGGGCTCCGCCTTCGGGCCGTCGAACCACAGCTCTTCAATAAGGGCAGCAAGTCCGTCTTCCCGCACATCGCCGATGATGCGGTCAGCGGCGGCTTTGGCTTCGTCGGTGCCGTTGGACATGCAGCAGCCGAGGCCGGCTGCTTTCAGCATCCCGACATCGTTGGCGGAGTCGCCTGCCGCCACGGCCTCGGCGAGGGAGAGGCCCATCTTTTCGCAAAGGTCTGCGAGGCCCGCGCCCTTGTCGATCCCGCCCCGCACGATGTCATAGAAGTGGGAGCCGTCGGGCAGCTGGCCGCCCACCTGCATGAAGTGAAGGCCGAGGTGGCCGTACTTTTCGTTGAACCGCTCCAGCGCCCCCTCGGGGAAGATGCAGAACGCCGCGTGAGGTATATCGATGAGATGGCGGTCCTGGTCTTCGCCGTCCACGCAGTCCAGACCGACGCTGTTCATCTGATCGTAGTACTTGTGGAGGATGTCATACTCGCAGTAGGCATAGTATGCATCCTTGAAGTCAAATTGCAGGGGGTAGTTGTAGTCCTCACAGAAATCCACCAGCGCGTACATCTCTTCGTTGGTCATGGGGTGTTCTGCCACGATGGTGCCGTTCTTGTCCACGACGCAGGCACCGTTGCAGGTGATGGCATAGTCGAACCGGATGCCGCCTAGCTGGCCTTTCCGGTTGATGGCTGACCAGGCCCGGCCTGTGCTGAGCACGAATTTTCCCCCGGCGGCCTGAAGCTTCTTCACGGCCTTGACCATGGCCGGACGGGGCTGGTTTTCCCCGAAGGGGACGAGGGTGTTGTCGTAATCGCTTGCGAGAATTTTATATTGCATGGTGTTCTCCTTATATCTATATATAAGCTGAGTATATCACAAAATGGAGGCTTTGTCTCCAAAATAAAAAGCACCTGCACGCTTCTCCGAAGAAAAGGTGCAGGTGTTTTGCAAATACTCAGGCGATAAATGCTACCACGATTTGGATTCCCACGCCCACAGCGGCACCGCAGGCCCAGGTCAGGCCGGTGATGAAGAGGTTCTGCTTCCAGGAGGGATTCACCCGCCACAGCACGGCGAGGCCTACGCCCGCGCCGGTGCAGAGACCGGCCACGAGGCTCGAGAAGCGGAGTGCGCCCTCGACGTAGAGCTGGGTCATCAGGACGCTGGCGGCACAGTTGGGGACAAGGCCCACCAGTGCGGCCACCACCGGCTGGAAGAAGCCCATCCGGCCCAGCACCGAGGCGAAGACATCCTCGCCGACGCCCTCGACGATGAGGCCGAACACAAGGCTGAACACGAAGATAAAGACAAAGATCTCGAGGGTGTGGCGGAGCGCGGCCTTCCAGATGGGCTGGGGATGGCCCTCTTCGTCGCTGTGCTCCTCGTGGCAGTCCACCTCGTCGGCGTGGCCGGTGTAGCCGCCGCGCAGGCTGCGGGGCAGGGCCTTGCGGAGGACGAAATCCAGCAGAAAGCCCACAAAGACAGCGTACACGACTTTGATGACCATCAGCAGGATCAGCTTATCCCAGTAAGCGGGCATGGACACCAGCAGAGGGATAGCCTCGTCGCTGGTGGCGAGATAGACGGCCATCAGCGTACCCAGCGTGATGACGCGGGAGGCGTAGAAGTTGGAGGCGATGGCCGAGAAGCCGCACTGCGGCACACAGCCCAGCACCGCGCCCGGCACCGCACCCCAGCGGCCGCCGCCCGCCAGCAGGGCCTCGATGCGCTCACCGTGGCGGGTCTCGACATATTCAATAAAGAGATAGGCTAAAAACAGGAAGGGGAGCATCTTGGCGGTGTCAACCAGAGTTTCGCTCAGTACATCCAGAAAAAGTTCCATTGTTTGATACCTCGTATATAAGGGTTGGATTGTTTTTGCAGGGATAAGTTCTCTTTTGCGAGCCAAAAGAGAACCAGAAATGGTTCTCGCGCCGGTGGCGCGGGTCAGAGCGCTCTTTCATTAAGGCTAATTGTTCTCTTTTGATGTCAAAAGAGAACCAGAAAACCACCAGCGATTTCGACGCGCTGGATCCACGAGAAAGGGGCTGCTCGCCCCTTTCAGACCCCGAAGGGGAAGTCGAAGTGGAAAAATGCTAGCCGCTTCGCTAAACGCATTTTTCTCACTTCTCCGATTTGCTGCTCCGCAGCTGGTGTTACGTCCTACTGAACTTACAAATCCACTACGCTTCCGACTTCCGCCGGCGTCGCCGGCACCGGTCCGAGACGGACGGCGTCGGCGTCCCGGCGCACCACGAACTCCACCGGCTGTCCGGCGGCAAAGGCGGGGCGATAGCTCAGCTCCAGCGCCTCCCAATCCTCCGGGACAGCGCAGAAGCAATGGAGCATCGCGCCGCGCCCGGCGGCGAGGTTGAGCGTAAAGGCCGAGGCATCGGCGGCGTTCTCCGCATAGAGCGGTGCCGCAAAGCTGCCGCAGGGGACGCTCTCGCCTCCGCAGCGGGCGGTCACACCGCTGTCCAGACTGTAAAGCTCCTTCAGGGTCGAGACATCCCGGCTGTGGAGGTAGCTTGCGCCCACCGGCAGGGTGCGGGCCGAGAGGTTCTCCACCGAGAGGTAGACCAACACGCCGCCCAGCCCGGGTGCAGGCGCATAGCCCAGCAGCTCCACCGCCGCCTTGCCGTCCAGCAGGGCAGGCTGGCCCATCACGCGGGGCTGTGCCGCAGCCGCCGAAACGCCTGTGAGCAGGGCAGCGGCCAGACTGACCGCGCCCGAACCGGCGCATTTCAGGAACGACCGGCGGGAAAGAGACTGAGACATCGGGGACTCCTCCTTGCAGCGAGAAAAATCATTCACTTTATAGAGTATCGGTTTCTTTGCCCCCTGTCAAGGGTTTGAAAGCGTTCTGCCGCAGGTTTTGCGTTTTCTTTGCTGATTTTGTACCAAAAGAGTACAAAAATGCCGCCCGGCGGCAAAATCGCAGGGCGGCAGAGCGTTCTTTCTTATTCGAATGCTTCATTCTCCTCGGCTTCAGCCTGACCCCGCAGGGTATCGGCATAACCGAAGGGTACGATGTCGATGGCCTCCACCAGACGGTCGCGCATCCAGAGCTGAACGTCGGTCTGGACGGTGTAGCCGCAGCCGGGGTCAGCCATCCACTGCTCGGGGTGGCGGGAGGGGAGGGCGCGCTGACTCAGCATACTCATGATGACGCCGCCGTGGGTCACGCAGGCGGCCTCCTCGGTGTGGGTGCGCAGCATGTACTCAAACATCTTCATCAGCATCGACGACGTGCGGTTGAAGAACATCTGCCGGTCCTCCGCGCCCGCGGGCACCGTGCGGCTCGTTGGGTCCATCCACTGGGCAAACTCCGGGTCCTTCACCAGCTCCTGCACGGCGCGGCCCTCAAACTTGCCAAAGGCCATCTCTCGCAGGTCGTCCAGCTCGATCTGCCGCACGCCGGGAAACAAAATCTCCGCCGTCTCGGTGGCGCGCTTCATCGGGCTGGTGAACACCAGCGGCACGACCGGATAGTCAAAATCCTTTTTCAGCGTTTTCAGCTGGGCGCGGCCCTCGTCGCACAGGGGCAGGTCACTGCCGCTGCCAATGTACAGCCCTTGCAGATTGCCCGCCGTCAGGCCGTGGCGGATCAGATGCAGTTTATAATATTTCACGTTATAATCTCGCTTTCCATAACATTGTTACTTAACAGCATACCCTAAAATCGTGTCCTGCGCAACCGTAAATTATTACAATTTGGTTACAACGCGCATCCGCCGCGCCGCTTTGGCAAATTCTGCCCACAATATTTATAGCTGTACTCGCTGTATAATGACTAAATGTAGGTGCAGGGTGTCGGTTCGGCGCAGTGACGGCATTTTCGGCACAAAATCTGTCAATTTTTTGGGTTTACAAAGCGTTTTCCACCCGCTATAATATACAGCGTGTAGAAAATATGCAAGGGGCACCACTGCGGCCCGGCACCGTGCCGGTCATGCGCCCCGGAACAGGATTGCGGACCATGGGGATCGAATTTAACCGGATCATTACGCTGCTGCGCAAGGAGCGCGGCATCACCCAGAAGCAGGCGGCGCAGGACCTTGGCATCAGCCAGGCCCAGCTCTCCCATTACGAGAAGGGCATCCGCGAGTGCGGCCTTGCCTTTGTCGTGCAGGTGGCGGACTACTACGACGTCAGCTGCGACTACCTGCTGGGCCGCAGTGCCGAGCGCAGCGGCCAGACCATCACGGTGGAGGAGCTGCCCGAGGGCAATTCGGCCACCGGCGGCAGTGTCTACCGCGGCAGCGTCCTGCCTACGATGTACAAAAAGCTCATCGAGAACTCCCTCGACATCCTCTACGACAAATTGCAGGAGAGCAGGGACAAGCAGCTTGTTGTCGGCGTCAGCAGCTACCTGATGCTGGCCGTGTACAAGATGTTCCGTCTGCTGTACGAGGCATCGCCCAAAAATGTCAGCGGCATGTTCCGCGTCGGCTCCGCCCGCTGGGACCGCAGCGCCGATGCCGCCATGAGCATGGCCGAGGGTGACTTGGCCGCCGCCCTGACCGGCGAGGACGGCACCCGCGACAGCCTTGAGCCTGCAACGCTCGCCCTGAGCACCGACCAGCTCGCCCGCGACTACCCCCGCCACGCCACCAGCCTTTTCAACCTCGTCAAAAATGCCGAGGAAGCCATGCGCGGGCTGAAAAAGGCGGAGTAAAACCAAAAATAAGAGCCTGTGCAGTTCGCCTGCACAGGCTTTTTTGTATAAGCGGGGATATAACAGGGAGAGCGGGCCTTACTTGCCCAGTGCCTTGCGGCAGGCGGGGCAGACGTATTTGCCGTGGAGCAGCACGGCGTCGGGAGAAATGTCGCCGCAGAAAACGCAGCTGCCCTGCGCGTGGTACTTGCGCATAATGATGGAATCCCCATCGGTAAAAATCTCAAGCGGGGTATCCGGAGTAATGTCGTAGGTGGTGCGGAGTTCCTTGGGCAGGACCACGCGGCCCAGACTGTCGATACTGCGAACGATACCGGTAGAAATCATCTTTCTAACCTCCTGTAATACGTTTCGGCGTGTTGGGCCGAAAAACGGTGTCCAAGCCGACGGCTTCGAACCTTACGACCTTATTATAAGGCTTATTGGAATTGCTGTCAATATTTGGCAATCGAAAAAACCGGGCTTTTGCGTATATTTTTAGAAGGCTGCAAAATAAAATCGAAAAACGATGCGTTTTGTCACAACTTTGTCACAACACAATGGTATCGTTTAAAAAACGTAAGCGGAAAGGAGGGCTTCTCCACCTACTGGGGCCCCTATGTCTACGCGCATTACCGCACCGAGCAGGAGCGCATTGGCCGCATCCATGATCTGCTGAACCTGCTGATCTTCGGCTTTTTCTGCGTGCTGGTGATGTTTGAGGACATCGTATTCCTCATCTTCCCCAACAAAAAAGAGTGCCTGACCATCTTCCCGCTGCTGATGCTGGCGGTGGTGTTCAACATTTTGTGCGAGGGCACCGTCTATGGCAACTCCATCGCCCGCAAACCCTGGCATGATACCATTGGCATTGGCATCGGGGCGCTGTCTAATTTGGGGCTGTGCGCGGCCTTCGTGCCCCGCTTCGGCATGACCGGCGCAGCCTTTGCGCTGGCCGCCAGCAACGGTCTGGCATTTTTGTACCGCAGCGTTACCGGGCAGATGTACTACCGCACCATCCCCAGCTTTGCCAAGACCATCTCCGGCTTTCTGCTGGCGTTCGCCGTCACGGCGGCCGGCACGCTGCTGTGGCAGCATTTTGTCCTGAAATTCGTGCTTACCGGCGCGGTGCTGTTCATCTACTGCACCCTCTACCGCGCCCAACTGCTCAAACTGTGGAATATGGGGCTGGGCATCCTGCGCGGCCTGTTAAAGAAGTGAGGAAAACCATGAAACATTGCGGCACACAGGAATTGGAGACCGGGCGGCTGCTGCTGCGGCGGTTGACCATGGATGACAGCGAGATGATGTTTAACAACTGGGCCAGCGACCCCGAGGTGACCAGGTATCTGC
>ENA-OPCO01002639-OPCO01002639.1-human-gut-metagenome-genome-assembly--contig:-NODE-2639-length-9893-cov-3.916040_pt1 | contig 9893 bp, 9 predicted proteins | sample MGYA00241562_ERZ501475 | MGnify/ENA primary metagenome ERZ501475 (study PRJEB25962, sample SAMEA2042627) | human gut metagenome | biome: human gut; feature: human-associated habitat; material: faeces... | reverse complement strand
TCGGCCCTGCTGACGGAGCGCAGCGGCCACGCCGTGGCCCTCCGGGTCCCCCAGCGAGGTCAACGCCGCGCGCTGCTGGACATCGCCCACCGCAACGCCCGGGAGGAGGTGGAGCGCATCACCTCCGATGCCGAGCGCACCGGCAAGACCTTAGAGCAGCTGGGGACCCTGGCCGGGCTGGCGGAGGCCCCCCGGCGGCTGGAATCCTACGATATTTCCCACACCGCCGGGCAGGACATGGTGGCCTCCATGGTGGTGTTTGCCGACGGACGGCCCCTGAAGCGGGACTATCGCCGGTTCCAGGTAAAGACCCTGGACCACGCCGACGACCTGCGGGCCATGGAGGAGGTGCTGGAGCGCCGGTTCCGGCGGTATCTGGAGGGGGACGAGCACTTTGCCCCCCTGCCGGACCTGCTGCTGATGGACGGCGGCCAGCTCCAGGCGGAGGCCGCCTGCCATGTGCTGGAAAGGCTGGGCCTCACCGTGCCGGTGCTGGGCATGGTAAAAGATGACCGCCACCGGACCCGGGCCCTGGTAACGCCCCAGGGGCAGGAGCTGGGCATCCAGCAGAGCCCGCCCCTGTTCGCCTTAGTGGGCCGGGTGCAGGAGGAGGTCCACCGCTTCGCCATCACCTATCACCACGAAAAGCACACGAAATCCGCCCTGACCTCCCGGCTGGACGGCATCCCCGGGGTGGGAGACATCCGGAAAAAGGCCCTGCTGAAGCACTTCAAAAGCGTCAAGACCATCGCCCAGGCGGAGCTTCTGCAGCTGGAGGCGGTGCTGCCCAAGGCCGCCGCCCGGGCGGTATACGACCACTTTCACAAGGAGGAGACGCCGTGAAAACCTACGCCACCCTTGGCCCCGCCTGCTGCCGGGCGGACCTGCTGACGGAACTGCTGGACATGGGGCTGACGCCGGGCGTGCGGGTGCGGCTGATTGGCACGGCGCTCCTTGGCGACCCGCTGATTCTGCTCGTGCGCGGCAGCCGCGTGTCCATCCGCCGACGTCTGGCGCGGCAAATCATCCTGTCAGGTGGTGAGGCGGAATGAAAACGATTGCGCTGGTGGGCAGCCCGAACTGCGGCAAAACGACGCTGTTCAACGCCGTCACGGGGCTGCATCAGCATGTGGGCAACTGGGCGGGCGTGACGGTGGAGCGAAAAGAGGGGACGCAAAATGGCGTCAAGTGGGTGGACTTGCCCGGCGTGTACGCGCTCAGCCCGTATTCGGCGGAGGAAAAAGTGACCATCGACTACTTATCCGGCGGTGATTATGATGAAATTCTGCAAATTGTGGATGCAACTGCCCTCGCGCGCGGGCTGTACCTGACACATCAGCTGACGCAGCTGTCGCGCCCGATGACGATTGCGCTGAACATGATGGACGAGTGCCGGAAGCGCGGCATCACCATCGACACGGAGGAATTGTCGGCGCGGCTGGGCATTCGCGTGCTGCCGATGAGCGCGCGGGATGGCACGGGCGTCCCGGAACTCCTGCGCGCGCTGAAAGACGGGGCGAAAACGCCGAAAAGTCCGCCGAGCGCGCCGTACACCGCCATTATCCAGCGGATGAAAAGCGCCCTGCCGGCGGGGAATCTCCCGTCGGAGTTCCGTGCGTGGAAAGCGCTGGAAGGCGACGAGATGGGCGCGGCGGATGCGGCGCGGGCGGGGCAGGCGCAATTGCGGGCGCAGTCCGGCATGTCGGCGGCGGCAGCGCTTTCGGCGCTTCGCTATGCGTGGGCAGATGATCTATGCGCGGCGGTGCGGCAGGGGAATCCTGACAATCCGACGCGGGCGGACGTTATCGACGCGCTTGTGCTGCATCCTGTGCTGGCGCTGCCGATTTTGGCGGGGCTGCTGGCGCTCATGTTGTCGCTGGCGTTCGGACGGTTCGGCAGCGGGCTGTCCGATATGCTGACGAATATCATCCTGATGATACAATCGGCGCTGGATGGCGTGCTTCGGCACTGGCAGGTCGCGGAAGCACTGCGGCGTTTGATTGTCGAGGGTCTGATGACGGGCGTGGGGAGCGTCGTCAGCTTCCTGCCGATGCTGCTGATACTGTTTGCGTGCCTGTCAATGCTGGAGGACAGCGGCTATATGGCGCGGGCAGCGTTCCTGATGGATCGGCCGATGCGGGCGCTGGGCTTGAGCGGGCGGTCGTTCATCCCGCTGCTGCTGGGGTTCGGGTGCTCCGTCCCGGCGGCGCTGTCGGCGCGGTCGATGCGGGGCGAACGCGATCGGCGTTTTACGCTGCTGATGATTCCCTTCATCTCGTGCAGCGCGAAAATGCCCGTTTTTGCGGCGCTTTCGACGCTTCTTCCCGGCGGCGCGTGGATGATTTTTGCCCTCTGCGCGCTGGGAATTTCGCTGGCGGCGCTGATTGCGCAAATCCTGCGGAAAACGTTGTTTCCGGGCGAATCCGCCGCGTTTGTGATGGAACTGCCGCCGTACCGCCTGCCCTTGATGTCGAGCGTCCTGCGCAAGGTGCTCCGCCGCACGGGCGAGTTCCTCAGCCGCGCGTGCAGCGTGATTCTGCTGTCGTCGGTGGTCGTCTGGCTCATTGGGCGATTCACCTGGACGGGCGCGTGGGCGGCGAGCACGCAGGAGAGCATCCTCGGCAGCATTGCCGGGGCGATTGCGCCGATTTTCGCGCCGCTGGGCTTCGGAAGCGTGGCGGTAACGGCGGCGCTGCTGACCGGGCTGCTGGCGAAGGAGAGCATCATCAGCACACTGGCGGTCTTGGCGGGTCAGGGGAGCATCCGCGCGGCGCTGTCGGCGTCCCTGCCGACCCCGGCTGCGGCGCTGGCGCTGATGACGTTCGTGCTGCTGTATCCGCCGTGCGCCGCGGCATCCGCAAGCATCATCAAAGGGCTGAAAAGCCGGAAGCTGGCGGTACTGATGGTCACGGGGCAGTGCCTGCTGGCGTGGATATGCGCGTGGATTGCGTACCGTTTGCCACTCGCTTGACAAATTTCGCGCAGAACAGATTGACAACGTGGCAGAATGCGGCTATAATGAAGATAATGAAATACTGCGGCATCGTGAGGAGCGGCGGCGCAGGATCAGAGATAGAGGAGGTACTTTGATGGATATTCAGGAACTCCAAGAGATCTGCCGTCAAGTGCGGCGGGACATCATCATTATGACCAACAAGGCGGGTGCGGGCCATCCCGGCGGATCGCTGTCCGCAACGGAAGCGCTTGTTGCGCTGTATTTTGACGTCATGAAGGGCATTGACCCCAAGGACGACAAGAATCCGAACCGCGACCGCTTTGTGCTGTCGAAGGGTCACGCGGCTCCCGCGCTCTATGGCACGCTGTGCGAACGCGGCTATTTCGGACGCGAGGAGTTTGACCATTTCCGTCAACTGCACGGCATCCTGCAGGGGCATCCGGACGTGAAGAAGTGCCCCGGCGTGGATGCGTCGACGGGTTCGCTCGGTCAGGGCATCTCCATCGCGGTCGGCATGGCGCTGGGCGCGAAGAAGACGGGTAATCCCTGCCACGTCTACACCATCATCGGCGATGGCGAATCGCAGGAAGGGCTTGTGTGGGAAGCGTCGATGGCGGCGGCACACTATCACCTTGATAACCTGACGGTTATTTTCGACCACAACGGCCTGCAGATTGACGGCTCGAATGACGAGGTGATGTCGCTGGGCGATATTCAGGCGAAATTCAAGGCGTTCGGCTATGACGTGATTGACGTCGCCGACGGCAACGATATGCAGCAGGTGCTGGATGCGCTGCACGCGCCCGCCTGCCCCGGCAAGCCGCGCCTGATTCACCTGCACACCCTCAAGGGCAAGGGCGTTTCCTTCATGGAGGGGCAGGTCGGCTGGCACGGCAAGGCTCCCAATGCAGAACAGACGGCGCAGGCGCTGAGCGAACTGGAGGGCTGAACAAATGGAAAAGAAAGCAATTCGTGTGGCGTATGGCGAGGCCATCGTCAAGCTCGGTGCGGAAAATGACAAGGTGGTCGTGCTGGACGCTGACCTTGCGGCGGCGACCATGACCAATGGTTTCAAGAAGGCGTATCCTGACCGCTTCATCGACTGCGGCATTGCCGAGGCGAACATGGTGGATATGGCGGCGGGTATGTCCACGATGGGGCTGATTCCGTTCTGCTCCACGTTCGCGGTGTTTGCGGGCCGCAGCTACGACCAGATTCGCAATGGCGTGTGCTATCCGAAATTTAACGTGAAGTTTGGCTTCTCCCACGCGGGCATCACGCTGGGCGAGGACGGCGGCTCCCATCAGGCGATTGAGGATATCGCCCTGATGCGCGTGCTGCCGAACATGACGGTGTTCGTCCCCAGCGACGCGACCGAGTGCGAGCAGTGCGTCCGCGCGGCGGCGGAAATCAACGGCCCGGTGTACATCCGCACCGCTCGTCTGCCTTCCCCGGTGTACGACGCGCGCCCCTTCACGGTGGGCAAGGGCAATGTCATCAAGGACGGCAAGGACTGCGTGATTTTCACCTGCGGCATCATGCTGGAGCACTGCCTCGAAGCGGTTCAGCTGCTGGCGGAGCAAGGCATTGACGCGGCGCTGGTGTCCTTCCACACCCTGAAGCCCTTTGACGACGAACTCGCCCGCACCTACGCGGCGAAGTGCGGCAAGGTGTTCACGGTGGAGGAGCACTCCATCATCGGCGGTCTGGGCGACGCGGTGGCTTCCGCCATCTGCGGCATGGGGCTGAAGCACTTCGAGAAGATTGGCATCAACGATGTGTTCGGTCAGTCCGGCAAGCCCGCTGCGCTGCTGGAAGAATACGGCCTGACCGGCAAGCAGATTGCCGATCGGATTGCGAAGGCATAATTTCTGCAAGAGATACTGCGGACAGCACTCCGGTGTGGGCGCTGTCCGCTTTGCGTGAGTCTGAATTCAGGAGAACAACAACAATGCGTATGCTGATTGTCAATCCAATCGCTGGGTGCGGTTATGCGCTGAAAGTGATGGAACAGGTGCAGAGCGTGCTGACCGCGCGAAACCTCCCGTTTCGTGTGATGCGGACGGAATACCCCGGCTACGCGGCGAAACTGGCGCGGGAAGCAGTCGAAATGGGCTGCGAAGCCGTCTATGTTATCGGCGGTGACGGCACGTTCAGCGAGGCGGCGCGCGGATTGGCGGGCAGCGGCATTCCGATTGGGCTGATTCCGGCAGGCACGGGCAACGACTTTGTCAAGACGCTCGGCACGCCGAAAGAGCCGATGGCGGCGCTCGATTTCATCCTCAGCCACGAGCCGCGCCCGTGCGACGCGATTGACCTGAACGGGCAGCTGTTCTTGAACGTCGCCGGAGCGGGTTTTGACGTGACGGTGCTGGAAAATGTTGCGGATTTTGGCGGGAAAATCCGCGGGCTGCTGCCGTACCTCGTTGGGCTGATTCGCGCGATTTGGAAGCATCAGCCGCTGCAGCTGACGTATACGGTGGATGGAAAGACGCAGACGAAGGACGCACTGCTGTGCATTGCGGCGAACGGAAAGTGGATTGGCGGCGGCATCCCGATTTGCCCCGATGCTGTGCCGAATGACGGCGAAATCGACTTCATGGTCGTCGGGCACCAGCCGCGGTGGAAAGTGCCGTACTATCTCGTGCGCATGATGATGAAACAGATTTTGAACTTTCCGTTGACGGAGCATGTTCTTTGCGACAAAGTGACGGTGTCGTCGCCCGGAATGCATGTCGAGGTGGATGGCGAGATTATCGCCTGCGAACACGCGGAATTTACCATGCATCCCGGCGCGTTGATGCTGTACTGGTGAGGTGCGTATGGCGACGATCAGCATCATCCGCGTGGAAAATCCAGAAAAAAAGGCAGAGATTTCCGCGCACATCCTCCATGCGCTGCCGGATTGGTTCGGCTTGCCGGACAGCACGCAGAAGTATATCGACGACAGCCGAAACATGCCGTTTTTCGCCGCTGTGCGGGAAGGGCAGGCAGTCGGATTCGCGGCGCTGAAGGCAACCAGCCCCTGCGCGGGGGAAATCTACGTCATGGGCGTATTGCCGGAATATCACCGAAGCGGCATCGGGCAGCGGCTGTTTGCGGCGATTCGGGCGGAGGCAATCGCACGAGGCTATCGGCTGCTGCAGGTCAAAACCGTGCAGACGGGGCATTACGAGGAGTATGACCGCACGAACGCCTTCTACCAGCGCATGGGCTTCCTGCCGCTGGAGTGCCTGCCGACGCTGTGGGATGAATGGAATCCGTGTCAGGTGTATGTGCTGCCGCTGCAAAACTCGTAACTTTTCCTGTCAAAAAGCAGGAATTTCCGCGTTCTGTGGCGAATATATAGAAATATCCGCAGAAAAGGAGGCAACGTTATGGCTGATATTGGCAAGACAGTCAAAGAAATCTGGGAACAGAGCATGAAGGCAGTCAACAAGGCGGCGACGAACATCGCGACCAGCACGAAGCAGAAGGTTGATGAGATGAACATCGTCACGCGGCGGAAGGAACTGCAAAACCAGCTTGGTCTGCGGCTGTATGAGCTGTGGCAGGCGGGCGAGGACGTGCCGGAGACGCTGAAAGCGACGCTGGAGGAAATGCGCGACCTGGAAGTGAAACTGCAGGAGCTGCGCGAGAGCAAGACCACCGCGCCGGAGGACGAGAAGAGCGCCGAGACGCCGGATTCTGCCGCCCCCGCGCCGGACACGACGGACGTGAAAGTGCCGCTGGAGGACGACGACGTGCCGACGATTGAGATGCCGGACATCCCCGAAAAACCGGAGCGCCCGATGGATGCGCCGAGTATCCACACGGACGGCGAAACACCCGCTGAGTGACATCTATTTGCACACAAAAACGCCATTCCGACGCATGTTGTTCGGAATGGCGTTTTATACTATTTCCAGATTCAACTGCGCCATCTGCTTGCGCCTTTTTCGTTCTGGCGTCCGCTCACTCCATTTAGCGTAGCGCTGCTACGCTGCATTTCGTTCCCGTTAGCCAGAACGAAAAATTCGCCGCGCATCTTGGCGCATTTTCATTTGGAAATAGTATTACTTTTCGGTTAAATCAGCTGCACGTCATATCCGCCCTGCCAGCTGTGCCCGGGCTGAAGCAGCGTCACGAACGGCTTGTCCTCGAAGCGGCCGCTCTCCGTCACCTGACCGGGCATCCCGTGCCACGGCTCCAAGCAGACGTAATCCGCATTCTTTTTTGGCATCGACCAGACCGCCAGCACCTCCATCTTCGGGTAGGAGAAGCGCAGTCCTTTGCCGCTGCTGCGGTTGACCAAATCGACCGAGCGGCTCTTCAATTCGGTGAAAATCAGCGCGTCGCGGTCGTCGAAAAGGTCGTGGCTGAGCGGCAGCACACGGCTGTTGTGGAAGCAGGGGAGATATTCGCTGCCGTCAATGAGGTATCCGCCGGGGCAGAGGCTGTTGCGCCCGTCCTCGACCTGAGGGAAGACCAGCTCGTAGTCCGTGTAGCTTGCGCCTGCCTCCATCGGCACGATGAAGCCCGGATGCCCGCCGCAGCAGAACGGCATCACCTTGTCGGACTTGTTCTCGACAATGAACTGCGCGGAGAACCCGTTTTCGCGCAGCGTGTAGACAACGTGGAACGCGAATTCAAACGGGTAGGACGGCTTGCTTTCCTCCGTGGGGGTCAGAACAAGCTCAATGAAGTCGTCGCCGATTTTTTCGACCGTAAACTCTGGGTTACGGGAGAAGCCATGCTTGGCAATCGGGTAGGACACGCCGTCGATGATGACGTGGTTATCCTTCGCCGTGCCGCAGATCGGGAAGAGCACCGGCGCGTGGTTCGCCCACACGTTCGGATCAGCCTGCCAAATAACCTCGCGGTTATCATTCCCCTTGAAGGAGGTCATTTGCGCGCCCTTCTGCCGGACGCACGCGGTCGTATCACCGCAGTGAAGCGTAAATTCCATGAGAAACACCTCCGAAAATGTCGTTTCCGCAGGAAGTATTCGCGTCACGAAGCGAAAAATCCTGCATAAGATGGAACTGATTCAGCGAAAGGAGGAAAAAATCATGCGGGCAGCAGGATCGCCGTTTCAGGCGAAAAGCAGTCAGGAGCAGAAGGAACAGTGGATTTGGTGGCAGTGCCAGCGGGACACGGTGCCGCCGGAGGAAGAAGCGCCGCCAGTGAACGCCCTGCCCGAACGGGACGCGCCGCCGATGCCCGTACCGGTGCAGCCGACGCGCCATCAGCAGTACGACGCCATCATGCAGCGCATGAAGGTCGCTCAGGGGCGAACAGGCGCGTTTACATCCTGCGGCACCAGCACGCAAGACTCGTCCGGCAAGTGATACGCATCGAAATACGCATTTTCCAGCGGAATCCACCGCGCGTTAAAATCCTTCAGCCGCGCTGCGCCGACGCGCTGCAATAACCGTTCTTGCTGAACCTCCGGGTTAATCCGCAGGAAGAGCGACAAATCCGCATGACGGCGGATGTCCGGCAGCATACTGTAACTGCCTTCCAGAATCGTGATGGGCGCGTCGGGCAGGGGAATCGGCGCGGAGAATGCGTCCTCGCGGCACAGGTAGCGCTGATAGACGACGGGCTGACCCGCGGCGAAGGGGGCGATGACCTCCTGCATCAGGCGCTCCAAATCGACGTTGCCGCCCGGAATTGCCAGCCGCTGCGGCGTTTTCAGCGCGTGGGGCAGGAAGAAGTCGTCCATGCGGATGATGGGCGCGTTCAGCGCGGCAGACAGCGCATCCGCCAAGGTGGATTTGCCGCTGCCGCACGGCCCGTCAATCGTGACGAGCAGGCGCGGCTTCTTCGGCAGCTGGGCAATCCGCGTGAGAATCGGGGCGATTCGCGCGTCACGGGAAAAATCGGGCTGCATAAAACCTCCGACACAATCAGGCGCACTGCGAAAAACATGCAGTGCGCCTAAATTTGATTACGCGAGATGCTTTTTGAGAATCGCCAACCCCGCCGCCAAATCCTCGTAGGGAATGTTCAGCGGGGGCAGCAGACGCACCTTTTCGTGCGCCGTCAGCACCATCAAGCCGTCCTGCAAGCACGCCGAAGCGACATCCGCCGCCGTCTTGTGCTCCGGCAGGATGCCAATCATCAGCCCCAGCCCGGTGATGCTCTTCACGCCCGGCGCGCCCGTCAATTCCTTGCGGATGTACGCCGCGCGCTCCTTTACGCCTGCGAATACGTCCTCATTCAGCCGGGAGATGACGTTCAGCGCGGCGGCGGCGCAAATCGGGTTGCCGCCGAAGGTCGAGCCGTGGTCGCCCTTGCCCAGCACATGCTCGCAGCGCTCGCCTAAGAGGCACGCGCCCATCGGCAGACCGCCCGCCAGCCCCTTCGCCGTCGTCACCACGTCGGGATGGATGCCGAACTGCTCGTAGGCGTACAGCGTGCCTGTGCGCCCGTTGCCAGTCTGCACCTCATCGACCATCAGCAGAATGTCATTCGCGCGGCAAAGCTCCTCCGCCTTCTTGACGAACGCCGGGTCAAGCGGAATCACGCCGCCTTCGCCCTGTACCATCTCCATCAGCAGCCCACAGACCTTGCCCGTGCTGAGGATGGCTTCCAGCGCGGGAATGTCGTTCGCGGGCGTGTAACGGAATCCCGCCGGGAACGGGCCGAAGTGCTCATGGAAGCGGTCTTGCCCGGTCGCCGCCAGCGTCGCAATCGTGCGGCCGTGGAAGCTGTTCACCAGCGTCACGATAACGTCGCGGTTGTCCTTCTCGCCGTATTTCCGGGCGACTTTCAGCGCGCATTCATTCGCTTCCGCGCCGGAATTGCCGAAGAAAACCTTCTTCATGCCCGTGCGCTCGCACAGCAGCTTTGCCAATTGCGTCTGCGGTTCGGTATAGTAGAGGTTCGACGTGTGACCGAGGGTGGTCAGCTGATGCGTCACGGCGGCGACCCAGTCAGGGTCGCACGCGCC
>ENA-OPCO01002632-OPCO01002632.1-human-gut-metagenome-genome-assembly--contig:-NODE-2632-length-9901-cov-2.966179_pt1 | contig 9901 bp, 2 predicted proteins | sample MGYA00241562_ERZ501475 | MGnify/ENA primary metagenome ERZ501475 (study PRJEB25962, sample SAMEA2042627) | human gut metagenome | biome: human gut; feature: human-associated habitat; material: faeces... | reverse complement strand
TCCCTTTAAGAACATTGCTTTCACGGTGTTCTCAAGTTCCTTGATTCCCTGCTCTTCCTTCGCAGAAATCGCAATCACAGGAATCTGCTTCTGAACACCCTTTTGTGAAATCCTTTCGCGGATCATCTCTTCTGTCACTACAGTATCTAGATCCGACTTATTAAGCAGAATCACTGTTCTTTTATCATAAATCAAATCAAAGATTTTTTCATCATTTTCGTCAAGATTTCTTGATGCATCTACAACATAAATAATAAGATCTGCCTCTTTTGCGTATTCTTTCGCCTTATCGACACCCATTTTTTCCACAATATCGTCTGTCTGACGGATTCCTGCAGTGTCTATAATATTCAAAGTCAGTCCCTGCAGACGGATCTGCTCCTCTAAGACATCTCTTGTCGTTCCTTCAATATCTGTAACGATCGCACGGTCATGACCAGCTAGAATGTTCAGAAGTGAAGACTTTCCTGCATTCGGTTTTCCAAGAATTACTGTCTGGATCCCCTCTTTCATGATCCTTCCATCATCCGAGGAATCAATCAGTTCTTTCAGCTGCCCGATCACCTCTTCTGCTGCCTCCTTTAGCACCTCACCATATCCATCGACACTGATATGCTCCGGATCATCCAGCGCAGTCTCAATAAACGCTGTATGATAAATAATCTTCTCACGGATCTCTTTGATCCTGTTCTTCACACTTCCCTTGAGCTGGCTGATCGAACTCTGCAATGCATACTCATTTTCTGATGTGATCACATCGATGACCGCCTCTGCCTGTGACAGATCCATCTTGCCGTTTAAGAATGCCCTCTTGGTAAATTCTCCCGGCTCTGCCGGTCTTGCTCCCGCCTTTAAGACCGTCTCCAAAACTCTGCTTACAACATAAGTTCCACCGTGGCAGTTGATCTCAACTGTGTCTTCTCCTGTAAATGTACGAGGTCCACGCATCACCATCACAAGTACTTCGTCAACTGTCTCATCTCCATCCATTACATGTCCATAATGAATCGTATGCGTTGGCACTTCTGTAATCGTTTCTTTCCCTTTATATACACGATCTGCTATCTCCAGCGCTTCACTTCCGCTGATTCTTACAATTCCGATTCCCGAATTAGTCATACCTGTAGAAATCGCTGCAATCGTATCCTGATTCATGCCCTATTTCCTTTCTGTTTTCCTGCTCTGTACTCTGATTTCATCATATTTTACCATAGAAAAAAGGACGTTCCACACCTCACGAAAGTATCCGTGAAGCGTAAACGTCCTTTCGCTTCAAATGATTATCTTGGTATCAGTACCAAAGCAGAACTGGAAAAAGAATTTTTGAGTGTTACTAAAAGTATGTTATCTTCTGCTTCAGCAAGGCTTTTAAGCGGAAGTTCGCCTGAGTATGTCGATTTAGAACGAACAGTTAGCAGAATTTTTAATAAAGAAGCTGCCCTTATTTTTAATACAGGTTATCAGTGTAATCTGGGTGTTGTATCAGCTCTTATAGATAAAGGGGATGTAATATTTTCGGATAAGCTGAACCATGCAAGTATAATTGATGGAATGCAGCTTTCAAGAGGCGATTTTTTCAGGTATAAACATTTTGACTATGACAATCTTGAAAAACTCTTGCAAAAAAAACGTGATGAGTATAAAAGGGCACTGATTGTTTCTGAATCTGTTTTTAGTATGGATGGGGATGTGGCTGATATAGACCGGCTTGTAGAATTAAAGAAAAAGTACAACTGTATGTTAATGATTGATGAAGCACACGCGTTTGCCTGCTATGGAGATTCGTTGGCGGGTGTATCATTTGGAAAAGATGTTGATATTATAACAGCTACATTCGGTAAGGCTGTGGGTTCATTTGGTGCATTTTGTGCTGCAAACAGTGATATAATAACGTATTTGATAAATAAAGCCCGTTCCTTTATTTTTTCAACATCTATTCCACCATTGAATATTGCATGGTCGAATTGGCTTCTAACTGAACAACGAAGCTATCTTGAGTCACAGAAATTAAAACTTCAGAAACTTACAGCCGATGTTCATTCACTATTAAAAACAAAAGGGATTGAAACAGTATCATCGTCACATATAATACCTATAGTCATCGGGAGCAATAATGATACTCTCCAAGTATCAGAAAAATTGAGAGCATTGGGTTATTATATACCGGCCATTCGTCCTCCGACCGTGCCGGAAGGTACATCACGCTTAAGAATATCGTTGACAGCAGATTGTAGAATTGAAGATTTTGCAGGGATTTTGGCTCAAGTTTAGTTTTTTGTTAAGAAATATTAAGTCTTAAAAATAAATTAACATAACATTTTGATACAAATGTTATGTTCTAATTCGTTACTAAATTAATTATAGCATACCTTTCAGGAGTTGTGAACCCTTGGAAATTTTTTGTTTTTATATAAATTTAAATAATAATTAAAGTTTCAATCCCTGCTAATATAGGAAAAATCATTATTAGAGCAACATAACATTTGTATCAAAATGTTATGAATTTAAGTAACGAATAAATAAGAAAGAAATCACAGAGTATTTATCACGTACTTGCATTTGTATTGTAAACAAGTGCCGGGTATGAATATTTGTCTGAAAATCTCCATAATCATTGCAAATGTTACTTTATTGAAATGTATGGAGTAGGTATTGGACAAATCCAATACCTCTTTCTTTAGTAAACCCCCTTGTTGGTTGGAAAACATAGGTAATTAAGGTGACAATATCATTCAGCGGACTGGCATCCGGTTTAGATACATCTTCTTGGGTAGAATCGCTTGTAGCACTAAAACAAGCGAAGATAGACACGCTTGAAGAAGAAAAAGAAACCGTGTTACTATCCAAAGAAACCCTTGATAATATTAAATCATTTTTTAACTCTTTTCGCTCAATGATAGAAAAAGTTACAGATGCACAGTTTGGCGTAGCATCAATGGATTTATTTGCTCAGAACCTTGCAACATCCAGTAATCTTGATATTTTGACTGCTTCGGCTACAACAGAGGCAGAACAATCCTCATACAATATTGAGGTCAACCAGCTTGCGACTAATTCTGCTGCAAATAGTAATTACAGCTATATGACGACAATAGTTCAAACAACTACGGCTACGGCAGATTCTAAGCTTATCAACCTCGGTATTAAAGCCGGTAACATAGGGGTCAATGTTGATGGCATAGAAAGAGGTATTACTATAACAGAAAATGAGACAATTAAATCTCTTATCGATAAATTTAAAGAAATTGGTGTCAATGCATCTTTTAACGAAAAAACGGGGCTATTCTCTGTAGATATTAGTGCGGATGATATAAACGATATCGGAAACACTGGAATTGTTGAAGGTTTACATCTGGAAGGCGTAAATGAGGGTTACGAAAGTAATGAGCTTAAAATCTCTTCTACAGACACAATATTTTCAGCTGCAACAGAATATACATTATTATCAGATCTTGGAGTTAAAACTGGTATAATAACGGTTGAAGCAAATGACAAAAGTTATAATATCACAATAGATGCAAATTCTACACTTGGTTCACTGATAGAAGATTTTGCAAAGATTGATGTACTTGCAACCCTCTCTAAAGAAGGTTATCTGACAATTTCAGATGCAAAAATAACAGGTGAAGGCACTACTAATTTTACTGATGCTCTGGGGCTTGAATTTGATGTTTACTCAAATTCACAAACTTCTGGAAACTTGTCACATGAAACCATCATTACACAAGTTACAACAGCAACATCAGATACACTTTTATCAGAACTTGGAGAAGGGATTAATATTACAAACGGGCAAACAGTAATAATAAAAAACTCCAATAACGAATTATCTACAATAACAATAAACCAGACAACAACACTTGGAATGCTTTTGGAAGAAATGACTAATGCGGGTTTGTATGCAAACTTAAATGATGACAGTACAATAGAAATTACCGGTGGAACTATTACAGGCGGGAGTTTTGACGCGATAGCTGTATTAGGATTAAAAGTAGAGCCGCACTCGTCAATGACAACAGGTAAACCTCTTACAGAAACTGTAGAACATTTTGAGTTGGTAACAATGGATACAATGCTTGTTGATGATCTTAAAGTAAGAGCAGGATATCTTGAAGTTACAGACGCTAATGGCAATAAATTCTATGAAAAAATATACCACGGTCTAACCCTAGGTGACTTTATGGCCGACCTTGGTAACCTTGGAATATATACAAAACTCCGTGATGATGGCGTTTTAGAAATTACCGGAGGTGCTTTCGCTACACTTTCTGATGATAGAGTTAAACAATTAATTGCAGAGGGAATAATTAGAGAAACCGATGCTAGATACATGCAAGGCTCTGATATACTAACGGCTCTTTATGGTTCTCCGGTTATTTCTACCGACCAAATAACCGTTGCATCTACTTACTCAAAGACACAAGCTCTTACACATAAGGTTACAAATACTATCAACGCGCCATTAACTACTACACTAGGAAATCTAGGACTTTCAGGAAATGGTACTGCTATATTTGAAGTCAGAGGAGAAAATAGGACTATTAATGTCACTCAAACTGATAGCATAAAAACTTTTATTGATAAATTAAAAAATGTAGGAATTGAAGCATCTTGGAATTCTGATACACACAAAATTACTATCGAAAATGCTGTAATAAACGGAGGAACTTCAAATCTTGCTGATGTCTTGAACTTAACAGAAACCTTATCCGGCAAATATGTTACTTCTAATGCGCTTTCGAAAAAAGAAACTATCACGGTAGATGCTACTGAAGCTACAAGGCTTGCTGAATTTGGCATATCTAATTCGATGTCAGCAGCACAAAGAACCATCAATTTGTATAACTCCGATGGTTCACTCGCCGGCTCAATTACTGTAAATGAAGATACAACTATTGGAAACCTGCTCGATTTTATCAACACACACAACAATATAACTTCCAGTTTTAAGGATGGCATTTTTGTTGTTGATAATGGATATATTCAAAATACAGTCCTTGAAAATAACATGGGACTTGACACAAGCAACAAATCTTCATTTGCTCTTGGTAATAGCATCACTATAACAAACATTGTTTCTGCCACTGCTACTACAAAACTTGATGAAATAATTTCCTTTTCAGACGGAACAATTTCAGTATATAACAAAGATCACACGCTTGCTGGTACTTTTAAGCTTGATGGGACAAGTACTATAAATGAATTTTTTGGAGCTTTGAGCCAATATAACATCAGCGCTACAATCAATGATGGTATAATCTCGTTAATTTCATCTGATGGTGCTTATATTAAAGGAGATATCGTTGACGCACTTGGCATAGAACTTCGTTCAGAATTTGTAACAATAACAAGCGGAACCTCTAACACTTCTTCTGAATCAATAAAATATCTAGTGACTCTAAATGCCACTATGACCGATGATTTTCTTTTAACAACAGGTATGGAGAAAGATAGAGAATACAATATAGTGTATAACTATATTGATCCTGATAAATTCTCTTCAAATGGCAATTTAGGAAGTCTACAACCTCTTCACACATATACTGTTAGGTACACAGATAGTGATTTTATAATAAATGGACCAACATCATACACTATCAGCTTAGATGATACGCTAACCTTTGCAGAATTTTTTAATGCATTCGCAAGCAGCTTGGGCATTAATGGTTCAATTGATGATGGTATAGTTCAACTTGATACTAATAAAGATGTTTATTTGACGGGAGATTTTATCACTGACGTATTAAAAATCTCGCCAAATTCTAATACAACAATAACTAAAACAATTGGTATATCAAACACCGGTACATCTCAAAGCTACCTTTCTGTAACTCAAGAAGTTACTACTTACTCTTACAAAACAGTATTTCATGGAACAACCACTGTCACAATAACAACTACTGCACAAGCAACAGAAACTGTTACTATAACAATGACAACAACTGTAGGTGGTGGTTTAACCTTCCCTAGCCTGGATTCATATTGGAGCGATATTACTGGAGGGGGAATAACCAAGATTAACCTGGACTATGATGGTTTTACCACTATATACACTCCTGGAACCAGTGATACAGTACGAGATTTTGTTGATGAACTAAATTCGATATTTCCAGAAACAACAGCTACAATAGATGAGAACGGGGTGCTTACATTTCATATAAAAACAACCCGTCTTGATGGAGAGTCTCAACCAGCGAACCTTACCGGTTCCATATCATTCACTTCCAAGGACGGTACTGTTTGGAGTGCTTCAATTACCTCCGAACCTAGGAAATACGTCACAACTACAATTATACCGACTTCATCTACAAAGCTTGGTACTTGGAGAGAAGCAAAAGAAAAAATGACTCTAACAATTGATAAAACAAATGCTCCATCTCAAACATTCACATTTGGAAAGGAGGATACTGTTGGAGATGTTATTACGGCATTAAATGAAGTTTTAAAAGCCCAAAATGGAGGAATAACATTAGAAGATGGAAAGTTATTAATCAAAGCAGAAGGTATAACAATAGGTGATACAATAACATCAATATCTGGCGATATCGCCGATATGCTTGGTATTTCTATTGATACAAATGATTATAATATAGGAAAAATTTACCCAACTACTTCATCTTCTGAGGTATATGCATCTGATGGTACACTATACGAATCAGATGAGCTCCTTTATACATTATTCCAAGAAACAATGCCAACTGATGATTTTATGGTAACCATATCTTGTCTAACAACTGATAGCACTGCACAAAAGAATGTAGTTCTAGACTTAAAAACAGAAACTATAGAAGACTTAATATCAAAACTCGCTTCAGTGGGTATTACTGCTAAATATGAAAACCATAAACTTACCATCGGAGATAATAATGATACGGCAATCGTGCTTTGGGAACCGAATGGTCTTCTTGGAAAATTTAATATTGATATAGGTTCAAATTCAATGATGTCAATTGACAAAGAACTTGATATTACCAAAGAATATGTTGATGCGAAATATGAGTGCAATATAAACATGTCTGCAGGCATTATTGATAACGGTGATGGATAGCTACATGCACAGCTACACAAACAGTTCCTGTTACAGTAACAGAAATGATGACATTGGATTCCTCTTTTGCACAACTTGGCATGTGGGGAAGTTCAGAATATATAAATGTCATGTATGAGGGGACGGAGTATACTATAACCATAACATCGGACAATACTGTATGGGATATGGTTTCAGCTCTCGGAGGGTACGGTATCTCAGCAATAATTCATAATGGAGCCATAACAATTCAGGGTACGCATAACGGTTATATCACTTCTATGTCTAGTGGAGTAAAAAATGCTTTAGGAATGAATTCTGTATATCAATGGAGCGAAACCAGGCCGTATCAAAACTATACTTATTTAGGTTCAACACTAACAATAGAAGAAACAAGGACACTGACAACAGGCACAACTTTGTCTGAACTTGGCTTTAGTGGAATTGGTACAATTAGCGTTAACTATGAAGATAATAGTTATACTGTTACATTCAAAAATGAAGCCACAATTGATGATATCATTACATCCCTTGCAGGTTTAGGTATAAATGGATATGTATTAGACGGGCGTTTAACTCTTCGCGGAACGAAAAATGGATATATTACAAATATATCCTCTAATCTACAAACAGCATTAAAACTAAAAGCCGCTGGTAATGGAAATACCTGGACAACTACAGTAAACGAAATATGTACAAACACAAATTCTGACAGACAAACACACTCTGTTATTGCTAACATGGACAAGGACACCCTGCTTGCAGATCTTGGAATCAACCGTGGAAACATTTTAATCACACAACAGGGGGTAAATTATACTGTTAATGTTGATACAACAAAAGTAAAAACTGTTTCTGATTTTATGAATTTCCTTGCTCAATATGGTTTTAATTCCCAGATTGATGCAGAAGGTCGTTTAGTAGTTACCGGGCTAGGAGAAAGTTGTTTAAAATCACTCACTGGCGGTTCAAATATTCTTGATATATTTGGACTCAAGAACTGGGATATGGGGTCTGTATCTCAGACATCCAATGAATTAAATGATAAGCAAACTAATGTAAAAGAAACAACTTTGGATACTAAATTGAATGAACTAACTGATGCTGCAGGAAATAGTCTTGGTATAACAAGCGGTAACATTTATGTATATCAAGATGGAACAAGATATCTTGTCAATATTAACAATAACGATACTCTTAAGACATTAGTGGCTAAACTTTCGCAGTATGGTATTAGCATGAAGCTTTCTTCTGATGGAAAACTTTATTTTGAAGGAAATAATAATAGTTATATGACAACAAATGGTATTTCATCAGGCGCTTCTAATATCTTACAAAAATTAAATATACTAAATAACTGGTCAGAAAGATATGATTCAACAAGTGACAACCTCTCTTATACTGTTGTTGTAAATAATGTAGTTAATAATTCAACTAAACTTAGCGATTTGCAAGATGAAACAGGAACAAACCTTGGAATTACAGAAGGTACATTCTACATTTATAACAATGGCGTTAGAAGTACTGCTACTATAACAGCCGATATGACTGTAAATGATTTAAAAGCAATGCTTGCAGAGCATGGCTTAATAGTTGATATTTCACAAAATGGAGAAATATCTGTTGGTGCGTACGGAAATACTTACTTAGCAAGTTCAGCTCTTGCTGGACAAAATTCAAATATTGTTTCTACACTATTTGAAGAATGGGATTTTGTTAATATCTATACTTCTAACGGAATTACTATCCCTAAAGACGTCGTCAAAGCCGTTACCAGAGATACCAAACTCTCTGATATAAACGAAGGAACATATCAAGAAGGCTTCATAACCGTAGTCAAAGACGGTATACAAACAAACATAGAACTCACCGCAGACGATACTATAGGAACACTAATGGATCAGCTGGCTCTCTATGGCTTTGAATCTGTACTTAACGAAAACGGTCAGCTGATACTTAAAAATACAGGAAATAGCCTTCTGCAAAAATATACAGGCACCGGACAAGCATCCAATGCTCTCGAACTGCTCGGAATTAACCTTGAAAATTGGATTCAGACTAACAGTTACAAAAGCTCTACACTCAGCGTTATTAGTACAAATACATTAGATACTGCTGTAACTATGGACACAGAATTATCGTTACTAGGAATAACAACTGGTGAGTATTTCATCTACAATAATGGTGTAAAATATACTGCATATATTTCTACCGGAGAAACAATGGGTTCATTTTTAGAAACCCTTAAGAGATTTGGCATAGAAGCCTCTCTAGTAACAAAAGGAGATAGCTCTATACTTACCATAAAAGGAGCAGGAGATTCTTATATTACTAAATCTACTACCACTACAAACGCTTCAAATGTTGTAGAACAATTATTCGGAACATTATCTCATGAGTCAAGTTACAGGTACTCCGGTCTTGAAGAAACTTCAGAAATTGTAACGAACATAACAGCAGCAACAGAAGATACATTATTAAGTTATTTTGACAGCCCTTGGGGGGACTCAACCCTTAAAGCAGAAGGAAAGTTGTCAATTAAAATAAATAACGAAAATGCTACAATTGAAATAACTGCAGATGAAACCTTTGGATCTTTGATAGAAAAATTTGAAGCTCTAGGTCTTGAAGCCTCTATATCTTCCGATGGACAATTAATGATTCAGAGCGGATTTAACACCTTTACGATTAATAATGACAGCACTACATCAAGTCTTCTTGCAACAATAGGGCTAAAGTACAAAGATGATCTTGGGGGGTATGCTTCTAGTTCGGTAGTAACAGAAGCTACAACTACACAAATAGAAGAAAAAACTCTTTCTGTAGCAAATTACGCAGGATACGATACAAAAATGGGACTGCTTAATATCTCCG
>ENA-OPCO01002631-OPCO01002631.1-human-gut-metagenome-genome-assembly--contig:-NODE-2631-length-9905-cov-2.900406_pt1 | contig 9905 bp, 9 predicted proteins | sample MGYA00241562_ERZ501475 | MGnify/ENA primary metagenome ERZ501475 (study PRJEB25962, sample SAMEA2042627) | human gut metagenome | biome: human gut; feature: human-associated habitat; material: faeces... | reverse complement strand
CTTCTGCGAGGTGCGCTGGCCGTTGTCGCGCCTGGAGCGCTCCGGGCGCTCGGAACGTTCCTGGCGCTCAGCGCGCTCGGCTCTGTCGGAACGCTCCTGAACCGGCTTCAGGACTGCCTTCTGCGCGTTCTCCTTTTTCTTCACCGGTGTGAATCTCGCGCGGTAGCGCTTGTCGTTCCTGCTCTTCTCAGCTGCAGAACGCTCCTGCTTCGCGGGCTGTTCCGGCTTCTTCTTGGGGGCTATGTTCTCGGTTTCTGTGAGCAGCTTGTTGTTAGTCAATAATCCCATTAATTACGATCCTTTCTCCGTTGCAGGAACTATATCCGGGCTGCAAAAAGGCGCAGTACACCGCCTGTTGTATCAGATCAGGAGCCGAACACGGCATGAATAAGTAAGCGTCCGCACATTGATAAAGAAGAGCGTCCCGCTCCGGGCAAATGACTGCCGGGGGCGGAATGCATGCGGCGAAGCCTTCCGGCAGAACGGAGCCGGCAGACAGCGCCATGTGAGTAAAACGGCAATGCGGAACAAACCCCTGCGCCCCGGCGAATGGTGCCGTTTGGCAGAAGGTCAGCCATCTTTTCCGGAGCAAATCGCGCCGGAGATCATCGTTTCATGCTGTTCAGATGATATATGTTAACTGCAAAAAATTACCTATATCTATATTTGACCGGCAGGGCGCAAATATACACATACGCCGACCGGTTTAATACCTTGAAGGACATCAGATCCGGCAAAAAATCCACATTTATTTACCGGACATATGTATTTATTATACCGCTTTTCTGCCCGATTGTCAAGTAGTAGCTACGATTAAATTATCTACATAAGCAGTATTAGGAAACCGTAACGTATAAAGCTTCTTTCATTTATAGATATCTTGATGAGTGCTTTTGTTCTCCGCACTCAGCCACTATTAATTTCAGAGAACACTCCCATCTCAAGCAAAAATCCGGCGCTGGATAACCAACGCCGGAAATTTTATTTATCTTGCGGAACCGCATGAAATCAAGCCTTGAGAGCCTCTTCAACGAGTACTGCACAAGCAACAGTAGCGCCAACCATGGGGTTGTTGCCCGAATTTCGATAAGGAGCATCAATGCTCGTGGATGGCTTTATAATGCGGAAGGAGAGTTAGCGGAAGTGAGTGGATAGAGGGTAATTTCAGTGTGTGGAGGACATGAAGAGGACAAGGAGGACTAAAAATTTATTTTATTAGCGAGATTATATATTGACATTTGATATATTATAGTATATAATATACTAAGTTGTTATTTATATATAATAGTTACTAAATGGAGGTATTAGATTATGAAAGCAAACCATTCTGCACCATATATTGGATTCAAGAATAAAATGTTGCATTTTAGCGATGATATAGAATATGTAGATATACTATACTCAACAATTAAAAAAGAACATATTCCAAGTAATGCAACGAAGTTATTTTTTAATCAAAGTCCCAAAAAACATCCGAGCATATCAAGATACTCGATATGTGATGATAATAGGTTACAAGTCATTAGACATTTAAAATCATCAATATATTCATCGTACATAAAAGATTCTTATGAAGAACTTACAATTTACTTACGAGGGATAACTTTAGAAGCTTATAAAAATGCAACAGTAAATCCGGGTCGTATCATTGGAGAACACACCATAAAAATGTCATCTGTTGATATTTTAACTGGTATCTCAAATGGTACGCTTGCACAAACAGTTATTGATAGTATGTTTCAATCATTAGAAGCTGAGAAAAGTACAATTTCATTAATTGAAAAAACATGTTCAAAGTTAGGGTTAAATATCAGCAAACAATGTATCAATGACGCAGTATATTATCTTGAAATACGCCATAAATTAGTTCATACTGATGGATACGCAGATGAAGAATTTAAAAAAACACATCCTCGATTAAGATATACGAATAAAAATTATATTGATTTGACTTATAAAACTATATTGGATTTTCGTAGAACTCTATTTAAATTAGTAGATGAATTTGACTCAGAAGCTCTAAATAAACATATAGTATATCCACATGCAAAATTATAATAAATATGGGCTGCCATTCTTGGCAGCCCCATATTTATTTCAAATACATATTTCTAAGGACGTTATTGCCTTGCTCTATAATTGTATCAGATGTATGCTGATATACTTGCATAGTTACTTGTATGTTTTTGTGACCCAGCCTTGCTTGTACATACTTAGGATTTGCACCAGCTTCAGCTAAATTTGTGGCGTGGGTATGTCTTAAACTGTGAAAGTCAAAATCTTCGCACCCTAGCTGGGTATGTATAATCATTGATGTATGTTGCATTACCCTGGACTGTATATACTCACCATTCTCCCTGCGGCAGATCGGGTATATTTCTACCCCTTTTCCATCTGTATTAAGTTCCCTACTGTTATCACCCTCAAAAAGGTGGATATATTTATCTGCATAGTATTCAGCTGCTCTATCCTGCCTTTGCTTTTCCCTTTTCAGCAAATCAATTAAGGCATTATCAAGGGATATTGTGCGAAAAGAATTATATTTAGGCTCACTAAAATACCAGTACCCATTTCCATGCTCCTTACTTCCACTCTGCCACTGTACCTGCCTATTTACTGCTAATGTTCCCTTTTCAAAATCAATATCAGACCATACAAGCCCAAATGCTTCGCCTAATCTTAATCCACATTTATATCCTAGCATAAGTGGTATATGTGCCGAACTGCCCTCTGGAAACCGTTCAAATATCTTTTCTATCATACCCTTGTCAATATAAATATGAGGTTCAGATCTGAAAGGGATAGCAGGTTTAGCCCTGGTAGATGGTAGCTTAACATAAGTCATTGGAGATGATTGTAAATAATGCAGCGGTTCTACTGCATAGGATAACGAATTAGATAAAATACCCTTAATTACAGTCAGAGTATTGCGACTATACCCTTCATTAAAAATTTTATTAATAAAGTCCTGTAATACAGCAGGAGTAAGAGAGGATAACATATATCTGCCGAGATGTGGTTTGATATATAATCTTATCTTTTTAATGTAGTTGTCATGGGTAACTGATTTAAGATTATTTTTGCAGTAGGTAGATAGCCAGTAATCCAGATAATCGGCATAACTACTATTGTTCGGTGTAAATACTGCACCTGCCTGTGTGTATTCATTATAGGCTTTTGCCCCTGCTTCCATTGCTTCTTTCTTTGTCAGATATCCACTTTTACAAATCTGTTTCCGCTGTCCGCCTACCGCTGCGGCTTCAAATCTGTATTCCCACTTGTTTCCCCTTTTTCGTGCGTGTACTGTAGCCATAATACTATCCTCCGTTACAATCCAATGGTTTTGGTGAGTCTATTATAGCGTTTCCGACTGAAAAAATCCACGCACGGATTACCCAGAAATTAAGTCGGGACTTTGTTAATTTTATAGGATATTTTCTATATTTTTTGGATTTTTACTAATTACTTTGGATTCTGATTTATTCTTATTAAACACCATCTTTAAGATGGTAAGAATGAGGAGGTTTTATTATGTTAGACAATCCAACCAAAGACGTCAAAAAACCACCCACCACACAGCCCAATCTGCAACCTGACAATTTTTCTCAAATTGCCATGCAGGATTTGCTGTGCGCGCTGTTCAGCTCAACGATGATCTGGTCTGCCAAACGGCAGATAGTCGGAGAGATACCGCCGGCAGCCGTCAGGTAGATTTTACCGTCGGGAGTAACTTCACATGCCTCGATGATAGCAACATTCACTTTTCCCATGAAACCATAGCGTACTTCCTGCGCCATCTGTGAGAGATGGATGTCGTTGTAGGCTATTTCGCCATTGTTCACGGCTTTGCGGAAATCGGCGTTGGTGGTGTAAGGAGCACGGTAGCGGATAGCTTTGGCGCGTGAAAGGATACCGTCGCAGGAATCTCCGGTAGAAGCACCGGTGAAGATACCTATCTGGAACGGGTTTCCTTTTGCATGTTCTGCTTCCGCGATTTTTGCTAATTCAGCCGTAACGGCTTTGGCTGTTCCTGCGGGAGTAAATCCGCTCAAGCCGATGTTGTAGCCATGTTTAATCAGGCTCGCAGCTTCTGCTGCCGAAATGTAATTGAGTGCCATAATATAAATAGTTATTTTTTCGTGTAAAGATTCTGAAGGGGCTCGTAATTGGTTCTGCAATTATCGACTGTCTTTAATATTTCCGTTGAAGTATTTCTGACCAGATGATGGCTTTCCTCGCTTCTTCTGCCGAGTGGATGCCGTATTCGGACGTTACTTCATCGGATTCCTGCGGACGGGATGCCGGGGAGGGAGGGGAAGCCTTTATGGAAGTGTGCTTGGATTTGGCAGACGGTTTGGATACCGGCTTGGGCTTTTCTGCCGGCTTGGGGCCTTTGGGAATAAAGCCTCCGTAAGTATCTCCGCCCCAGTATTCGGGCAATGGGTTGTCAACGTCGGGCATAGGTATATCGGGACTCTTGTCAGCATTTTTATTTGCTTCTTTCTTAAACTGCTTGACGAGTCCGATTACTATGACAGCCGCAACTAACAGAAACTTGAAGACATCTTCCATATTCTTTTTGATTTTCCACCCAAAGATAGTGCAATTATCTCTTATCTTTGCTTTTGGGCAAAGTTAATTATTTAATCTGATTACAGCCAAGGAATTGGTAATAAAAAAGGGCAGCTTCACAGCTCCCCTTAATTTTTTTAACCTAAACCTTAACTATGAAAAAATCTAATGTTTCTTTCATTCCACAAATTTGTGAATTAATTTGCTCTATGCCAAATTAACACTCGGAAAATGTTTGCTCTCTTAACATAAATTAGCTGATAAGGCGCAGATTGACAACTTGTAATGGCATTTTTCTTTCATTTCATCCGTTTATTGGGAGGGAAGAAGTATCTTTGCGCTCCGAATGACAGATACCAACTTATGATATAAACTGATTTTAAACGAACTGATTATGGAAAAAGTAACGGGAGCAGACTTTAAATCTGCAACTGCTGATGACAACAAGAAGTTGTTTATCGAGACTTACGGCTGCCAGATGAATGTGGCCGACAGTGAAGTGATTGCATCCGTCATGCAGATGGCGGGATATTCGGTGGCCGACACCCTGGAGGAAGCCGATGCAGTGTTTATGAACACCTGCTCCATCCGCGACAATGCGGAGCAGAAGATTCTGAACCGTCTGGAGTTCTTCCACTCGCTCAAGAAGAAGAAACGCGGCTTGATAGTGGGTGTGCTGGGCTGTATGGCAGAGCGTGTGAAGGACGACTTAATCACCAACCATCATGTGGACCTGGTGGTGGGGCCGGATGCCTACCTTACTCTGCCCGAACTGATTGCCTCGGTAGAGGCCGGTGAGAAAGCAATGAACGTGGAGCTCTCCACCACAGAGACCTATCGGGATGTCATCCCCTCGCGCATTTGCGGAAACCACATCTCCGGCTTCGTCTCCATCATGCGTGGGTGCAATAATTTCTGTACTTACTGCATCGTTCCCTACACCCGTGGCCGTGAGCGTAGCCGTGATGTGGAAAGCATCCTCAATGAAGTGGCCGACCTCGTGGCAAAGGGTTACAAGGAAGTCACCCTGCTGGGACAGAACGTCAATTCCTACCGCTTCGAGAAGCCGGACGGAGAGACGATTACTTTCCCAATGCTGCTGCGCACCGTGGCAGAGGCAGCGCCGGGCGTACGTATCCGTTTCACTACCTCGCACCCTAAAGACATGAGCGACGAAACTCTCCAGGTCATTGCCGACATGCCCAACGTATGCAAGCACATCCACCTGCCGGTACAGAGTGGGAGCAGCCGCATCCTGAAGCTGATGAACCGCAAGTACGACCGCGAGTGGTATATGGACCGCGTGGCAGCCATCCGCCGCATCATCCCCGATTGTGGCTTATCTACGGATATATTCTCCGGTTTCCATAGTGAGACGGAGGAGGACCACCAGCTTTCCCTCTCGCTGATGGAGGAGTGCGGATACGATTCCGCCTTCATGTTCAAGTACAGCGAACGCCCCGGTACGCATGCTTCCAAGCATCTGCCGGACGATGTGCCCGAGGAGGTGAAGATTCGCCGTCTGAATGAAATCATCGCCTTGCAAAACCGTCTCTCTGCCGAGGCGAATGCCCGTTGCGTGGGCAAGACGTACGAGGTGCTGGTGGAAGGTGTTTCCAAACGCAGCCGCGACCAGTTGTTCGGCCGTACGGAGCAGAACCGTGTGGTGGTGTTTGACCGTGGCACGCACCGTGTGGGCGATTTTGTGATGGTGAAGGTTACCGAATCCAGTTCGGCTACGCTGAAAGGGGAAGAGGTCGTTTCAAATTAGTTTGCAAGAGAATTTTAAGATCAAACAAATATTGCACGAATTAGCAGATTATTTCATTTAATGTGCTTCTTACGGCTTACTATATTTCTCATTGCAGAGGACGTAAAAAACGCAGAGGTATTATTTTTTTTAATCTCTGTGTCTTTTGTGTCCTCTGTGTTTTTTCCGTGTTCTTGGCTCTCTTTTACGATGAGATTCACATCATCATGTGCCTCCTAATGGAGAACTTCACAATCGCCATTGCATTGATGGACGCAAATGGAATGTCCATCGGTTCGTGGTGTGTATTGTAGCTCACTAGTTTGAGATATCCCTCCTTATCGGAACGGTTCACGTATTTCACTGCCAGATACTCGTCTCCGTCAATCATAAACGACACCAGATATATTTCCCCGTAAATGACATTATCGAAGCTGCTGATTTCTTTATATCCGATAATGTCTCCCGATTTCAATATAGGATACATGCTGTCTCCGTTGACGTAGACTGCTCCGTCGCAGACGGAAATATTCGGAATTAATATCTTTCCCAGTGCATACTGCTTTTTGTTGGTGAACAATGTTTTCAGGTTCGCAGCTGCCGTAATATCGTATAATGTCACGCTACGGTCGTCTATTGGTTCGGGTGTTTTCGGATTGTGTATAATCTCGACTTCTCCCTGCACCAGTTCGCTTTCGCAATATCTTGGCTGGTGTTTCGGATTTCCCTTTCCCAATAATAGCCAATTGTAGTCCACCTTGTCCCCGAATTTATCGAGTAACAGGCGGAAGTCAATACTATTTCGTGCACCCCAATTGGATACTGTGGCGCGTGAGACGCCTAAATATTCAGCTAATTCGCTGTCGTTCTTGAAGTTTAGCACCTGTTTGGCACGCTTCACTATTCCTGTAACATCCAAAAATGTATCCATTCTATTATCGTTTATTTTTGATGTAAAAATTCATAAACTCGTTAATTGCTCATTGATAATTTGTTATCTACTTTTTTAAAGTTAATTCTCAAAATCGTTTGTTTTCTTTGCGAAAACTGTTTTATCTTTGTAACAATGAAATCACAAAGATGTTTCAAAATTATAAATTTTAAATAGAAAAACCATGAGAAACCGCAAAAAGTTTACGAAAGGTTGCAAAATACCTCATTCACCCCCTTTTTAAGGAAGCCGTGCCGGACGGGCGGAAGTAATATTGAGCCCGCTTACACCATCTATATATCTTGCGTGTAGCGTCTATATACCCAATGTGCAGCCGATATATCTCCAATATACAGCAACTATATGTCCTGCGTGCAAGCGATATATCTCTAATATACACACGAATGTTTAAATATGAAAATTGTAAAAACGGAAAGCAGTATGGAAACCATTATGAATCAATCTCTACACATCTGCGGATGTTGCAAGCGTAAGCTCCCACAGGAAGCCTTTTATATGAATCAGCGTACCCGGGCTTCAGATAATTACTGCAAGGAATGCCGTAAGGCAAACACGCGCAGACATCGCAATCAGGATAAAAATATATCATTTGAAAACAAACCTCTTTCTTATCCGGTAATAACCGAGGTAAAGGACTACGCTTTGCGGATGCTCCTTATCCGCCATGCCCGTCAGGTGGTGGCGGACAGTATTCGCCGGAAGCAGGAAAAGGAAAAACTACACGCACTATGGGAAGAATAAAACAGGGGTTGGATTATTTCCCCATGAGCACCAGTTTCATGCACGACCGCGTGGTGCGTCGTGTCATGAAGCGGGAAGGTGATGCTGCTTTTGCCACATTGGTAGAAACGCTGTCGTACATCTATGCCGGAAAAGGATATTATATCTCTGCCAGTGATGAGTTTTACGATGAACTGACGGACAGCCTTTACAATACGGATATGGATGATGTGAAACGTATCATCGCCCTGTCCGTGGAATGTGGTCTGTTTGATGCCGGGCTTTTCCGCCAATACGGCATCCTGACTTCCGCCGATATCCAACGGCAGTATCTCTTTATCACCAAGCGGCGTAGCAGTTCGTTGATAAAGCCGGACTACTGCCTGTTGGAAGCGGAGGAACTTGCATCGTACCATTCTTCTCAAAGTAGCAAAAGCTGTGCGGATGATGCTGATAACGAAACAGTCGATGCTGTAACATCAACTGCTGATTCTGTAACATCAAACACCGATTCTGCAACATCGGAAGCCGAAATGTCGACATTGGGTACACAAAACAAAGAAAAACAAATTAAAACAAACCAAAACAAATTAAACCACCTCTCTGACTCTCCTCAAGGAGAGAACGGAGGAGGAAAAATCTTGAAAAGAAGGAAGGCGATGACACAGGACGACATCGACAACCTGCAACCACCGTCCGACGGCACGCAGCGTAACTTCGAGGGACTGCTGGAGAACCTTCGCTCTTATAAGATTCCGCCTTCCGAGCAATACGCCATTATTCTGAAAAGCAACTTCGGAGCTATCGGAAACTCTGTGTGGAAGGGATTCAGCAACATTCGCGGGAGTAATGGAAAAATCAAATTGCCGGGGCATTATCTTTTGAGCGTAATTAATTAATTTATGAACGCACTTTGAAAAAATGATTGGGTCAGTCTGAATAATACCCGTATCTTTACAGTGTCATTAAGCTTAAGGACAACACTAAACTAATTTATTAACACGTAAAAACTATTACAATTATGCCAGTATTGTACAAACCCTTCCAGTCCGTTCTGGAAGACAAGAACAAAAAGAAATTATTTCATCCCCGTGTGATATACACGGCCAATGTGTCAACCACCCAACTCGCCAAAGAGATAGCCGCTTACTCGTCTCTTTCCACCGGTGATGTGAAGAATACACTCGATAATCTGGTGACAGTGGCTGCCCAGCATCTGCAAGCATCGGAAAGTGTAACGCTCGACGGCTTCGGGACTTTCCGTATGGTGATGAAGTCCAACGGCAAAGGTGTGGAACTGCCGGAAAAAGTATCGGCTGCCCAGGCTTCCCTTACCGTCCGCTTCTTGCCCAACTATACCAAGAATCCTGACCGTACCACCGCTACCCGCTCTTTGGTGACAGGTGTCAAGTGTGTCCGTTTCGACCTTGCCGATACTTCGGCTTCGGGTGGCGGAAATAGCGGTGAACCCGATGACGGTGGTGGTTCCGGCGGCAGTGGAGAAGCACCGGATCCGGCAGCATAAGAAACGGTGTTAATATGTAAAAATCGGGCTTGACATTGTTCAAACCCGATTTTTTCTATTATATAAAATACTACTTTCTATCAGTTAACACCTTTATCGAATCCCGTTTTATAATATTAGGTTTCAAAAGAATCTCCGAATGTAGTTCAGTTTCTTCCAAAATCTTCTGCATCAACATTTTTACAGCAATAATGCCAATATTCTCCAATGATTGTGCAATACGAGTAATAGGAGGGTTCAAATAGTCCAGATATAAGTTATCATCAAACGAAATAATAGACATATCTTGAGGAATTCTCACTTTATGCTCATTTAATGCTTTGACGGCTCCCAAAAGAATTGTACTACTTAACGCAAATATAGCAGTAGGTTTTGTAGTAGAGTTC
>ENA-OPCO01002626-OPCO01002626.1-human-gut-metagenome-genome-assembly--contig:-NODE-2626-length-9913-cov-2.278860_pt1 | contig 9913 bp, 11 predicted proteins | sample MGYA00241562_ERZ501475 | MGnify/ENA primary metagenome ERZ501475 (study PRJEB25962, sample SAMEA2042627) | human gut metagenome | biome: human gut; feature: human-associated habitat; material: faeces... | reverse complement strand
GCAGCACCGACCAGCCGGGCGCTGTTGCTGATAACCTGCCGCGGATCATCCATCGCCGGCGCCAGGCGTTCCTGAACGTCAATAATCATGAGAAGTGAATTCCGTCTGTTCATCAACATCTTATCCGTCCTTGTTTTCATTTGGGGTTGACTAGGCTTTATAAAATACATAGTATCTAAAAAAACAATATAAACCAATATTTAAAGAGAAGAAGTACAATGAATTTTTCAGATTTGGGCCTGAGCGAAAAAACCATTCAGGCTATCGATGAATTTGGCATCAAAGAGCCGACGACCGTACAAACCGACGTCATTCCTTCAATTCTGCAAGGCAAGGACGTTTTTACGATTGCACCGGCCGGCTGCGGCAAAACCATGTCCTATGTCTTTCCGCTGATTGACATCATCAGCAGCAACAATTCCGACAAGGGCAGCAGCGGCAAAAACATTCTGATTGTCACGCCGGATTCGGCACAATCGGTCAAAGTTTCCGACCGCCTGGCCGTTTTTAACAAATATCACGAAATCAACGAGGCAACAATTAAGGACCGTGACGAAGACATCGACAACGAAGCCAATGTCATCATCGGTTCGCCGGACCTGCTGCTGGACATTGCCGCCGAAGGCCGTGTCGACCTGTCCAAAACCAATATTCTGGTCGTAGATGACATTAACCTGATAAAAAAACAGAAACAGCTGCCGAATCTGGAAAAAATTCTCGAAATGCTGCCGGCCGACAAACAGAACATTGTCTATACCAACCGCCGTTCGCGCGAGACTCAGGGCGTTCTGGACAAGATTCTGAAAGCGCCGGAAGAAATTAAGGTCGACAAGACCAAGGAACAGGAAGCCGAACGCAACGCGCAGGCCATTGAGGCCAGAACCGGAAGACAGCCGCGTGCCAAAAACAATGCCTGCCGTACAACGCAGCCCAAACGTGACCCCGAAGCGGAAGAACTGGTTAGGAAATACAATTCGTTCAACGGCAAAACGCCGGAGTTTATCCTCAATCAGGGTATTGTGGTTAATATAGACTAAAGCTTCTCAGGCAAAATAAAAACCGTCCGGATTCGGACGGTTTTTTTGTGAATTACCATTGCACGCCGTCGACGCAACGCTCCGGGGACTTCTGGCAAAAGTTTTTTTCATGCCCCAATTCGTGCAGACGGTTGCGATTTTCGGGAAACTCGCCGACCTTACAGCCAAACAGCAGAAAAAAGCAAACCAGCAAAATCAATTTTTTCATCGGAACAAACCCTTAAAACAACGAACGGACAGAATAAAAAACCATAACCAGAATCAAAAAGCGCGAAAGATGGCGGAGCCACAGGCTGCGGTCATACTGTGCCGAAGAGCGCCATGTCCCCAGTAAAAAAGCAAAATGCCCAGCGAAACAAGATACAGCACCGTCAGCAAAACCATGCCGCTGTCCATTTTAAGCGGGTTAAAATATGTACGGTAATAGTTGAGGATTGTTATGCCGTTGAGTTTCTGAGCCAGCATGGAACCGAAAATGCGAACCAGCATATTGACAAAGACCAGACCGACAACGCCAAACTTCCAGAACGTGTCTTTCAGGCTGAGTTCTCCGTCGAGCAGTTTTTTAAACATTATCAAAACTCCGGTTATTTATCCATTAACCGGATTAAAAGCCATTTTGCACCGATTAGCAAGCAAATTCTGCAAGTTGTTCCGCGTCAGCAGTTCGGGACGTTGACGGCCAAACCACCGAGTGAGGTTTCCTTATATTTGTTATTCATGTCGCGGCCGGTGTCCAGCATGGTCTTAATCACGTCGTCGAGCGGCACGAAATGCGTACCGTCGCCTTTCATGGCTATTCGCGCCGAATTGACCGCCTTGACAGCACCCATCGCATTGCGTTCGATACAGGGAATCTGCACCAGACCGCCTATCGGGTCGCAGGTCAGCCCCAGATTGTGTTCCATGGCGATTTCTGCGGCGTTTTCCACCTGTTTGTAACTTCCGCCCATGGCCGCCACCAAACCGGCCGCCGCCATTGAGCATGCCACGCCGACTTCCCCCTGGCAACCGACTTCGGCGCCGGAAATCGAGGCATTGGAGCGGTAAAGGCTGCAAATGCCGGAAGCGGTCAGCAGAAATTTGACAATGCCGTCTTCAACCGCATTGCAGGACTTATGCGAAGCAAAACGTTCAAAATAGCGCATTACGGCAGGGATAATTCCGGCGGAACCCATGGTCGGCGCGGTAACGACCTGACCGCCGGCGGCGTTTTCTTCCGCGACGGCGAAGCCCCAGAGGTTTATCCAGTCTATCATCAGCAGCGGATCGTAGTCGTTGTCGCGAAACTTCTGCTCCAGACGGCAGTAAATTTCGTGGGCGCGACGTTCAATGTTCAGACCTCCGGGAAGCGTACCTTTGGCTTTCATGCCGCGATCGATGGAGGCCTGCATAACCCGGTGGATTTTCCCAATTCCTTCCATTACTTCATCGTGCGGACGGAGCGCCGCTTCGTTAATCAGAACCACGTCGGCAATCGAAAGCCCCTCCTTTTCGCAGATTTCGAGAAGTTCGGCGGCCGAGCTGTAGTCAAAGGGAACCTTATAAGGCTCGCGCTCGACGCGGCGGCTGATTTCGTCCTGCCGGGCAATGGTACCGCCGCCGACCGAAAAATAAACTTCGTCCAGCAAAACATTTCCGTCACGGTCATAGGCGCGGAAACGCATGCCGTTGGAATGTTCGGGCAGAAAAGTCTGCTTTTCGAAAATCACGTCCTTTTCGATGTCAAACGGAATGGGGCGTTCCTGGCCGAGATGGAGAATCTTGTCGCGTTCTACGGCCGAAACATAAGGCTTTTCGGGATCAATGGCTTCCGCTTCCAACCCCATGAAACCGTAAACAATCGCTTTGACCGTTCCATGTCCGAAACCGGTCAGCGCCAGCGAGCCGTACAAGGTTGCCTCAACCCGCTCGACTTTATCGAAAAGCTCTTTTTTGTGCAGATTGTCAATATAGCGTTTGGCCGCACGCATCGGGCCGACGGTATGCGAACTCGACGGACCGACGCCAATGGAAAAAATCTCGAAAAAGCTGTAATACATTTAGAAATAATCCTTAATCACAATATAGTTTTTGACGCCCAGTTCTTTCTGGACTTCTGCAATATACTGCGAATGTTTACCCCAATTCGTATATTTATCAATAAAAGCTTTGGCTTTTTCAGACGATTTCGACAGCTGAACCTCTATGGTTTCTTTCAACATGGCAAAAACGACATCATGAAACCGGTCAAAGTTTATGTGCAGTTTGTTGTTTTCGTCAAAATAAAATGCGCCGTTGTCATGCAGGAAATTAAAATGTATCAGTTCGCCGACATGATGCGCTTCCAACGGCTGTGCCTTAAGAAACAGCCGGTAGACGACCCAGGTGGTATAAATCTTTTTCAGCGTTTCCCCATCAATGACGCCGGCCTTGACATATTCGGGCATGAAAGCGATTGAAACCGTATCGGCCTTTTCTTCTTCGATGGTGCTGCGATGCAGGCCGAGCGCGCGCTGATATTCATTGTCCGGCCCGAGTGAGTGGCCGTTTTCGTGACCGATGACGAAAAGATGATCCGCTTCGAGGTCAAAATACCTGTGCAATTCGGGTGCAACCAGTTTCTCCAGCAATTTGCGGTTGCGTTCGACATCAACCGATTTGCGCACCTGGCGATGGTAAGCATTGCGATGGCCGCCGCCGGTCTTAATCGACAGTTTGTCGTTGTTGGGCAGGTTCTGTGCCGTCGTTATGGCACCGCGGCACTGGGCATAGTCGCCGGTCAGGGCAACGAGGTCGACGTCAACCATGGTCTGCTTCAATTCCTCGCCGTCGGAAACGCTTTGATGGTAGCGGTCAGCCCAAGGCATCAGTTTGGCCAGTTCCGGCATATGTTCCTTAAATTTGAGAATAAGTCCGGTACCCTCCCTGTTGATGATGCCGACGCGGACACCGAGCATGTCTTTGGGATTGACTTCTATCTGATGTTCGTTAATCAGTTTCATCAGTTCCGGATTGTCGTAGATGGTGGCGGTCAGCTCGTCGTCATAACTCTCGCGTGAACTCCAGCTGGCTATCGTTCTGCAAAACGGCCCAATGCTTATCTGCCAGCATGTCCATATCTTCGTTATTCTGCAACAGAGCCTGAGCCTGCCAGCCAAGATAGTCCTTAAAGTCATCGTCGGTCGTATAATGGGCGGCAACCTCCAGCTCATTGGCCGCTTTGGAAAAGGCATCGGCAAAATATTCGGTATAGTCAATCGCTTTTAAATCCTTGCCGTCGCGGCGAACCATGGTGCGAACGCTCAGAATTTTTCTGACTTCGTCAATCCTGCCTTCGCTTATCATGTGGGCGACTATCTGATGAAACTCGTCGACGCTTAAATCGGAAGGGTAAAAATTGCGCCCCTTGTTCCCCTTTATGCCTTTGAAAATTTCAATCGGCTCCAGATCTATGCCGTTGTGTCCCTCCACACCGTGAAAAGACATAAACAGACGGAGAGCCTTGGCGGCATGCGTACTGGTTTTGGCGGCCTCTTCCAGCGCTTTTTTCATCGGCAGGTTCATTTCGTGATCCTGTTCCATGGCCACGTCGTCGAAAATTTTGGCAGCAGCAACCAAATGCTCAAGCGCCTTCTTATTGCCCTCGGTCAGATTTCTGTATCCGGGAAAGTCTTTGTTAACCAGTTCAATCGTGCGGGTTTTGTGCGCGAAAATATCATCAAGAAAATCTTCGCTGACATTCAGTTCATAACCGTTAATTTTCATTTTCTTTTATCTCCAGAGTTCTGAATCGGTAAACCTTGATATTGTCGGACCAATAGGTCGGACTCATACCGGCTTTTAATTTTAAATTGTTCAAAAAGTCCTGCCTGCCGGGCAGCTGTTCCCAGACGGACGGCAAAAACAGCCCCTGCCGGTCACCGTCGCGGATAATCAGGCCGTCGACGCCGGGACGGATTTTGGTCAGCAGCTCCTTTTCGTCGGCAAAATCTATTTCCTCATAATCGGTAAGCAGCGAAATTTCTATATCAATACCGGGCAGTTCTTCCGGTTTTACCGGCTGAAAGCGGCTGTCTTCCATGGCGGCTTCATAAGCATTGGCGGCAACATCCAACGCTACGGCCTGATACGGTACCACCGTACCGATACAGCCGCGAAGGCTGTCCTTAACCGTCAGGGTCACAAAAGCGGCCCCTTTGTCAAACAGCTTGTCCGGCCAATCGCCGCGCGAAGGTTCAAAACGCCGCCCGTGTTCTGCGGCTTCGCTGAGAGCGCGGCGGGCAATCTGATATAAGTCCCGGCCATAAAAAGAAGCGAAGCGGCGCAGGTTTTCAAGCTCAGCCTCCAGCCGGCTCCGGTTCGGCAGCAAAAGACCAGGCGCCGTAGCCGACGACGCTGTCCCGATCGCCGACGGTGTCTCCCGAATTGGCCAGTTCCAGCGTTTCCGGACGAAGATGTTTTTCGGAGGCCAGAAGCAGCGCCGCATTAATTCCGGTTGCGCCGCAGGACATATGATTTTCGATTTCGGGACGATTTTGCTCAATCAATCCCGCTGTTTTCCCATCAAGCACACGGGCGGTGTCATAATCGAAATAATGCGACAAATCGGCAGAAACGATGATAACCGTACCGGCGTCGGTTACATAAGGTTCCAAAACCCGCGCCAGTTCTTCGGCCGAAACGTCGCCGTAAACCAGCGGCACGATTTTGAACCGGCCAAGAACTTTCTGCAAAAACGGCAGTTGCACCTCCAGACTGTGTTCCTGCCGGTGCGCGTCGTCCAAAATGCGGACGGCGGCGTTGGCCGCGACAATCCTGTCCGTCAGCTCACGATTAACCCGTACCTTGCCAAGCGGCGTTTTGAACTCATCGGCCGACGCTGCGGCAATGCCCTTGAAAGCCATACGGTGCGACGGACCGACAAGGATGACGTTTTTTATTCTGCCGGCATAGTTTTTCAGCTGCAGATAAGCCTGCGCGGCAACCGGCGCCGAATAGACATAGCCGGCATGCGGCACGATCAGAATTTCTGGGCGCGCGGTTCCCGGCCTGATTTCCGCAGAAAGATAGTGCTCGACCTCGCTGTCCAGCTGGCGGAGTTCGGAAGCGTAAAAAATTCCGGCAACGGCAGGTTCTCTGGTTTTGGTCATTTCGCTCTCCGATATTTGAAAATCGTTAATCGTCCCGCTGTTGGAAGACAGATATTTCTTCAAACTGCACCAGTTGAGCGCCAGCAGCGCAACAACCAACACCGCAACAACAATATAATTGACGATGCGTTTGTTATCAATGTCGGAATCTTCGTTTATGCTCATAGCCGGCGCCCCCGAAAAGATGAAACTTTTGCGGAAAGTTTAAGGCGCAGGTACTTAAAATTTTGCTAATTAAGCTCTGATTTCCTGCAAATCATGATAAAAATCCAAAAACGTGTCATAATGCAGGATGTTTTCGGCATATTCTTCCTCGTCACCCCATATCGGATGACCTATACGAATCGGCAGGGCATTGACTGCACAGGCGCAGACACTGTCCTGCGGGCTGTCGCCGACAATCCAGACCGTTTCCGGCGAAACGTCCGCCGGTTCGACAAATCCTCTGAGGGTATACAACGCGTGTTCGGGATAGGGTTTGTCGTGCAGGGCCTCGTGACCGCAGACCACCCGGTCAAAAATATCCGGACGAAACAAAAGCGGCAGTTCAAATTCAAGCAGGCGGCGGTCCTTATTCGTCATTATCGCCAGGCGGACATGGCGGCGTTTCAGCCAGGACAGAACCTCATGCGTGCCGGCAAAGGTTGAAATGAGTCCGGCGACGCTGCGAAGATAGATTTCGGCATATTTCCGATAGGCCTCATCTGCCCGACTGCCGAAAATACGGGGAAAATTGTCACGGAAAGACAGGTTGTTGTCGCGCAGCTTCTTAACTTCTTTCCATTCCGGCAAACCATATTCCTTCAAAACCCGGTTAACCGCATAAATCAGCGGCGTCCGGGTTTCGGCCAACGTGTTGTCCCAGTCGAAGATTACGATTTTCAGTTTGTCCGCATGCAGCTTCGGATACCGCATTTTTCCATGTTTTCCTTTGAAATGTTGATGATGATTTCTTCCAGCTCGGTCAGGATTTCTTCTTCCTGCTCCGCAATCTGCGGCTTTTTGGCAACGGCGCTTTGATAATACCAGGTACCGTTATCGCAGTCAGCCCAATAACGGACGTCGCCGTCATGATAGCGGTTAGCCTGCAGATTGGCCTCCAGTTTGTCAAGAATCCAGACCAGTTTCGCTTCGCGGGTTTCACGCGCCTCATATTCCATAAATAAGCCGTAAACCCGTTCATTCAAGGGCGGCGGCAAAACCGAACGATAATAAAGAATCGCTTCTTTTTCGGCCGCTTTTTTGCGTGCCTTCAATTCGGGGCGCGCCGTCTGCGCCGAAAGAGAATAATCGCCGGTGCGGGCTTCAACCAAATCATGAACCAGCGCCAATTCCAGCATTTTGGCACAATCAGCCGGCCTTTTCAGATACGGATGAATCATCAGCACCAGAAAAGCCAGTTTGAAAATATGGTCTGCATCGGTTTCCTGACGGCCGGAACTCATCAAATTGTCGCGTTCGACCAGACAAAGCTGTTCGACGGTTTTCATAAATTCTACAATTTTCAGGGCGTTCTTCATCGTTTTTTTGAAAGTTAAGCCCGGCAGAACCGGGCTTGAATCTTTTAACGGGCATTTTTGCCGATGAATTTTCTGCCGCCCATATAAGGCTGCAGCTTTTCGGGAATCCGCACCGTACCGTCGGCCTGCTGATGGTTTTCCAAAAACGGAACCAGCGCACGCGGCGTGGCAATGCCGGTGTTATTCAGCGTGAACGCATATTTGACCCTGCCGTCGGCATTGTCGCGATAGCGCAAATTGGTGCGGCGAGCCTGCCAGTCGGTAATGTTCGAACAGCTGTGCGTTTCGCGGTAACAGTTCTGAGTCGGCACCCAGGCTTCCAAATCGTACTGACGGTACTTGGGCGCGCCCATGTCGCCGGTGCAGACTTCCAGCACCTGATACGGCAGTTCCAAATCCTGCAAAACCTCTTCGGAAATGGCTAACAGCTTCTGATGCCATTTTTCGCTTTCGGCGATGTCATTTTTGCAGATGACAAACTGTTCGGTCTTCATAAACTGGTGAACACGGGTCAGGCCGCGGGTATCCTTTCCCGCGGCACCGGCTTCGCGGCGGAAACAGGGCGAAAAACCGGCATAAAGAATCGGCAGTTCGTTTTCGTTCAGCAGCTCGTCGGCGCGCAGAGAGTTTAATATCAGTTCGGCCGTGCCGGAAAGATAAATATCATCTTCGGGCATATAGTAAATTTCGTCACGGGAAAAAGGCAGATAACCCTGTCCGTAAAGCGGCCTTTCCTTGGAAATCGACGGAACGTTAATAACCGTAAAACCGTTGGCGGCCAGCTTGTCGATAACCATCATATGAATGGCAAGCTCAAGTTTGGCCAATTCGTTCTTTATGGCGTAGGTTCGGGAACCGCAGACTTTGGTAATGCGCTCCAATTCGCTCCAGTCATTAAGTTCCATCAGCTCAACATGGTCGCGCGGCGTAAAGTCGAAACTGCGCGGCGTGCCAACTTTACGGCGAACGACGTTTTCACTGTCGTCCTTGCCTACCGGGCTTTCCGGGCTGGGCATGTTCGGCATGCGCAGCATCATGTCATCAAATTTGGCCTGCTCGGCAGCCAACTTTTCCTGCTCGACCTTCAGCTCTTCGCCGACGGATTTGCTTTTGGCGATTATGGCCGGACGTTCTTCGGCCGACGCGGATTTAATCGAATTGCTGAGTTTGTTTTTTTCTTCGGACAGAGCCTGAGACGAGGTTTTCAGTTTCGCAATATCCCTGTACAAGGCAATCAGCGCATCTACGTCCAGCGTTTCTTTGGTATAACCTTTTTTAGCCAGCCCGTCCTTAATTTCTTCCGGGTGCTCGGCAATATATTTAATATCCAACATTTTCTTCTGTCCCAGTTTATAGTTTTTGATTGATTTAAATTTGCAGGTAGAGTATCAATTTTGTAAATAAATACAATAAAAAATTAAGGAATAGAAACAAAATGTTTGAGAAGAAAGTTATCTTAACCGGCGTCAAACCGACCGGAACGCCGCATCTCGGCAATTATCTCGGCGCCATCAAACCGGCGATTAAGCTCGGCAGGGAAGCTCTGGCCGCCGGCGGCCGGCATTATATGTTCATCGCCGATTACCATGCCATCAACGCCGAAAAAGACCCGGCAGTTTTGAGCCAGAAGCTGAAGGAAATCGCCTGCATTTATCTCGCCGGCGGCCTGAATCCGAAAGAATCGGTTTTCTATCGGCAATCGGATATTCCGGAAATTCATGAAATTACAACCATCTTATACGCTTACACGCCGAAAGGCTTCATGAACAAAGCGCACGCCTATAAGGCGGCCGTCGACAAAAACCGCGAAGCCAACAGGCCCGACGACGACGGCATCAACATGGGGCTTTACACCTACCCTACCCTAATGGCAACCGACATTCTGGCCTTTAATACCGACATCGTTCCGGTCGGCAGGGATCAGGTTCAGCATGTGGAAATCGCCCGCGACATCGCCGGCCGCTTCAACGGCATCTACGGCGATGTGTTCAAGCTGCCGGAACCCTTTGTTCCCAAGGTCGGTGCCCGGATCATGAGCCTGACCAACCCCACCGCCAAGATGTCCAAGTCCGAGAATGAGGACACCGGGCGCATTCTGCTGATGGACACCCCCGAGACTATCATGCGCCAGTTCAAGCGCGCCATCACCGACTCCGACACGGAGAACTGCGTCCGCTTCGACCGGGAGAACAAGCCCGGCGTCGCCATCAACGAGGCTGTCGAG
>ENA-OPCO01002601-OPCO01002601.1-human-gut-metagenome-genome-assembly--contig:-NODE-2601-length-9976-cov-2.825320_pt1 | contig 9976 bp, 8 predicted proteins | sample MGYA00241562_ERZ501475 | MGnify/ENA primary metagenome ERZ501475 (study PRJEB25962, sample SAMEA2042627) | human gut metagenome | biome: human gut; feature: human-associated habitat; material: faeces... | reverse complement strand
AACGTGGTGCTTTTCCAGCAGCTCCATGTTAACGCTGACCTCCCCGGCGGTGCTGTTTTCCACCGGGATAACGCCGTAATCGGCGCTTCCGTTTTCAACTGCCTCGAACACCTCCGCAAAGCTTGCGCGGAAGTTCATGCGGCCGTCCGGGAACAGCTTCTGCGCCGCCGCGTGGCCGTATGCGCCTTCGATCCCCTGCACTGCGACGTCGGGGGTATGCTTTATCTGCGTGCCGTGGGGAATGCTCACAGCGGGGGTTATCGCGTTGTTCTGGCCGCACTTCGATATATCCATGATGTTGGTGAACAGGAACTCTGCGGAGCTTTTCAGCTCCTCCGGGGAGCGGTCCCTCACAGAACGGATTATCGCCTTTTCGCGCTCGCTCTGGAACACCACCATGTTGTGCGCCGCCTTGTACTCAGCGACCTTGCGGGTCAGCCCCATTCTCTGCTTGAACAGCTCAAGGAGCTGGTCGTCTATCGCGTCTATATTCTTTCTGATCTCGCCTAAATCAAGCTCCATGCTTAGTTTTCCTCAACTTCCTGTGTTTCGTCGCCGATTACCGGGATACCTTCGCTGGTGAACCACGGCTCTGCTGTGCCGTCCATGGTCGCTTCCACTGTGGGCGGGTAGTTCTCGGCGCAGTATACTGTTACTTCCTGACCGTTTTCAACGTCCACGAGGTCGCCTATCTCAACGCTGCACTTGAACACGTATCCGTCCTTGGCTTCGTTGGAGCGCTCCGTCGTTACTGAATACTTGATGTTGAGCTTGCTCAGCTCAGCTATATACTTGTCGGGGGTCTGACCGGTGTAGTCCGGCAGGGCTACCCTGCTGGGTCCCTTGCTGACCTTTACTACCACAGTTATCCCGGCGGTGACTTCCTTGCCGGCTTCAATGCTCTGGTCGTACATCAGTCCGTTTGCGTAGGTGTCGGAATACTCGTACTTCGGCACGAACGTGAAGGTGCTTCCGTAGCGCTCGGTCTCGTAATCGTAGCTTCTTCCGGAGAAGTCCGGCATTTTTATCGTATCCGACGTGATGATCTGATCCGGCTCCGGCTGGGATGACGTGGTTTCCGCCTGGCTGGTTTCCGGCTCACGGGTCTCTGCGGTGGCTTCCACGGTGGAAGTGCTTTCCGGCGGGGTGCTGTTTCCGCCGGTGAGAGTTCCGTTCAGGGTCAGCACGAACACCACGATGAACGCTGCAAGAACGATCCCTGCGATGACCATTACCGCGATGGTCTTGTTGCGCTCGCGGCGCTGCTTCTGCTCCCTGCGGGTGAGCTTCGCCTTCTCGGCGGGAGCCGGCTCGGCTGCCTTCGGCTGTGTGAACAGGCGGTCGACAAACTCGGTTATGGTGCGGACGCGATCCTCCGGCGAGATGTTAAGGCCTGCCATTATCACGGAGGAAATGTTTGCCGGAATGTTCCGGTTTATCATCATCGGCTCCATAAGGCTGGTGCCGTTTCTGGCTATTGCCTCGGTGGGAATGCAGCCGGTCAGGCAGCGGTAAAGCACCGCGGAAATGCCGTAGACGTCTGTCCAGGTGCCGTTTATCTCGTTGGTGTACTGCTCTGGGGCTGCGAATCCCGCGAACATCTCGCAGGGGATCTCGGTTCCGGTGGTGCGCGCCGCGCATATCGCAAATCCGGTGAGCTTCAGCTCCAGCTTATCGGTGACGAAAATCGTGGAGGGGGATATCCCGCGGTGGATTATCCCGGCGGAATGGATAAGGCTCAGCGTTGTGAAGAACGGTGAGAAAAGCTCCTTCGCCTGCTCCCAGGTTATCACCCCGGAGGAGTTCGCAAGGTATGTCTTGAGGGAAATTCCGTTGATGTACTCGAATACCACGTAGGCGGTGCTGTTCTCGCAGAACACGTCGAGAACGGTCTGAACGTGGGACATTCCGCGCAGCTTCATCAGCGTGCGGTTGAGGTCGATGAATTCCGACAGGTAGGTCTTGTAGAGCGCCGCCGCGGACGGATCGACCGTTATGTCGGTCTCGCCCTTCCTGCGGGAGCAGAGGGTGTCCGGCATGAATTCCTTTATTGTGACCTTCGCGCCCGCCGCCGTGTCGTAGCCGATATATACCGCGCCCTCTCCGTTGTAGCTTATCACCTTACCGACGATGTAGCGGTCGGCAAGGAAGGTCTTGGGCGCCAGGTATGTGGGGATATTCGGCGTGTTGTCGCTGTATCCGCACAGCTTGCAGGGACCGTCATAGGTTTTGTCGTTCATGCAGCCCATGCAAAGTGAAGTTTCCTTGATCATTAGCTGTTCTCCTGTATCTGAATTTTATCTTTCGGATATTATTATCGTGTGATACACAAACTACCACTATAATAATATACTCCAAACGGCGGTGATTGTCAACAGTTTTGCGCGTTTTGTAACTGCAAGGAAACAAATTGTAGCCAAATTGTAATAATTTGATGGCAAATCGACGGACGGCGGCGGTTATTATGACGGAAATATGTGCAGAATTTTCGTACCGCCGTTGCATTTTCCGGCGAGTTGTGATATACTAGATACAAAAGATACATTATATCCGTGAAAGGAATAGTTATGTTCAGAAGCAAAAGACAGCAGGAGATACTGGAATCCACAGAATCAAAGCTAGCGAAGATGTTCGAGGAGATGAACACTGAAAAGCGCCCGGACAACGGCAGGACCGTATGCGAGACGGAATGCACCATGGCGCGTATCCGCTCGTTTTCCGACTTTATGTATCTGATGAAGGTGCGCCCGCTTCAGACTGCGTGCTACTATGCGGCGGCGGTGCTTTTCCTGCTTATGCTGGCGGCGTTCTGGTGCACGGAGTGGCTTCTGGGCGCGGTATTCGCGGTGCTTTTCCTTGTCTGCGCAACGCTTCCGCATAACATGCGGATACAGTATTTCAACAAGCGCGCCGACAAGCTGGAGAACAGCTTCGGCAAGGTCGTCAGCGTGGATCTTTCCGAGGAGGATAATCTCACGCTGACCATCAGCGCGCCCGATCAGGCGGAGTCCGACGGCGCCGCAGTCCCGGAACGTGCGGAGGCTTCCGCGAGGGTTTCCGAGGCGCTACGCGACAAGAACGCCCGCGTTATCGAGATACCATATAAAAATATCTACAGGGCTTACGAGTGCAGCCACAGCTTCTATCTCTTCCCAGTGATGGAAAACAAGGACGAGCAGCTCGACGCCATTATCTGCGATAAGACGCAGTTCATCTGCGGAACCCCCATGCAGGCCAGGGACAGGCTCGCAAGAGGCTGCGGCAAGCGGTTCAAGATAAAGGTCAAAAAAGCCTGAGGCGTTTTTACACAATGTGGTATGAAATGGCATAGCAGTGTTTTGTTATGTTTGCCAAAAATCACAAAAAAATTTGTTCAATTATTAGAAAATCAACATTATGCCTTGATTTATTAGGAATGTTTATTGTATAATGTAAACAAGAGTATTCTGACAAATAGCGTGCTTTCATGGTTCGTTTGATGGTATCTAAGGGTCCGGGCGCTGTTCTGCGTGCGGGCGGGATTGCTCTGTTTACTATTTTTATTGTAAGAGGATTGATGAGGTTGTTATTTGGAACTAAAATAGTTAAGACAGAAATTCTTGCCCAGAACGGTACCCTGCTTGCTTCGGCAGAGCGCAATTTCGTTTTCCCGAAAAACCTGGAATCCAGTGAGGAAAGTATCCTTATCATCAAGGGAAAGAATCTTCCGGAGCTTGAGCGCGGCACGAGAGTGGACGTTATCGCTTACTCCAAGGCGGGCGACCGAATAAAATACGCCGGTGATATCTCAATGTCGCACGACAGGCAGATGAATATTTCCCTGCTCAAATCCAACAGCACCAAGGTGCTCGAGGAGCGCAGGCGATACTTCAAGATAAAGGTCGAGCTGCCCGGCAGGGCGCTTTTCGTGGTTCGCGACGAGAACACCATTCGCTTTGAAGAACCGGTTGCTGTAGTGATCCACGACATTAACGTCGGCGGTATTTTCCTGACCAGCGCGTACGAGTTCCACAAGGACGACAGCGCATGCGTCGATATCGAGCTGGTGGACGGTTATCACCTCAACACCATGGCTACCATACTCAGAGTGCAGACCGACAGCAACGGCGTGATCATCGGCTACGGCTGCGCGTTCGAGGCGCTCACCGCCGCACAGGAGGACGCTATCGGCAGATACATAAACTATGTGCAGCTCCTTATGCGCGCAAAGCAGGGAGAGCAGGACTAACGCATTTTCACACAGCGCGGCGATACCGCGTCAGGTGACAGATAAAATGTTTTCAGGGGGATAAGATAATGGGCAATTTGAAGCTGAAGATCGTGCTTACCGCTGTCATGCTGGTATTCGCGATAGTTCCGGCGGTGATCGTCGGAGCAATAGGCACATTTTCCGTTATGGGATACGAAAGGTCTGCCAAGGAGAACACCCTCCAGCAGGTGGGTGAGTCCAAATCTGCCGGAATAAAGCAGGCGTTCAAAAGCTATTCCTCCATCGTGGGGGCTATCGCAAAGAGCGAGGCGGCTGTTGACGTGGCACACGGAATGGGCAGCGCTGACGCGGAGCTTGAAGCCGCAGTAGCTGCGGATCCGGATATCCTCGATATGATGATCCTCGACGACAGCGGTACCGTCATCGAAGCTGTCAACGGAAGCGAGGGCGGAGTTTTTGAGAACCTCCCGATGAACGATCAGGGCGTTATCAATATGCCTTCCGTTTCTGAAATGCTCAACTGGACCAGCTACGGCGACGCCATCTTCGTTGCTGACCCTATCCCTTCCGACAATGCTTCCGGCGAGGCAGGGTACGTTGTTGCCATCGTTTCCGCTGGTCCTGACAGCGCTGTTATGAAGGCGCTTTCCGGTCAGTTCGTTAACCTGAGCGGCGCAAGCTTCATGATCGTTGACAAGAACGGCGTTGCAGTCAACTACAAGCAGAGCGGCTCCATCAACAAGGAATTCGCAGGTTCCGCGCTCCAGAGCGATATTGCCCAGTTCTTCGATACCTCCAACTCTGGTTACAGCGACCTCAAGAACAGCAAGGACATCAAGTCCATCAAGGGTTCCGCGGGCGGCTCTACATACTTCGTAGGACTTGCAGGCACCGACGTTATGAACTGGCGCTGGGTGGCCTCCGCTGACAATGCGGCGTTCAGCAAGTTCTCCACTACTACGAACCTCCTCGGCTGGGTCGTTGTTGCGGCTTCCGCTGTTGTATTCTCCATTGCTTCCCTTCTCGTTATCGGCAGGTTCCTCGGCAACATGAACGGCATGCTCAAGACCATGACCGAGATCTCCGAGGCAGAGGGCTCTACCGATATCCGCTTCAAGGTCACAAACAGAAGAAGCGAGCTTGGCGAGATCCAGACCTCCTTCAACGAACTGCTCGACGAGGTGTTCCTCAGCGAGGAGCGTCACCGCACTATCGCAGAGCTGTCTGACAACATGCTGTTCGAGTGGGATTTCCACAAGGAGAGAATGTACGCTTCCAAGAACATGCTCGCGAAGTTTGACATCGACACCGACAGCGCTACGCTTTCTAACGGCAAGTTCATCGACTCCCTCATGAGCCAGGACGACTCTGAAAAGTACAAGCGCGATATGAACGGCCTGCTCAAGAACAAGAGCGGCTACAGTGCTGAATATCAGCTCAAGACAAAGAGCGGCGCGGTGATCTGGGTATCCCTCCGTGCGGTTTGCATCACAGACCGCCTCGGCGAACCGCTGAGAGTTATCGGCGTCATGACCGATATCGACAACGAGAAGAAGCTCGAGCTTCAGCTTTCCGAGCGTGCAAGCTACGACTTCCTGTCACAGCTTTATAACAGAAACACATTTATCAGGAACCTCACGTCTGAGATCGAGCGCCGCGGCACAAAGCGCGTTGCTGTTTCCTTCATTGACGTCGACGACTTCAAGTTCATCAACGACCGCTACGGTCACACCATCGGCGACGAGGTCATCAGATTCGTGGCTGACACGATCCGCACCAAGGTCGACGACAGGGGCGGTTTCGCAGGCAGATTCGGCGGCGATGAGTTCGTGCTCTGCTTCACAAATCAAGATGATATCGCAAATATCGAGAATATCTCCATGGATATCATCAACGAGCTGTACGAAGGCTACACCACCGCTGACGGCGCAATGCACATCGACGTTAAGGCAAGTATCGGCGTGGCGTTCTGCCCTGAGCACACTGAAGATGTGAACGAGCTGCTCTCCTTTGCGGATACCGCGATGTACTTCGTAAAGAAGAACGGTAAGACCAACTACCACATCTACATTCCCGAGGACAGCGCAACGGACGAGTACATAGATCCGGAGGGCTTCTGATCCTTTGATTAATAATCAGCGAGGGCGGACAGTTACTGTGCGCCCTTGTGATGTCTGAATAGTGCCGGGTTCCGGCATAATGCTACAGTTTCCGGGGGAGTTTTATGGCAAAGATAATTGCACTCACAAATCAGAAGGGCGGCGTCGGAAAGACTACCACCTGCTGTGCGATATGCGGAGGACTTGCACAGATGGGGAAGAAGGTCCTCGCGATAGACCTTGACCCGCAGGGAAACCTCAGCTTTTCGCTCGGAATAGACGACGAGGACGCATACACCATCTATGATGTTTTCAAGGGGAACTGCGATATTTCCGACGCTGTCCAGAAAGGCGGAATCTGCGACGTTATCGCTTCGAATATCCTGCTTTCCGGCGTGGAGCTTGAACTTACCGGCGTTGGGCGCGAGTATATCCTCCGGGAACAGATGGAGACTATCCGCGACGAGTACGACTACATAATACTGGATACGCCGCCGGCGCTGTCGGTGCTCACCATAAACGCGTACACCGCTTCCGATGAGCTTGTTATTCCCATGCTGTGCGAGATACTCAGTTTACAGGGAATTGCTCAGCTAAAGCAGACCATTTTCGCAGTACAGCGTTATTACAACAAGGAACTCAAGGTGGCGGGCATTCTGCTGAATAAGTACAATCCGCGGCTTACGCTGACGAAAGATGTCGAGGATCTGGCGAACGTTATCGCCATGCAGCTCGATACAAAGATATTCAAGAGCCGGATAAGCGCGAGCGTCAGCATTGCGGAGGCTCCCGCGCATGGCGAGAGCGTCATAACATACTCGCCGAAGTCAAAGGCGGCGCAGGAATACTTCGCATTCATCTGCGAGCTTACCGGGGAAAAAGCCGGGGATAAGTCATGACCGACAGAATAACCGAGCATTATCAGGAGAATCCCGAGGGCGCAAGGCTCGTCAGTGACGAGGATATCCGGGGCGGTCAGAACAGGCAGGCTCCCGGGAAGAAGTCTGCGGGCTCTGCGGCGGGAAAACCGGATAAATCCGCTAATCCCTCTAAGACAGATAAGTCCACTAAATCCACTAAGACAGCTAAGTCTGCTAAGTCTGCTAAGCCTGTTAAGTCTGGTAAAGCTGACGGCGCCGAGAAGGCGGGGGCTTCCAAACAGGCAAAGCCGGGGAAGTCCGCAGGGTCGGATAAATCGGGCAAGCCCGCGAAAAAAGCCGAAAATCCAGCGGAATACGATGAGAGCGGGGAGCAGTCCCAGAGCGTGAAACCCCCGAGCGTTATGCGGCTGGTGGAGGAACGCGCGTTCTCGGAAAACCAGGTTGTCGCCGCAGGGAAGAGCCTTATTCCAAGGCAGCTTCGCGGAATCGAGCCGCTTTCTAAGGTCATGCGCAGGGAAGCCGAGCTTCAGCGCAGCGAACAGCCCGACGATGAGGTGAGCCGTTCTCCGTTGGTAATGCGGGAGCTTACCGAGATGGTAATTGCCGAGAATGTTCCCGGGATAATCAGGAGGTTCAACGCCTGCGACTGCGAGAAGTGCATGTCAGAACTGGCAAGGCTCACCGCTGAGGAGATCCCGGCGCGGTACATGAAAATGCCTGAGCTGGCAGACCTCAACTGGAGCGGTTTCAGCAGCGATGAGAGAATGCTCATTGATTCGCTGAAAAAGAACGCCGTAACGGTCATGATAAGGCTCATGATCGCGAATAAAAAGAGAAATTTCCATTGATCACAAAGCCGGTGGGATATCCCGCCGGTTTTTTTGCGCGATATGTGCAATATGCTACCGGAGTTGAAAATCGACAACAAATCTTAAAAAATTGTTGAATTATCCGGAGGTTTATGCTATAATAAATTATAAGTAACTGTATAGTAACAGGGGGTGTCTCGGTTGGATTGCTGTTTATGGCTCAACAGGAAAAAAATCAGCAGTGCGGCTGAGATCATCGATAATTTCGACCTGGCTGCCGTTCGTGGATATTTCCTCGGGGGAAGACTTTCGGAGTGGCTCCGGGAGCACGGCGGCACGGTCTACGCCGATCGGCTCGACAAGCTCAGGACGCTCGATCCGCAGGATCCTCAGCTTAACGACAGGCTCGCGGAGGTGTTCGGAGTAAGCGCCGGAGCTGTAACGGAGGTCTTTTGCGGGAACGCTCCGGATAACGGCGGGTCACGGTGCGGCTCTTTCGGGAGTTTCTCGGGCGGCTTCCGGGGTGGCTCCGGAAGCTTCAATTTCGGAAGCTACGGCGTTTTTCAAGGTTCCGGCTTGGGAATCGGTTCCGGCGGACTTACCGCGCTTGGGAGCTACAGATTCAGCCTCTGGGAATGGGAGTGGGAATGGCGCTTCGCTCGGCGTGGGTCGTTCCGGGGCTCGTTTGGTTCGTTAGGTTCGTTTGGCTCGTATCGGTTCGGTTCTGGGAGCTATCTTCCCGGCTCTTTCGGGAGCTTTCCGTGGGGGAGCTTTTCCGGCTCGTTCGGCGCGGGAAGCTTTGGAGGGTTCGGCTCTGGCGGGGTCATCACCGCTGACGAGTACGACCGTATAATGTACGAGTGCCTGAGAAAATGCCCGCTGAACTGCTATGGATACGGTATACACATAGTCTGACATGAGGTAAGAGTTTGAACGCGTTTCATATTATTTCTACGGCTCCGTTTTTCGCGAAAAATAACTGGGCTTTTGCTTTAGAGGATTTCGACCTGTTCACTGCGGTCATCTCCGCGCTGGAATGGCGGAGGGACGGAAGCAGGATCTTTCTGTACTGCGACGCTCCCGCTGCGGATTATATCCGCAATGCCGGGCTTGAAAAGGTCTGGGACGGTGTGCGTGACACGCTCCCAGACGACCTTGACGGTATCGACCCGGAGATGTTCTGGGCTGCCGGAAAGCTCCTTGCACTGCGGCAGATGGACGCTCCCTGCGTGATGATAGACACCGATCTTATCGTATGGAGCAAGCCGGAATTCGGGAGGGACATCATCGCGGCTCACCGTGAGGACCTCAACCCGGACGTTTACCCGCCGCTGGAGTACTTTTCGGCTGCGGGGCATATCCTGCCTGGGTTCAGCCGGGAGGTTCTGCCGCTTAATACGGCGTTTTTCTACGTTCCGGACAATGATTTCAAGGAGTTCTACACATCGCAGGCTGTCGCGTTCATGAAGTCGGCGGAACGGTGCGGGGAGCGCCTGCGCTACATGGTTTTCGCGGAACAGCGCATGGCGGCTATGTGCGCGGATTACACCGGCACCGGCGTGCAGACCCTTCTCGACAAGGACGCGCTGTTTTTCCCGCAGGACAAGTACACGCATCTGTGGGGAGCGAAACAGCAGATGAGGGAACGCCCGCTGCTGCGCGAGGAATTCATCTGGCGGTGTATCGCGAGGATCCTGCGGGATTTCCCGGAATATGAATGGACCATCGACAGGATAAAGGGGGCGGCGAGATGATATATTTCGACAACGCGGCGAGCGCCCCGGTGCTGGAATGCGCCCGGAAAGCCGCAGAGCCGTTCCTGTGGGAATGTTGCGGGAATCCCTCGTCGATACATTCCGAGGGACGGCGGGCGGCTCTGGCGCTGATAGAAGCGCGGGAGAAATGTGCGGCGGCTGTCGGCGCGGAACCTGACGAGATAGTGTTCACTTCCGGCGGCACCGAATCCGACAACACGGC
>ENA-OPCO01002590-OPCO01002590.1-human-gut-metagenome-genome-assembly--contig:-NODE-2590-length-10008-cov-5.448709_pt1 | contig 10008 bp, 13 predicted proteins | sample MGYA00241562_ERZ501475 | MGnify/ENA primary metagenome ERZ501475 (study PRJEB25962, sample SAMEA2042627) | human gut metagenome | biome: human gut; feature: human-associated habitat; material: faeces... | reverse complement strand
GCCACAAGACGGGCAAGTGAAGAAATAGGGATGGTTAGTAGGTAAAGTAATCATGTGCTTACATACTCCTTTTAAAAATATTGGTCTTATGAAATGTAAAAAATCATACACAGGCATCATTGGGGCCTGTGCGGTGTGATGATTCTTGAGGAACTATTGCTCCCCATCGGATAAAAATGGCGGTGTGGAATAGTCTTTAAGAGCTCCGTCCACAAGTTCCCATTGCATACTTCCGCCGCAGCAGCGCACATCGAAACGTGCATAGTTTGCTCTGCAACCGACGTAGTAAGGAAAACGAGTGAGCCGTTCTTTCAGACGCGTTATTCCATGCCGATTTGTCTCATAGACTTCGACGTCGTGGATAAAGACAATTCTATCTTTGTCGAAACCGTACTGAGAACTGATGAACTCGGCAGCTTTCGCTTCGGACTCAAACTGATGCCCATTAGAGCATCGCTTGGTAAGATGGTCATAAGATGTTTTTTGGTAGTGCGTGCCGTACTTATGAGAAATCTGCCAGTCTTGCTCTTCATCAAGTTTGTGCTCAAGGTCCTCGATGGTCTTTTTCAGATGTTCAATTTCCTCAAGCCTTGCGTTATGGAGCCTTTGAAGCCCTCCTTTTTTGAGCCACATCTTGCAGAACTTTGCTTTGTCATCGGGGCTTTCCATATATTCAGCCTCGATTTTTTCGTATTCTGCTGTCGTAACCTCTAAACCGGTGAGCTTCTCGAACTCGGACAACATCATGATTTTTCACGCTCCTTTACTCGCTATAATCGAGCTTCTGACCACAGACAGGACAGCGCTCGTAATGCGGGTTCTCGTAGTAGCCGTCGTCGCAGTCTCCGCCAATATCCGCATTGCAATGCGGGCAGAGATTCGGCGACCAGCTTTTCGAGATGGGATGCTTCGGAATTTGCAGTTCACACGCTTCGATAGCAGTTCGGATAGGCGTACAACTTTTTTCTCCTAACAAACCACCGTTTAAAAGTTTCGTCAAATAGTAAACTGTTTGCTTGTAATCGTTTTCAGTAGCCATAGGTGCTCCTTTCTTTAAACTTTTTTTACACAAACAAAAAGCAGCTCTTATGATTTCTCATAAAAACTGCTTACAAAGTGTTGATTTTCTTAATTCAATTAGAGTTACATGTTTGTGCCTAGTTATTATACCTAATGTGTACGCAGAAGACAATTGTCGGCATTTCAGCGTAAATTCAGCGTAAATTCAGCGTTTCAGCGTTTTGACATCGGACACCGGGGGAGCCAGAAGCTATGAAAAAAGCACCATACGATACTTCGCTAAATGCGGATTTAGCGAAGTACAGGGAGCTGCTTGTAAGAGCAACTGTGATTTTGTATGTAAGGTATCTCGCACACAAGCCTGCTGATTTTTTAATTTCAAAAACAGCCGCCGTCTCGTTAGAGACGACGGCTGTTTTTGTGTTAGTCAGATTTTCTTGCGTGTACGCAAATGCCCAAAAAGGCTGTTTAATTTTTCAATGGCATACAATGCGACAACAGCATCAATGACCATAAAAAGTGAAATAATTTCACACAATCCAATTGACGCTAGAATCTGAATAAAAATGTTGACGTTTGGAAATGAATTGCTGATGATACGTAGCATGAGTGGAATAAACGCAAACGAACCGAAAGCATAAATCAACGCAAACCTGTGGCAAATGTAATCAATGACCTTATGTAGCATAATCTTTACCTCCTTTTACGCTGCCCAGTTTTCGCCAGTTGCATAATCGATTTCTATTCCCGGCTGAACATTGTAAACGAAAACATTGTACAGAACACTCTCGCCTTCATCTTCCACTGATTCAGCTTCCATAAGGACACCGTTACAAACGAGATTGTCTCCATCGAAAATGGGGGTTACCCGATAAAGTACGTGCTCGTCAGTTTCTTTCACATAGTCAGCAACCATATTTTCAAAAGGAAGCATACCAGTAACATTCATATAACGGGTTCCGGTAACAAGATTCTTTGGGTTAGCGTTTTCTCCTGCGAGCTGAAATCCTATCAGATGACAACGGTTGTACAGCATTTTTCCATCGACAAAATCGTATTTATGCTGTACCCATCCGGTAGGCTTTACGGAACTTATATCTCCGCGCTTTTCTGTCGGCATCAAATCCTGACTAATGCAAGCATATGTCACACCACAACGACCAAGGTCATCAAGGTCACTGTAGTATTCAAACGAGTCCACAGTTAAGTCATCTTCTGAAAAGTAAGGAATGTTATCATTTACTGTAACGAACGGTTCACCAGAGTATTCTGGAATGGAATCAAGAGAGAAAACAGATGCGTTAATATCTTCTGCAGAAATTTCTTGAGAATCAGAATTGTTGCTCGTTTGTTTTTGTGTGCTGCTTTGAGGATTTTCGATATCCGGTAGAGAATCGGTTTCTACATAATCTTCGTTTTGACCGTTGTTGTACAATATATCTACAACATCACTGTAATCAATCAGATGGTCTTCATCTACAATACCACTGCAAGCTGTCAGACTGATTGCTGTTGAAAGAACCAGCAGTATACTGGCAATTCTTTTAAATGGTTGCATTTTGAAATGCCTCCTCAATATTTTGTTTTTGAATTTTTGTGAGTGTTATAACGTCATGACTTGTTCCCTGAAATTCCTTGATTGCTGTTCTTGTCCAGTGGCATACTGATGGGTTTGCATCTAAAAACGATAAGTCGAGTTTCGTATCAGATGGATACACTCTGTTCCAACCAAACAAATAAATTTCGTTTACACGATTCAAGTACGGTGTAATGTCCCCTATCAATTCCAAAAACACAAAGTCGTTTGGTTCTGCCCAATACATACAAGTATCCGTTGCCAGAACTTGACCATCAATATTCTTGGAAAGTAACTTTTTACTGTACAAAGTACACCAGAGGTCTCCCCCGCTTTTGTTTACAAGTTCTTGGATTTCTTGAAAAACTTTTCTGTCAAAGGATAACCGTCTGTGATTAAAAGCCACGCCGTTATTGTCATCAACGCAGATAATTAGCTTCAAACAATCACCTCATTTTTTGAGTTTTATATCAGTTTGCCTTGGATATTATACCTACACAAAAGACGAAAAATAGCCACGTGCCGTAGTAAATGGCACATGGCTTGTGTTTCTCTGTTGCTTTATTTAGTGGTGTCTTTGGCTCGCTTGTTGTTTTGTTTTTCTTTACATGCCGGTTCGACATATTTCGCATTTCAATCAATGAACCCCGTGTAGGGTTTAATAGCAAAACCACACAATCTAAGTGTGTCTTAGAAGCACGTAGGATGTATAATTTTGCCGATTATGTGCTTCGTATGTTAAAGCACTTACCTATTTACTGCATCGGAATCACTCTCCAGTCATTGATTTAGATGATTGATGCTTATCTCGTAAAAACTCCCTTAGACATGCAATGGAAAAACGTCGGCTTCGTTCATATCAGAGTAAGTAGTTGCACTACGTTTCCAGCAGCGTGTTACTTCCGCAAATCTTGGATTTTGAACTTCCTCTGAAGTCAGCATTTCTTCCGTTACACCAGATGCGCGGAGAACGTCAAGAAGGTTTCTTGGTCCAGTTCCATTGTATCCAGCAGTAAGACCTGTGATTTCAAGATTGATTTCGTCTCGATGTGGTTGCTTATCCCAAGCTGCAAACCGAATGGAAACATCTTCATTGTTGCGGATTCCATCGCCTGCCGGATGAGTTTCAATGCTGATAACGGCTTTTTCTCCACCGAGTTGTTCAATAAGAAATTTTGCGGTTTCAGCAATTTGCATGGTATCATTACCCGTTACATGAATTTGTGTCATCAATTGGGGCAAGGCGACCCACGAGTTTTGTTGTGGGAGTAATTGCCTGTTCACATCCTTTCTTTGAAAAAATTGGATATTTGCAAAATCAGGTGATTTTCTATTCGAAAATAGGTCGTCACCTATTGACTGTGTAGCAGCTAAGCAGTATTGCAAGCTGGGGAAACATGCAACTGCTATCCTGATGGGCAAATTGTCCATCTGCCTGTGATACTTGTGAATTTGGATGCTTTTCGTAAACTACCCATTTTCGCAAATACCCTTTTTGTTTTTGGGTAAAAGTATTATACCTACACGGAGAAAAAAAGAAAGCCCCTCACCTAAAAAAGATGAGAGACTTTCCGAGTTATTGTAAATACGGTTAGTTATCTTCCAGAATCAGAGAATAGAGCGCAGGAATATCGTAAGGACTTACAATACGTGGTACAACATCTTCCTCATTTTCCGGAACGAACTTATTTGGTGCGTCGGAAATAATGACGTTTGCGTTCTTCCAATCAGAATCCTTAAGGAAAGTTGCAAAGCGCAAGCCGAGCATTTCCTTGATGCTGAGACTATGGATTTCTATCGCATACTGAGCACACGCAACGATTTCACTTCCCTGCCGATACGCATTTCCGAAATGCGAGTATGGGTCGTGAACAGTACGGTCAACAGTAATGATTTCGCGGTTTCGCAAATCAATCACGATGCTAACCATCTGCTGCGCATTGCTGGTCAGTGCGTAGCGGTTTTCAACTGTGCGAGGTTCAAACTGTTTACCAGTCTTGCCATCGCGAAGCATTACTCCACAGAAAGCTGCGTCCATTTGTGCAAATGGATGACCGCTGTAAGAGTTTACAAGAATCGCTGCATAGCGGTATCCATTCTTCAGTGCCTTTGCAATGTTGAAGTCAACATACTCCAATGCACCATCATTGCCGCTACTGCGAACATCACCGGAGTGGATGCCATCGATAGACTTTATCGCGGGATGGTAATAAGAGATTGCATCTTTTTCCTCTGGAGTTGCGTTGGCTTTATCACCCCAGAAAAGAACAGAAAGGTCTAAGTCGATACCCTCATAACGGTTCAGTTCTTTTCCCTTCCAATAGAGGAATGCGCGAATAACGTTATTTCCTGCTGGAATGGATGCACGGGAACCACAGGCAGTTGCGTGCATTGCGGAGGTGACCTGACGAGGATTGTCGGGGAAAATCAGTTTGTTGCAATGGCAGTCTGGGTCGATATAGACGGAAAGGTTTTCAGAATCCTTTGAACGAAGAATTTGCCAAAGTTGATTGAGCACATCACGCGATACGCGAGCGCACATTTCTGGCGGAATCTCCTTAACATCACGCTCAGCAGAGAAGGAAGACGCACCATCGCCTTTACCAGTCGCCAACTGAACAGAGTTGTTGCGGTTACGGAAATGGTTAATAAGCTGAACGAGAACGCGAGGATTCACATTGCGACAAACGCTTGTAAAATCGAACAAGACATTCATCATAGCTGCTTCGGAATCGCACTCACGCAATGCGAAATCGAGGTATCGAGCAAATACACCGGGACGAAGCATCAAATGCTCAGACAGCTTTTCGATGTTGATAGGGGCTTTCATGAGCATCTGCAACTTGGAGTTGTAGGTTTCAATAGCAACACCGTTGCGAACCTTATCGAAGATGTCTTTGTCTTTAGGAAATGCTTTTGCGTACTCGCCCGGATGGAGCTTTTCACCAAGACGCTTAAACTGTTCAGGACGAAGCGCAAAACCTTCGTTCTTCTCTACGTTTTCGAGAATTTCGAGCAGTTCCCGGCGTTCACGACGAGTGAAACTACGGAAACGAGGACTCTTTGCAAGGCTCACATCCTGACCGCTAAGAGCTGCCGCAAGACGCAGGACATCCGTAGAAGAACGGAAGTTCTTCATGCACATCTGGTCCTTATAGTCTGCACGGTCAAAGATTTTTGCAACGTATAGGGCAAGGTTTTCCTTGGTCTTGATTTCCTTATCCTTCATCTGAGCCATAAGCTCAGTGGTGAAGTCATTATCTCCCATAAGCGTATCGAAGATAACGCTGGCAGTGTCTTTTGACAACGGGGTGGAACCAGTAATGCACTGAATTGCATAGCGATAAATTTCTTCGCTGTCACACAACGGAATCTGCTTCATTAGAGGAAGATTCTCGTTCAGAGCAAGGTCTTCACATACCTTGTGCGGGTCAAACTCCGGACTCCACTCGCCAGCAGTAAGATAGTGGAGAATATTGACAATATACAGGTCAACCATATCAGCCTGCATAGCATCTTCTGGAAAGTTCGGCCAGATTGGTTTGGTTTGAGAAATTGCGCGGCTATCCTCAGAGACGATGTAGAACAGTTCGTTGAAGAAATCCATAAAATCCTCATAGGTGGATTTTATGCATTCCTGAAACAAATCGCTGGACATGGTATAGCCATACTGTGCCAACTTCATGTTTGCAGAACAGACATACCGCTTCTCTACGGCTTTCTCTTGCTCTTTTGCAGCAACAGGGGGCATTACACCACGATGTGCATTGAAAGTCACTTTGTTTTGGGTGAGTTTGGTAATCATAGAATTTTTCCTTTCTACGCAAATCAGAACTGTTTGAGTTCAATGATAAGATTGTTTCGTCCATCTTGGCTGAAATCTTGAATGAGCTTCGTTTTTTTACTTCCTGTCCAGACACCACCGGATGCTCTAGCCGCAAGTATCGTCATTTCATTTACCATTGCTTTTGCATCTGATGCTGATTTTTTGCCGTAATTGTGATGCTTTGCAATGTCAATGATAGCTGGGATAGCACTTTCTGGTACGAAGTGAACTTCACAGAATACTTTTACATATTCCTCTGGTGTATATATTTTACGAGTAGTTGTTAGTTGTTTGGCTGTTTGAATTTGTGGTTTTTGAGGCTCTGGCTCTACTTGTTCTTCTTGTTTTTCCAGCTTTGTCTCCTCAACCAATGGTTGTTCTTCGGATAATGTGGATACACTTCCGGACATTCCAGACAAGGAATGTGGTAAGAATCTCATTAAATCCGGAGAAGCAATGTTTTTTCTTGTATCGATTGTTCTGAGAAGGATGCTTTTACACCTATCCTCTGTTGGTGGAGTGTTTGATGGTTTGACATCTGCTGAACTGAATTCAAGTCTGAATGTCTTGTATCCCTGTTCAACAAGGGAGTATAGATATGCATCGTATCCCTTATCTTCTGATACGATGTAGTATTTGCTTTTGGGCGCAGTTGTGATAAGCTGTCCGAGTTTGCCTATAATAAAAAAGTCCTGTGAGTTTTTTCCGGGGTATGTCTCTACATATTCGACTTGGCGAGGCGCAAATGAGGTGTACAATGTCTGCATGAGCTGGAATGTCACTCTAGGACTGTTCACGCTACAGAACAAAATCACTTTATCGTTGGATGTGTTTGATTTGATGTGCTTCATCCAGTAGTCATGTTGATTTTCTGTATCAATTAGATACACAGACCGGGTCAAGTCTTTACCCATACATCTTTTGCGCCTTTCCAAAAATAGCCCGCATCAATCTCATTGAAGAGACCGACGCGGGCGTTTCCAAAACATCCGAAAATACGGAGAGCATATCTACTCAAATGGTGCGGGTCTGATAAGAATGGTAATAAATACCACATACCAACTCAACCCGCAATAACTCTTTTTATTTTCCTGAAGGAAGTAGATATATAGCCGTATTTCGTGTTTGATAAAAGCCGCGACGGAGAGCTTAACCACAATTATATGATTATCAGTCAAATTCAAAAGAAGGAAGTGGTTAAATAGCCGTTCACGGTATTGCCGTATTCGCGGTAGAACGAATACGTTTTTCGAATCGGGATTCCCGCTTCGATGGTTTCATTATATCATATTGAGCATCATTCAGCAACCGCTTTTCGCCAATTTACATGCATTTATTTCATTGCTTTTTGCGTATGGTCGCTATATGCAAACCGATTTTTGGTGAAAATGTTGACGGAACACATGATGTTGGTATAATAGTAATTGTAATCTTTATTGTTTTGAAAGTTGGTGTATTTATTATGTCTAAGAAAATCCGACCTTTTCATTTAACTCCTGCCGAAGAGTCTGTTATGAACACTCTTTGGAATAGCGGTAGTGCTATGCCGTTGATTGAGGTTGTAAATGTGGCACAGAAAGATAGCAACGTTTCATGGAAGCCTCGCTCTCTTTTTTCGATTGTGAACAGTCTGATTGCTAAAGGACTTATCAAAGAAGAAGGGTTTGTCCGCTCTGGCAAAACTTACGCAAGAACTTTTGCTCCTGCAATGTCTCGTCCTGCTTTTTATGCAAATATGGTAAAGGACGCGCTTTCAGACGAGGAACTCGCTACATTTAAGGGGATTTTTACCGAAATCTAATCTCAGGGGTGGTTCTTTTGAGCAATCGTCTCACGACAGTGGCTCTTGGTCACTATGTTAAAGAGCAGTTGGATAAAAAGTGTATATCGACAGAAAGAGTTGCAAATCTGTTGGATTGCAAGGTCTCTGATGTTGATATGTTTTTGCGTGGAGATGCGTTTGCTTCATTCCGACAAATACAGAAATTGGCGTCGCTGTTTGGTTTGAGCGTTTCAGAGCTTTTGCGTGATGCTGCCCTAAAGGAATAAAAAGCATAAAAGAGGCTGCTACCTGTCTGGTAGCAGCCTCTTTTACATGGTGTCGAAAAGTTTAAGTAGACTTCTGTAAATGTATCTTGCTTAATTTTGCAAATACCCGTTAGAACAAACGATTTGCAGTCAGGCGAACATAATTATTGGAACCATTGACATTCTCCCAACGGCTAAAGCGGGGGAGAATGTCAAGAATGCTTTTGGTTTACTGTGTTACGTTTGTGCTTCACGTTGACTATGTGTTATTTATTGTGATTTTATCTTTGCCAAATCGTGCGAAAATCACTCGATTTTCTATCGAAGATATGTTATAATTAAGAAAAGAGAGCTGGTGATGATATGCGATTTTCTGTAAAGAGCTGCTTATATTCTTTTGGATATAGAAAGCACAGGGAAAGAATTAAGATAATTGTTGATGGTGTACGTCCGGTATTTGAAGTAAATAGATATTTCGTTCTGGAGCAAATTGGTAGAGGTGGACAGACATCGGCATCAATTTATCATGTGTGTATATACCTTAACTATCTTGATTCGTTTGGAATTGATTATATAGATGTTAAGTTGGACGACATTCAAAAATTTCTGAATGTTCTTTATACTGATGGTCTTCCCTATGCCGGAAAAGGTAAACCGTGTAGCCTTACTGTTATTCACGACTATATCGATGCGATTTCTAAGATGTACGACGGATTGGTGTTTACGGGATATCGTTTGGAAGATAGTATGTATACGCCTTCGCAGTTGGAAGAATTGATGGCTGCTTCAAATGGAAAACGACGAAAAGCTCGTTTGTTGAAAAAAGGCGACCATTTGACGGGCGTTTACACGCTAAAAAAATCATTTGCAAAGGATAAAGCTGTTCGAAAGGATGTGTGAATGTGAAAAAGCAAAATGATGGAGTAAAAGCCTATCAAGAGGCAAGGCGACAGGAAACGATGGCTTTGATTGATGCTGCATATATACAGCTAAAAGAAAGCAATCAGACTATTACAAAAGCAGCAATTTCGCGTGCTTGCGGTATTAGCCTTCGGACCATGTGTAAGCCTTATGTTCAGAAGCATCTTTCAAAATACGAAGAATTTCGTGTAGATGGATTACAAAATACAGCAGATGCTTCATCAGAAGAAATCGAAAAATTAAAATATGAAAACGCAATGTTAAAGAAAAAACTTGAAAAGTCGATGAAAGCAAATGGGCAATTGAGAGATTCGTTGAAGATTAGCAACGAAAAATATCATGCAGTTCAGCATGATTATGAGTGCTTGCTGGGAGACTATCAAAAAGCTGGTGAAATGAAGCTGATACGGCTTTGATTGTAGATTTTAAAAACTGTTGGATAGGAGATAATCATGGCTGAACACAATGCACGTTTAAGAAATGGTGGCAAGAATTCCCCCTCATTCATGTGGGGGATGAATTGCCACACCTTGTTAAGTGTTGTGAAGTTAGTATACTAATAATAAAGGTGGTGACAAACAGTGCCGACTGTAAAACTAAATCGCGCAATAAAATATAGAGCGTACCCTACTGAAGA
>ENA-OPCO01002584-OPCO01002584.1-human-gut-metagenome-genome-assembly--contig:-NODE-2584-length-10020-cov-2.248971_pt1 | contig 10020 bp, 6 predicted proteins | sample MGYA00241562_ERZ501475 | MGnify/ENA primary metagenome ERZ501475 (study PRJEB25962, sample SAMEA2042627) | human gut metagenome | biome: human gut; feature: human-associated habitat; material: faeces... | reverse complement strand
CTAATATACTATATTTATTTATATCACTCATTTTTTCTGTCCTTCTTTCTATTTTTCCTCTATTTTAGTTCTCTCGGTTTCATTTTTCTGTTTTATTTTCTTTCTAACAGTTTTTATTATCTGAATTATAATAATTCCTCTGTAACATCATTGGCTAATGGTTTTTCTCGTCCAATCCAAATGGAGTTTAACCCTTTTTTGATCTTACAAGATAAATATAACAAGTGGAAAAGTGCACCAGTTTTAGATGATATTATTTTATACCGTAATAATGTAAATGGAATATCCAATGATTATTGGATACAAACAGATAAGCTATACCCAACATCTAAAATGTATCAGCTTTGCAATAATGCAAAGAAAGAATCAATAGAAAATTGGGGCAAGTCTTCTTTTTCTGATGGGAATTTTAAAGAAGTAGATTTAGATGGAGTACCAGAAGGGTATACCTTGTATAGTATTTCAAAACCACAACAAGATCATCCAAGCGAACAAATGCTACAATTACAAACTCATTTAGAAATTCAGTTTATAGGTGGACTTAAAGTCAAAAACAGGGCTTTTCTCAATTACAATTTACCAAAGGTAAGAATTGAAGGTATTGAGGAAACCGCCAAAGTATACGCTTTACTTAGTCAATCAAACATTAAAATATACTTGGATAAAATTCTCTCTTTTGGAGAAGAATGGATATTTCCCGAAAACTTTCCGTGTGATGAAGATTTTGTGATAAAAGTTGACGGAACTGATGCATTGGAAACCTATCCACACCAGATTGTATCATGTAATGTGGAAGTAAATTGTATTGTAGATAATAGCCATCCTACCCGGAACTGTTATGATGAAATTATACAAAATTCAAATGGAAATTATGCTATAGGTAATAATGTTCAAATATCCAACTTTTCTCAACAAGCTGGTTGCCAGATTTTTGGGGATATCAAGAATGTTCCCAACCCTATTCCCAAAGTCCATTTGATTATAAGCATCGCAAAGGAAACATTCTTTTATACTATCTTTCATTTGTAGAGAGATGCAATCCCCAAACCTTTGGAACTTCTTTTGATGCTATTTTTAGTTCCGAAAATATGTTTGACACCTTAAACAAGTCTAACTTAAGAACTGTAAAGAAATACGCCCTACTTTATTTAGATTACTTAGGATATGTTGATTTTGACCAGTCCCAACAGCTAATCATAGTCAACAAACCCCAATTAATGCTCATTCCTGACAAAAAAGAAATAAAAGCTTATTTAACTGGGGCACGGACAGAAGAATTTGTAAAGAAATTATTTGAATATGCAAAACATGAATCAATAAATGTCAAAATAATCAAGCAAGATAATTTCTTTGAAAGCTATCTTATTCCTGATACAATAATTCTTGTCCCACAAAATTGTCCCAACACCACAACAGGACTAAAAGCATTAGAGAAACTTGCATTACAGTTTGATATTTGTTTCAAATTCATCAACAAACCATACCGACAACCCCAAATAGTCCAATGGGGATTACGAAGTTTTTCTGCCGATTTAAACAGTTATCGTAACAATATGTACGAGAAAAGACAAACTGAAGGCACTGATTATCCTTACAAACGGGATGTATTTGATATGGATATGTTGAAATTTACCCCTTCAGCAGAAGGTGAATTATTAGATAAGGAACTATCCTTAGTACAATATAACATACACTATGAATGGTTATATAGGTTCTGGTATAACTCGACATGTTATGATGTGGATAAAAATTGGGGGCAGTTTCTATTACTTTCTAGCCGAAAAAAGAACATTATTTATTACGACGAAGAAAGTAGGATATTAGGAGCACCTGCGCACGTCCAATTACCAAAGTTTATTGCAAAATCGCTTATTTTATTAAGTGGAAAAATACCTTCTTTCCAAAAAATTTCTATAAATGGTAATTACATTTCATATCAGTTATACCAAAACGTTCCCAAAACATTTGCAGACAATTTATTTAAAAAATTAGAACAATCAGTACAATTATATAAATTCAGAGTAATATGAGAAATCCGATCCAATCATTCGATACAATTAAGAATAATTTTATCCGGTATATAGAAACTGCGTTTAGAACCCGTTTCGATAAATTGGAAGAAGAAAGGCGTCAGTTATTAGATACCGACAAAGTGCTTTATCGCGAGCCTTGGATGGAACCACTTCCAGATTATTTATCCAGCGGTAAAAAGATTGACGACCTTACTCCTAAAGATGTTGGAGGAAGTATGACCTCTTCCCAATTAGGCATATTTAAAGGGCTTGTAAAATGTGGATTATTTCCGGCAAATATTCCTCTCTATGACCATCAAGCACGCATGCTAAACAAAGCAATGGAAGGAAAACACTGCATTATAACTTCTGGAACTGGTTCCGGTAAGACTGAATCATTTTTACTACCTCTTTTTGCCCAATTATCTAAAGAAATGGAATCATGGAGTATACCTACTATAAAAGAAGATTTATGCGACAAATGGTGGAATGAAGATTTACAGCTCACTGATATTGTTAACAATTCAACTTTTGAGTTGAAAAAAACATGTCAGCAACGTTCGCACAACAGGCGTCCAACAGGAGTACGTGCTTTAATTCTCTATCCGATGAATGCATTGGTAGAAGACCAATTGACACGACTGCGCAAAGCGTTGGATTCAGATGATGCACGAAAATGGTTCAAAAATAATATACACGACAATTGTATCTATTTTGGACGATACAATAGCATGACACCTGTATCTGGTGAATTGAAGAAAAAAGAAAATGGAGTAGATGTCATTAACCGCTATAAAGTAGAGACATTAAAAAAGGAACTTAAAGCAATTGAGACCGATGCCAATAGGGTTGATGAATATATTACAGAAAAACTCCAATCGGGAGAAATGTCTGAATCTGACGCAAAAGATTTGATATCATTCTTTCCTCGAATTGATGGTGCAGAAATGCGTACGCGCTTTGATATTCAAGTAGCCCCACCAGACATTCTTATAACAAACTATTCGATGTTAAGCATTATGCTTATGCGAGATATTGATAGTGAAATTTTTGATAAAACTAGAGAGTGGTTGGAATGTAAAGATGTTTATTCCCAAAACCTAAATAGCGAAGAAAAAGAGCAGGAAAAGAAAAATCGTGTTTTCCACTTAATTGTAGACGAATTACATTTATATCGAGGAACACAAGGCACTGAAGTAGCATATCTACTAAAATTAGTATTAAATAGATTAGGATTACATCCAGGACATCCTCAATTACGGATTTTAGCATCCAGTGCTTCATTAGTAGCCGATGAGAGTGAAGAAGGACAAAAGAGTTTAGCATTCATTCAAGATTTCTTTGGGGTTGCTGATGCAAAGAATGACTTTGTAATTGTAGATGGTAAAAATACTCCTGTCAATATTTTGCCAGAAGACACTCACTTTTTACCAACAAATCCATTTATATGGATTTATGATGCATATTATGATACCAGAAAAAATATCGACAGTCCTGCTTTTCAGGAAACATGTAGAATAGCTGCACGTGAACTTGCCCAATTTGTGAATGCTGAAATTCCATCTGACGCTCAACCAATAGAGTTACTCCTCCGAACATTACTACATCCCAAACTATTATTACGTGAACGTTTATACCAGGCTTGCAGGATAGATGGAAAAGAACGGGCAGTCTGCTCATTAAGAGCAAATGGGAATCATGAAGATACTTATATTTTATCAGAATTTATCTTTGGCGAGATTGACACCCCCCGGAAAGCATTAGGAGGATTATTAATAGCAAGGTCTTTGTTTGATGAATCAAGATGGTGTAATCTTGAATCTGAATTAGGAGACAGGAAGCTTCCTCGTTTCCGTTTCCATTACTTTTTACGGAATATAGAAGGCTTATGGGCATCTGTCAAGCCGAAGGATGTAGAAGACAAATTCAAGGATGATGAAAGGACTGCAGGTCGGCTTTCTTCTACGCCAAGTATCAAAAGTCCAGGTGGTTACCGTGTTTTAGAATTGCTATATTGCGACAATTGCGGAACCACACTTTTTGGCGGAAGCCGTTTGAAAGTAGACAATGAAACAGTAGAACTACTCCCATTGAGTCCCAATATCGAAGGAATTCCCGAAAAGACGCCTCACAAATTATTAGAACGTCGAACATATCAGGAATACGCTATCTTTTGGCCACAAGGGAAACAGGAATTTGTACCACATGAACGGCCCAATGGATATTGGCGTCAAACTACTGTTGAGGGAGCCGATCAAGGGAAATATAGTGCATCGTGGGTTGAAGCGTCTTTGAACATTTATTCAGGAGATATTAAAGAAGGGGTTCTGAATGCAGAAAAAGAACCTGATAATTGGATAAAAGGACTTTATTTTAAAATAGTGAGTGATAATAATAATTTAGATATTGCATTTTTAACAGATGCACATGGACAAACTATTAACACCCATAAGGCAACCCCATGTGTTTGCCCTGCATGTGGCGTAGACCATCATTATGGAGAAAATAAAATCAGTTCCATAAGAGGATTCCGAACAGGTTTTGCCAAAACATCACAAATGTTTGCTAAAGAATTGATGTACCAATTACCTGATAAAGAAAAAGAAAGAAAATTAGTAGTATTTTCAGATAGCAGGGAAGATGCAGCCCAAGTAGCAAACGGAATTGAAAGAAATCATTTCACTGATGTTTTAAGGGAACTTCTTATAAAAGAGCTCAATATAAGACTCATTTTAAGAAATGATATTTTACATGCTTTTGAAAACCATAATGAATCTGCGATAAACGAATTCCGTAATACGAATAACTCTGCAACTAAAGAAGTATTCGATGATATTGAAGAAATATTTACAGATAGCAAATATGAAGGAAGGAACCAAAATATGCTATCCCGGAAGTCTAAAGCCCAGAAAAAAATTGCAGAAATAAAAAAAAGAGTTATAAAAGTATATGATTTAGTTGATGAGGTAAATTCAACGCAGCTTGCGCCATTAGTCCGCCAAATAGTTTCTTTAGGGATGAACCCGGGTGGTAATGACATAAAGTTACAGAAAACTCTCAGGACTGATGGTGTTACTGACTATTGGTATAATGTGATATCGTTTGATAACCCACCAGAATGGCTCAAAACCGGAGATAAATTCATCGAAGATATAAAAGAAGGAACAAAGGTAATGGCAATTGTGAAGGCAAATGCTTATGGGCATGGTGCCGTACAGGTTGCGAAGGCATTATATGATCAGGTAGATGCTTACGGAGTTGCCATGATAGAGGAAGCCATAGAACTTCGAAAAGCAGGAATTGATAAACTGATTTTGATTTTAGGATATACAGGAGAAGAATCCTATGAGGATTTAGTGGAATATCAGATTTCCCAGACTGTGTATACGTGGGAAATGGCAGAGCAGTTAAGTGAGACAGCATTAAAACTTGGAAAAAAAGCAAAGATTCATATAAAAGTTGATACCGGAATGAGCCGGATTGGTTTTATCCCTTGTGAAGAATCTTTGGATACGGTAGAAAAAATTTCGAAACTGCCGGGACTGGAAGTTGAAGGAATCTTTACGCATTTTGCCAGAGCTGACGAGAAAACCATTGAGCCGGCAAGAGAACCTTTTAGAAAATATATGGCTTTTGTCGAAGAATTAGAGAAACGCGGTGTTAAGATTCCAATTCACCATGTGTCAAATAGTGCTTCGATTATTGGATTTTCGGAAGCTAACCTTGATATGGTGCGTTCCGGTATTACGACTTACGGACTGTATCCGTCTAATGAAGTGGCAAAGGATGTTCTTATATTGGAACCTGCCATGCAATGGAAATCGATTATTTCTTATATAAAAACCGTAGAGCCGGGAACGAGTATCAGTTACGGTGGTACATTTACGGCGAAGGAAAAAATGACGGTCGCTACGATTCCGGTTGGTTATGCCGATGGCATGAAACGTGATTTGTCAGGCAAAGGACGTGTTTTGATTCATGGACAGTATGCACCGATTTTAGGAAGAATCTGTATGGACCAGTTTATGGTGGATGTGTCTCATATCAAAGAAGCTGCAATCGGGGATACGGTAACAATTTTTGGAAAAGATGGAGAAAAAAATATCCCTGTTGAGGAGATTGCAGAAAAATCACATTCATTTAATTATGAGTTTGTATGCAGTATTACAAACCGTGTGCCTAGAAAATATTTAGGAGAATAATAAAAGCTTTTGAACAAATTGAATATCGCTTCGTATATTGGGAATAATAGGAATATCAAATGAGGGAGTGTGAAACCATGATTGTAAAACGAGGCGATATTTATTATGCAGATTTACGACCGGTCATTGGCTCCGAACAGGGTGGAGTGCGGCCGGTTCTTATTATACAAAATGATATGGGCAACCGTTATAGCCCGACGGTTATTTGTGCGGCAATTACAAGCCAGCTGCACAAGGCAAAACTGCCAACGCATGTAGCATTGGATGCACACAAATATGGAATTGTAAAAGATTCTGTGATTCTTTTGGAACAGGTTCGTACGATTGATAAATCCCGATTACGTGAAAAAGTGTGTCATTTGGACACGGAAGCAATTGAAAAGATTGATACTGCATTATGTGTCAGTTTGTCACTGTCTACATAAGAATGAAAAAATCTCTACAACAGAAAAGACACCTCTGGGAGGAGGTGTCTTTCCTGACACCCGAAGGTGTCAAAGCGTATAATAGGGTGGGAGTAGAAAGTTATAAACTTTCCAAGTGTTAATATACAGATAGTGTGTGTCAAAAATATGTCAGCTTTCAAAAAGTTGCATATTTTTTTCTTTTTATTGATGTGGCATTTGTATATGTGCTATACTAGGCATATGAAAGTAAAGGAAGAAACATTATGCAGTATACGATATTATGTGTAGGAAAGATAAAAGAAAAGTTTTATACAGATGCGGTAAATGAATATAAAAAGCGTTTGTCGCGGTATGCGAAAGTAGATATTATAGAAGTTTCGGATGAGAAAACACCGGAACAGGCATCGGATTTACAGCAGGAACAGATACGGCAAAAGGAGGCAGAGCGTCTGCTTTCCAAAATAAAAGATTCCATGTATGTGATTGCACTTGATTTAAAGGGAAAGAAATTTGACTCAGAAGGATTTGCAAAGCACCTTTCAATGTGTATGAATCAGGGGAAAAGCCACATTGCCTTTGTGATTGGAGGGTCTCTTGGCTTACATACATCCTTACTTGACCGTGCGGATGAGAGGCTGTCATTTTCGGATTTTACCTTTCCCCATCAATTGATGCGCGTTATTTTGTTTGAGCAGATTTATCGTGCAAACCGCATTATGAATCATGAACCATACCATAAATAAGGAGGAGAGATATGCGTTATCCGTCGTTTATTGAAAAAGGAAATACCATTGGATTTGTTGCACCATCGTTTGGCTGTGCGGGTGAACCGTATTATTCTGCCTTTCAAAACAGTTTGAAAAAATGGAATGCGCTTGGTTTTAAGACTGAATTAGGGTTTAACTGTTATGCGTCAGATGGTGTAGGAATCAGTAGCAGCCCGAAAAAATGTGCGGCTGAATTTATGGAATATTATAAGAAAGAAACAAATCAGGCATTGATTTCCTGTGGCGGTGGTGAGTTAATGTGCGAAATACTTGAATATATTGATTTTGGACAATTAAAGCGATTGCCGCCTAAGTGGTTTATGGGGTACTCAGACAATACAAATCTGATTTTTTTACTTGCAACACTGACCGATACGGCAGCAATTTACGGTCCAAATGCTGGAGCTTTTGGTATGGAGCCGTGGCATGCATCGATTCAGGATGCCTATGAATTACTGCAGGGGAAAAAATTTGAGATGCAAAATTATCCGATGTGGGAAAAGGAATCGCTAAAAGATGAAGAGCATCCGTTAGCTGCCTATCATGTCACAGAGCCTTTTGTTCTGCATACCAATAAGAAAGAAGGCAAATCTTTCAAGATTGAGGGACGACTGCTTGGGGGATGCTTAGATTGCTTATCTCATTTGAGGGGAACGAAATTTGATAAGGTAAAGGAATTTAATCAAAAATATGAAGATGATGGTATTCTTTGGTTTTTGGAATCCTGTGATTTGAATGTATTTGAGATGAGAAGAACTTTGTGGAGCTTGAAGCAGGCGGGCTGGTTTGATACCTGCCGCGGTTTTCTGATTGGACGTCCCGGTGTACAGGGGCAGATAATTGCTGGTCTTGACCAATATGAAGCGGTTCTTTCTATATTAAGTGAATTTGATGTGCCAATTTTTATGGATTTGGATATTGGACACGTGGCACCGATGATACCGCTTATCTGCGGTTCCTATGGTAAAGTGACAGTAGTTGGAAATGACTGCTGTATTGCGATGAGTTTGCAATAATAAGGAAAGAAGAGGGGATATAAATGGCACTGATTTATCTTGTCGAAGATGATGATGGAATTGGAGAAATTGAAAGTTTTGCACTAAAAAATGCCGGGCATGAGGTGGCACTTTTGACAAGCGTTTCCGCTTTTTGGAAAGCGTGCAAAAAAAAATTACCGGATTTGATTGTGATGGATGTGATGTTACCGGATGCAGATGGTTTTCATATCGTGAAAGAAATCCGTGATAAAGAATTGTATGCAAAGATTCCGATTCTTATGGTTTCAGCCAGAGATTCAGAGTTGGATATTGTGAGGGGGCTTGACTGTGGGGCAGATGACTATTTGACAAAGCCATTTGGTGTAATGGAATTTGTTTCACGTATCCGGGCTTTGCTGCGACGATTTTCGAGCAAAAAGAAACAAATTTCTGTCATTGGAAACCGGCAGAAAATCGAATTAAATAAGGACGCCAGAGAAGTTTTTGTAAAAGGAGAAAAATGTCCGCTTACTTACAAAGAATTTGAATTACTGCAGGTACTGATGAGCCATGCAGACCAGGTGATGACAAGGGATTCTTTGATGGAGTTAATTTGGGGTGTTGATTTTTTTGGAGAATCGAGAACATTAGATATGCATATTCGGACGCTGCGAAAAAAACTTGGTGAAGCCGGCAGCCAGATACAAACGATACGAAATGTCGGATATTGTTTCCGAAAAACGGAGGATGAAACAGAATGAAAAAAAGGATGCAGTTAAACTTTATGGCAATTGCTATGATATCGATGATTGCCGTGTTGTTATTAACAACGGTTGTGTTTTATAATTTGTTTCAAAATGAGGTCATTGAGAATCTTCACACCTGTGCCGATATGTTAGGAGAGGATTTAGTAAATTATAAAGATACTAACCGCATTATCTCGCAGAAAAAAGTTGATAACATACGCGTGACACTGATTGACAAAGACGGAGTTGTCTTAGCTGATTCGGATGTAAATGCAGACGTTTTAGGAAATCACAAAGAACGTCCCGAAGTAAAAGAGGCGATAGAAAAGGGAAGTGGAAAATCCATCCGAACCTCTAATACATTATCTCATGCTTCTTATTACTATGCAATACGGTTAAGCAATGGTAATATTCTCCGTTTGGCAAAAGAAAGTCAGAGTTTTTTTAGCTTTTTGATACGAGTTTCACCATTTATTGGAGGAATTGCGATTCTTTTGTTTGTGGTGTCTATCTTTTTATCAAGATTATTTGCGAAAAGTATTGTTAAACCGATTGAAATGCTTGCAAAGAACATGGATCGCGAGGAACTGGCAACCGGTTACAAAGAATTAACTCCTTTTTTGAATACGATTCAAAAGCAGCACCGGGATATTGTAAAAAATAGTAATATGCGGCAGGAATTTACGGCGAATGTTTCCCATGAATTGAAAACGCCTTTGACATCAATTTCCGGTTATTCGGAGTTGATTGCCGGAGGAATGGCAAAGGGGGAAGATGTGGTGCGTTTTGCCGGGGAAATCCAGAAAAATTCGTCGCGTCTTCTGACTTTGATTAATGATATTTTGCAGTTATCTGAATTGGATACAAGAAATTTTAACGATGATTTTGCGTGGGTGGATTTTGCGGATA
>ENA-OPCO01002580-OPCO01002580.1-human-gut-metagenome-genome-assembly--contig:-NODE-2580-length-10035-cov-2.449399_pt1 | contig 10035 bp, 7 predicted proteins | sample MGYA00241562_ERZ501475 | MGnify/ENA primary metagenome ERZ501475 (study PRJEB25962, sample SAMEA2042627) | human gut metagenome | biome: human gut; feature: human-associated habitat; material: faeces... | reverse complement strand
ATTACATAAATATTATATGTATTTTAATCCTTTTTTTAATGTAGTTTACCTTAGTGTTGGTAATGGAGATAGTTCTTTGATTACTTTACCATATAATAAGGGAAATATATTAATAGATACTGGAGGATTATATAATTATGAAATTGTTAAAAATAAAACAATTCCTTATTTGATGAGTTTAGGGATAACAAAAGTAGATTATTTAATTACAACACATGGAGACTACGATCATATGGGAGAAGCAATTAACTTGGTTAATAATTTTAAAGTGGAAAAAGTGATTTTTAATTGTGGTGAGTTTAATGAACTAGAACAAGATTTAATTAAAGCATTAGATAAAAAGAAAATACCATATTATAGTTGTATTAAAGAATTGAATATAGATGGTAATAAATTATATTTTTTGAATGATAAAGATTATGATAATGAGAACGATAATTCCTCTGTTGTATATATGAAATTTAATAATCATAAATTTTTATTTATGGGAGATGCTGGCGTTGAAGTTGAAGAGGATTTAATAGAAAAATATAATTTACAAGATATTGATGTATTGAAAGTTGGACATCACGGTAGTAAGACAAGTTCTAGTAAAAATTTTATAAATGAAATTAATCCTAAATATTCTATTATTAGTGTTGGTAAGAATAATAGATATGGTCATCCTAATAAAGAAATACTAAATAATTTAGAAGGTTCAAAAATATATAGAACAGATGAAGATGGTAGTATTATGTTTAGAATTAAAAGTGATAATTTAGAAATAAAAACTTGTATTCCATAGAAGGGAGTAATATGAATTATTATAATGAAATAAAACAAGAACTAATAAATAATGAGATAAATAGAAAAGTAAAGAATTATTCAATTAATAAAAGTGACTTAAATGCTTATTATAATGTTGGAAAAATATTAAGTGAAGCAGGGAAACATTATGGTGAAGGAATAATTAATGAGTATTCAAAAAGATTAACAAACGATTTAGGAAAAGGTTATAGTAAGAGAAATTTATGGTTAATGCTAAGATTCTATGAGTTCAAAGAAAAAATGCAGACAGTGTCTGCACAATTATCTTGGTCTCATTATTGTGAATTATTATCTTTTGAAAATGTTGATAAAATTAATTATTATATAGAATTAACAAAAATAAATAATTTATCAGTTAGACAACTTCGCGATAAAATAAAATCTAATGAATATGAGAGAATACCAGAAGATACAAGAAATAAATTAATAAATAAAGTAGGATCTAATGTAGTCGATTTTGTAAAGAATCCTATTTTGATTAGAAATAGTGATAAGTATAATATATTTTCAGAAAAAGTATTACAAAAATTAATCTTAGAGGATATTGAAAATTTCTTAGATGAATTAGGCAGTGGCTTCACTTTTATTAAAAGTGAATATCCAATTAAGATAGATGGTAGATATAACTACATTGATTTACTTTTGTATAACATTAAATACAAATGTTATGTAGTAGTAGAATTAAAAGTAACAGAATTAAAGAAAGAACACACTGGTCAAATTATGACATATATGAATTATATTGATAAGAATATAAAAACTATTGATGAAAATGATACTGTTGGTATTATTATTTGTAAACAAGATAATGAATATGTTATAAAATATTGTTCGGATAATAGAATAATTGCTAGAGAATACGAACTTGTATGATATAATAATTATAGGATGTGATAATTATGAGTTATGAAGAGACAAAAGAATATTATGGAGAAGAATTATGTAATTTGTTAATAAAAATATATAGTTTTTGCAAAAAAAGTGGGTATGTAATATATCAACATGCTACTGACGTAGATTCTGCAAATAATATATTAAAGAAAGGATTTATCTGTTCTAAAAGTGAAATTTCAAATGTTCCAACGGAAATACTAGATGCAGGACCCATTGACTATACTAATGATGAAAATGGTGTAAAAACATTGATATATAATGGTGGTCAATGTCAATTAAGACAAAATGGTATAAGAGATGAATTATCAGATACTCAACACTTTTTTGAGAATACATATTGTAATTTAGATTTTGGTAACCTTACCAACCCAAATGTTAATAGGAGTGGTTTTGGTGCTACTTGTATATTTGTAGTTTCTAAAGATTTTGTTGGCTCAAGAGAATATAAACAATTTGAAATTGTTGAATCTCATTTTGATGATTGGGAAGAGCAAGAAGTTCCAGAATCATATTTTGAAAGACATATTATACCAGCTCAATTTTGTATAGGATACTTAGATGTAAAAAATAAAAGATTTGTTGCAAATCCAGTTTTTCAGTTTAATTATGGAATAACTGATGAATTTAAACTCGGTACCACCACATCAACTGAAAGAGATTTATCAATTGAATTTGAAAATAATATTAAAAGAAATAAGTAGATTGCATTTTGTAGTCTTTTTTCTTTATCTAAATTCGTGTGCATAACCGTATATCACCACATGGAGATTATGATCATATGGGTGAAGTTATTAATTTAGTTAATGATTATAAAGTGGATAATGTTATATTTAACTGTGGTGAATATAACGATTTAGAGAATGAACTAATTGATGTATTAGATAAGAAACACATTGAATATTATTCTTGTATTAAAGAATTGAATATTGATAAATATAAATTGCAGTTTTTAAATACAAAAGAATATGATAATGAGAATGATAACTCTAATGTTGTTTATTTTAATTATAATAATTAGTAATTATAACTCTACGTGTATTCCGATATTAAATACACGCTGTAAAGGATATGCCAATGCAGCACCACCTGCAGACTCCGGATCGCGATCCTTCAACCACATCTTATCCCAAACCGCCAAATTTTGTCCATTCAAATAGATACGTGCTGTAGAAATCCGCAATGAACTCAAAAACTTTTTAGGCAATGTATATCCAATTTCTACATTTCTTAATTTTATATAATCAGTATTTTGTACAAAATGATCTGTTACAACAGTATTATTCGTTGTTGAATGTGCAGCAGGTATACGTGCATTCTTATTTTCAGCAGTCCATCTCTCCAAATTGATTTTGCTACTTGGATATGTATATAAATAAGCAGTTCCACCTGTCGATGCATTCATCAGCATACTAAAATCAAAATTCTTATAGGTCACTCCTAATGATAGTCCACTCATACTACGAGGCACATTATTCACTTTAATAGGTACTCTATCAAACGCATCAATAACTCCATCTTTATTTGTGTCTACATACTTAATATCTCCAGGAACTACTGTACCAAAACTTTGTGTTGGACTATTTCTGATATCCTCTTCATCTTGAAAAAGTCCCGCCGATTTATATCCAAGTACATAACCAATTTCATAACCTCTCAGATCTTGATAATCAAAAGCTGGTATCGGTTCATCATTCTCAAGAACTTTATTACGCGCATAAGTCATTTGCAAATTAGCGAAAATTGACAAATCTTTATTTATACGCTTATTAAAACGAAGCTCTGCCTCAATACCTTTATTCTCTACTTTACCAGAATTCCTAGGAGCAACATTAGTTATACCAACATAATCAGGAACATCTCCAGGAGTAGTCAAAATATTATTTCTTTTTTCCCAGAAGTAATCAAAAGTAAACTGCACAGCATTATCCTTAAATAAGGACAAATCAAAGCCTACGTTACCTTTCGCTGATTTCTCCCAAGTAACAAATTTATTACCAACTCTACTCTCATTATATCCAGCTACTGATTGTGGAGACACTCCAAATTGATAGGTTCCCATAGCAGTTCCACCAGGAGTAAATTCCGTAATATACAGCCAACGTTGTCCACCAATTTTATCATTACCCACAGTTCCATAAGATCCTCTTAATTTAATTAGTTGGATCCATGATGGTAAAGATATAAATTTTTCATCACTCAACACCCATCCTGCAGAAAATGAAGGAAAAAAACCATAACGCTTTTTAGGAGGGAAATTTTCTGAACCGTTATAACCAATATTGGCTTCTAAATAATAACGAGTATCAAAATTGTAAGCAATACGGCTACTGATTCCTTGATAAGCATATGGGAGTTCGGCATTTTGCGAACGTAAGGTTCTATTTCCTAAAAGTTGTGCGCTAATTTGATGTTTCTCCGCAAAAGTTCTATCATAATTAAGACGTACATCCAGATAAGTATAACGCTCCACCCAACGGCTGTCAGTAGTCGATAAGCGAGATTTTACACTATGTGGTTGATAAATAGCTTCACCAGTAGCATCCTTGCCTTTATACCAAAATGAATCAAATGATTGTAATCTTGTCGTATGCTGATAGTTATTGCTTTCAAAGCTAAAATAAACCTGAGCACTCAATCCTTTGGTTATAAAATCTAATTTATGTTTTGCCGACAATGTTCCTGACATCACATTTGTATGCCTGGTGTAATAACCACTCTGAGTAACAATGCCATAAGGGTTCTGCTGAAAAGGAATTTCAAGGGCGCTACCAGCTCCCAATGTTCCATCCGGATTAAATACCGGTTGAGAAGACGGAGAACGCGTTGTAATAACACTAAACACATTAGAAAAATCACTACCAGGTCCAACACGAGTTTCCAGTCGTCCGGCCAAATCAATACGTATATTCAGCATTGAAGTTGCGTCCAAATCAACATTGGAACGAAAATTATATCTATCAAACTTACTTTTTACACCATAATTCTTTTCAAAAATATCCTGATGTTTCAAAAGAGTCCCTTGATTTACATAGCTTCCGGAAATAAAATATCGCAGTTTTCCCAATGCACTTCCTGATATATTGATATTATATTGGCTCTGCATAGAGTTCTTCTTCAAAATTTCATCAAACCAGTTAACGTTAGGATATAAGTAAGGATCTGAACCATTTTTAATAATATCCAATACTTCCGGCGTATAGCGTTCAGTCTGTCCATCATTCATATCCATATCTCTATAATAAAGAGCTTGCTCATAAGAACTCATTGTTTCGGGCAGACGAATAGGTTGCTGAACCGCTTGTTGAACAGTAAAAGAAATAAGCGGTTTTTCACGATCAACTCCTCGTTTAGTAGTCACAACAATAACTCCATTAGCACCTTGTATACCATAAAGAGAGGATGAAGACGCATCCTTCAAAATTGTTACAGACTCAATTTCATTAGCATCTAACTGATTAAAATCTGTTTGAGAACGAGGTAAACCATCTATAACAACTAGCGGGTTTGATGTCCCATATGTACCGACACCACGGATAAATAGAGAAGACGCATCTTCGCCTGGCTGTCCAGAAGTCTGTACAGTAATCAATCCTGGCAATTTACCCGCCAAAGCATTACTAAGATTTGCAACAGGACTCTGTTTTAATTCTTTCGTTTGAATTGTAGATATAGCCCCTGTCACTGAGCGCCGAGTCTGTCTATTATTCATACCTACAACCACTACTTCATCTAGAAATTGCGAGGATTCTTCTAATATAATATCGAAAGAAGTTTGCTGTCCTATCTTTATTTTTTTCTCATCAAAACCAATAAATGAAATACTTATTTCTGCATTTTTCGAAACTGATAATGTGAACTTACCATCAATATCTGTAATAGTACCATTACCCTTTTTATTCAGTTCTACAATGTTGGCACCAATAATTGGTTCCCCTTTGTTATCCTTTACTACTCCAGTTATTTTAATACTTTCTTGCAGAGAGAAATATATACCTTCCGTTTCATTCGCATATGTTTCCCAAACAGAATACGCAAAAGCCTTTTCACCTATTATCCCCAATAATAGGAATATACACAAGGAGATATACTTCCTTGAAAAACAATGTCTAACGATTGTGTTTTTTTTCATGATCTTATAGAAATTAAGTTATACAAATTATATATTACTCTTTAATTGTTCTAAAATCTGCCAGCATTGATATAGCCCTCGTGGAACATGAAAACATCCCTTCCATTTGCCACCTTTCAAAGGCAATAGAACTTCACCTCTACGATTCAAATACCCAAACCACTCTGGATATTCAGTATCTTTGAAATGACTCCATGTATAGTCATGCACTCGCTCAAACCACTCCAAACAATTTTTATCACCCGTCAATTGATATCCCTTTAGCATTGATATCAATGTTTCAATATGAACCCACCATAATTTCTGATCCCATTCCAGTTGCTGTGGAGGACATTTATCACGATCCATGAAATAGACAATCCCACCATACTCCTTATCCCAACCATATTCAGCCATTGTTAAAGTAATATCTTTAGCTTTCTCTATTAATTCTGGACGATTCAATCGTTTACCTAAATCCATTATAAACCACATCGCTTCAATAGCATGTCCTGGAGTCACTTGCCGTCCTTCAAATGAATCAGAAAGTTCCCCACTAGCAAGTACATTTTCTACAATAATACCTCCCAACTCCGGGCGGTAAAAGACCTCCATTACTTCATGAATACAAGTATCAATTGTACTCATTAGAAATTTGTCATCCAGAAGATGCTCTATTTCTAAAGACAGATTACAAAGGATCATAGGCAAGGCAAATCCTTTTAAATTGCGGGTTCCTGGATAAAGTTTATTCCATTTACCTTTAGGATTATCCACCTTTGATAATACAATATCAAAAGTTCTTTTGGCAATATCTGCATACTCTTGATTACCTGTAGCTAAGCTAAGTTGCCCGAAGGCCATCGTAGCAAATGTATAAGAGAAGATATTATAGGGTTCCACCAAAGGAGCCCCCTTCCGGTCCAAAGAAAAATACCAGTTATAATTGCCATCATGACCATGCTTTTTCAAGAATTCACCACCTTGAACTGCACAATCCAGCCACTCTTTCTGCTTTTCCACTTTATTATAAAGCATGGAAAATAACCAAACTTCACGGCCTTGAAGCCAGACAAATTTATCCGTATCGAATACTTCACCTCTACGATTCAAACAAGTGTAATAACCACCCTGCTCAAAGTCTTGCGAGCGATGCAACCAGAAAGGAAGTACATTTTCAAAAAGTTCATTTTTGTACTGCGCTGCTAACTGTTTAAAGTCCATAATTCATATTTTTATAAGGTCGATTATTTTTTCATCCAATAGCGTTCTATTTCTTCCAAAGACTTACCGGTAGTCTCAGGAATCAATTTCCAGACAATCAGAAGATAAGGTATACACATCACAGCAAACAACAAGAATGTCCCAGCGGGGGTAAGATTCTGAAGCATCCATGGTGTCAGTTGTCCTACAAGATAAGTACCTACCCATAAGGAACATCCGGCTAGAGACATTGCCATCCCACGAATACGGATAGGATACATTTCCGAAAGCAGTACAAAAATGACTGCACAAATAGAAATAGCACAACAAAAAACATAAAACAAAAAGAAAAACAACAAGAAGTTATTTGGCAAATTGAGCGTTTCAGCAAAACTAAAATAAAATCCAATTAATAATAATGAAAGTATCATACCAGACACACCATAATACACAAGTTTCTTTCGTCCAACTTTATCTATAATGAAAACTGCAATAACTGTGGTCACAGCATTAACTACACCTACCAGCACTTGACTAAACAGAGCATCTCCACCTGACAGACCTGCTTCTTCAAAAATGGTAGGTCCATAATAAAGTACCGCATTTACTCCCATAAACTGTCCAAGGATAGCAATGGCCGCCCCTATTAATACTGCTTTGAGAATTCCTGGTTGCAACAAAAAACTCCAATCGGATTTAACTTCTGACCGAATGACGGATTTTATTTCTTGCAATTGCTCTGTAGTATCTTGTGGAACAAGATATATTTTCTGAAGAATACTCTTTGCTAAACCATCACGTCCTTTCAATATCAACCAACGTGGACTTTCTGGAATAAAGAAGAGTATAAAGAAAAAGAGTAATGATGGAATACAAGAAAAGCCCAACATGCCTCTCCATACCTCTGAAACAAAAATCAGGTTCAGCCAATCAACACTTAGCACAAGTCCACTCTGAGACAAATGGAGTAATTGTAAATTTGTCAAATATGCACCTAAAAAACCTATAGTAATAGCTAATTGATACAAAGCAACCAACCGTCCCCGATACTGAGCTATTGAAACTTCCGATATGTACAAAGGAGATACAACAGAAACAATTCCAATACCTATACCTCCCAACATACGTGCAAACACCAGTTGTTCCAAAGAGTCACTAAATGCACAGCCAATACCTGATACTGAAAAAAAGACCGCTGCTATCAACATTGTTACTTTCCTTCCCCACATATCGCTCAACTTACCAGCAAACAGTACACCTATAATAGAACCGATCAAGGCACAACCAACAAACCAACCAATCTGGATTTCATCCAATCCAAACTTCACAGTTACTTGAGATATAGTTCCTGAGATGACCGCAGCATCATACCCAAACAAAAAGCCTCCCAAAGCTGCCACGACAGACAAAAATATTAAATAAGAAAAATTTATATTTGACTTCATACCTATTATATATTATTTGATTCCAAAATATTCTTTATATCTGTCATATAAGTGTCCTGCCTGCAGATAAGCAGATTGTGGACTCATAAAATGAGAGAATTCAAAAGTAATAGCTTTATCATAACCTGCACGTTTAGCTGCTTCCAATTTCATACGAAGCTTATCAAACTTAATGGGCAAGAAACGGATAGGCATATCACGATCAAATGTCTCTGCATTAGTCCAGCACTGTATACCATATTTATCTGCTAATTTTTTATTTATAGTAAAGAACGTATCTAACTCATCATAATCTATATGTCCATCCTGAAAGGCACAAGCATCAATAACTTCATGGATACCATAAAAAATTTCGTTCCATTCTTTTTCATGTTCTTCCACAGATATCACATCCGCTTTTGTCAACTGCCCCCCATTTACCATAACAGCCTTTTTCCCATCAATCCAAGGAGATATAAAAGTAGGTAAGCCACCAGAGACATCTTTACACTGCTTACCCATAGTATAAAATGCATTAATAGCTCCCTTAGTTTTCCGGCTAATTTCACCACTTATATACCAACCACCAAAACTTTTATGATGTTTCCCATAACGCTTCCAAACCTCATCAATAACATATTTATTATCTTCCACCTCCCAACTTAACTCCCCCGTATCCCAATAACGCCCAGAATCATACAAACCAAAATAGAAGATCATATCATACTTATCAGCCAAATTCAAAAACATATCCACCAAATCTACAGAAGGCATATAGCAACCTTTCTTGAGCAGATATTCAGAAGGATAAGTAATAAACTTCCTATAACCTGAACGTATTAAAATAACAGTGTCAATCCCCATTCCCTTCATATATTGAAAATCTCGTTCCCATTCCCTTACCCCCCAATTCTGGTGAGGAATATCATGCGAAATCTCATCTAAAAACGTTCCAGTTATTTTCAACCCATTATTTAAGAGAGTATCAGACTTACTTTCCCAAGTATTTTCCAGTACTTGAGATAGCTCTATATTACTATTGGGAATAGCACTCAAAAATGAGGGGACTGTAAATAGTGAAGCTCCAGCTAATACTGACTTTTTTAGAAAATCTCTTCGATTATTTGCTCTCATTTGTTTTAGGTTTTTCTTAGTATTCTTTTATTTATCTGCTACAAATATAGATATATTTATTATCTTTGCAATACTTAATAAAGTATTTAATTAATATATACCTCATAATTAACATATATTAAGCATGAGATACTAAATAATTTGCAAAATACTAAGCAAAACGCAAATTACAATTAATCTAATTGCCATATATACTAACATGTAACATAAAAACAAAACGAATAATTAAAAATAAATACTTATGAAGCAGAATTTATTAAAAGAAATGGAAACTGGAAGTAAGAATGCACTCTTGAAAAAGAGAATTATCACACATTATATATATAATGGTAGTTCAACTATTACGGATTTAGCCAAGGAGCTAGATCTTAGTGTCCCAACTGTCACAAAATTCATTAGTGAAATGTGTGAGGAGGGGTATATAAATGATTACGGCAAACTGGAAACGAGTGGAGGGCGCTATCC
>ENA-OPCO01002574-OPCO01002574.1-human-gut-metagenome-genome-assembly--contig:-NODE-2574-length-10057-cov-3.743751_pt1 | contig 10057 bp, 8 predicted proteins | sample MGYA00241562_ERZ501475 | MGnify/ENA primary metagenome ERZ501475 (study PRJEB25962, sample SAMEA2042627) | human gut metagenome | biome: human gut; feature: human-associated habitat; material: faeces... | reverse complement strand
ACGAGGGCGCTGCCCTCGACTCGCAAGGGGGACGCGTCCCCCTTGACTCCCGATTTTGGATTGCGGTAAGCGGAACACGCACCGCTAAATTCTAGTTTTCAGTAGATATCCTTCTTATTCCTGATATGCCGCCGAATGAGCACGAATATCATAAGCCCCAGGCAGAGCAGCAGGAACACAGGAACTATCCAGCGGTTCGGAGTTTCGTTTTCCGCAGATTTCATCTCCGTCCAGAGGGTCTGCATCTGGAGGTTCGCCTCATCGGAGAGGTTTACAAATATCGTGGTGTTCTCGTCAAGGTAGTCGTTCCCGGGGTAGGATACCGGATTACTGCGGGTCTCCTCGTCGAGCATTTCGTACGCCCCGCTGTGCGGCGTGGAATAGCAGATGTAGTCGATGTTGGAGTAGGCGATATCCGGCTCGCACATGAAGTTGATGTACATTTCCGCCGCTTCCTTCTGGCGGGAGCCCTTCGGAATGCACATCGCGTCAACGAACAGATTCGTTCCGCTCTTCGGGACTACGAAATCCAGATCCTCGTTGTCCTCAAGTATCGTCAGCGCGTCGCCCGCGTAGTAGGGAGCTATCCACGCGTCGTTAGCCGCCATCTTATCGAATATCTCGTCCATTACGTACGCCTGGACTACCGCTTTCTGCTCCTTGAGCTTGTTTGCAGCGGCGGTAAGCTCCACCGGGTCCTCGGTGTTGATGGAGTACCCCATCATTATCTCGGATATCGCGAACGCGTCCCGGGGATTATCGAACATCAGTATCTGGTCGGCGTAGTCCTCGTTCCAGAGGATATCCCAGTCGATATCCTCCTTCGGAATGTCTATCATCGCGGTGTTGTATATCAGCCCCACGGTCCCCCATGTGTAGGGCACGGAATACGCGTTGTCCGGGTCGTAGGCGGGGTCGACGAAGGTAGGCATAATGTAGCTGAAATTCGGGATATTGTCGAAGTTCAGCGGCTCCAGCATGTCCTCCTTTATCATCTTGGATATCATGTAGTCAGACGGGATTATAACGTCGTAGTAGGTTCCGCCGCCCTTCAGCTTTGCGTATAGTTCCTCGTTGGTGGCGTAGTTCGTGTAGTTCACCTTGATCCCGGTGAGCTTCGTGAATTCCGCGTTGACGTTGAGCGTTCCCGCGTCTGCGCCGGTGGAGATGTACTCGCCCCAGTTGTAGACGTTTATCGAGAGGTTCTGCCCCTTGAACCGGGTGTAGTAATCCATGTCGCTGACGGTCAGGGTCTGCGCCTCGGATTCTTCGGTTTCGGCGTTCTCGGCGGTTCCGGAGCCTGTTCCCGCCGCACCGGAGCAGCCGGTCAGCAGAGCGGCGCAGATAACCGCGCAGAGCGGTCTGAAGATGTGGTTTTTCATTCCTCGTCGCCTCCGTTTGCACGATTTCTCTGTTCCTGCTTTGTTTCGATGATGTGCTTTACCACCAGCACGATAACTACCACCACGAATATCAGAGTTGACAGAGCGTTGATTTCCGGAGAAATTTTACGGCGGGTCATAGAGTAGATCGTGATAGGCAGGGTCTGCGAGGTGGAGCCGCTTGTGAAGTAGCTGATAACGAAGTCGTCGAGTGAGAACGTGAACGACATCAGGAATCCGCTGACCACGCCGGGCATGATCTCCGGGAGTATCACCTTGCGGAGCGCGGTGAACGGGCTGCATCCGAGATCCTGAGCGGCTTCGAAGAGGTTAGGATCCATCTGGCGGAATTTCGGCATGACGTTCAGGATAACGTAGGGGACATCGAACGTGATATGAGCGATGACCAGCGTCACAAAGCCGAATTCGAGGTTCATTCTTGCGGCGAAGAACACGAACAGCAGCATGAGCGAAACGCCGGTGACTATCTCCGGGTTGACGATAGGCATGTTTGTGATGTTCATAACTATCGCCTTGGGAACCTTGCGCATGGAGTTGATTCCGATAGCGGCGAGGGTCCCGAGCAGCGTAGCCGCAATGCTGGCTATTACGGCGATTATGATGGTGTTCATCAGCGAGGAGATGATGACCTCGTTGCGGAACAGCTTTGCGTACCAGTCGAGCGTGAATCCGCTGAACACGGAACGGCTCTTGGTCTCGTTGAACGAGAACACGATAAGCACGAAGATCGGCACGTACAGGAACATAAGAACAAGTCCCATGTACACCTTGGAAAGAGTTTTCAATTTATACACCCCATTTTTTAATTCGGAATTCTTAATTCGGAATTCGGAATTTCGGTGTCCGCTTCGCGGACGGATTATAATTTTATACAAGCGGGCAGCCGCCTAGCTATTGGGAATTGTGCTTTGTTATTGCCACCAGAATGCTTATCAGCTCCTGACAGTCGGAATAGATGCTGCTGAAGGCTTCTTTGCTTATATAACCGCTCTCATAAAGCAGTTCAAGCCAGTATTCAGTTTCGCTTGCTTCTTTCAGTGAAATATTAAGCCGGGAATAAAAGTCCGCACTTGACTGACCGCGTATGGCTTCCCGGACGTTTGCACCTATACTCGTACCGCTTCGCAGCACTTGTTTTGAAAGGATAGTTTCATGCTTTTCAGCAGTCAGGAACTGATACATTCGTATTATTCTGAGCGCGAAAGCCTTGGATTTGTCAACGATTAAATTAGATTTCATTCAGATAAGCGGCGAAGCCGCAACCATAATTCCGAATTCCGCATTCCGAATTCCGAATTTAAATAAGCACCTGATCGTCCGGATTGAACTGGTTCATAATCGTCATGATGAGCAGGATAATCACCATCAGCACCAGTGAGATACCCGCGCCGAGGTGCGGATTATATGCGTTTCCGAGGAACTGCATTTCGATGAGGTCGCCGATGAGCAGGTTGGAGCCGCCGCCGAGCATTCTCGAGATTATGAACGTGCTGATAGCGGGGACGAACACCATCGTAATTCCAGACATGATGCCGGGAACGGAAAGCGGAACCACCACCCTGAACAGCGTGGACACCGGATTGCACCCGAGGTCAGACGCGGCCTCGATGAGGCTCTTATCTATCTTGACCATTACGGAATACAGCGGGAGTATCATGAACGGGAGGTAGTTGTAGACCATTCCGAGCACGACCGCGCCCTCCGTGTTTATGAGCTTCAGCGGACCTATGCCTATCATTCCGAGGAGGTTGTTGATTATGCCGTTGTTGCCGAGGAGCGTCATCCAGGCGTAGGTGCGCAGCAGGAAGTTCATCCACATCGGGAGCATTACTATCATCAGCATTGTGCCCTGGTGGTGCTTCTTCATGCGGGAGAGAATGAACGAAACCGGGTAGGCGAGCACCAGGCAGACGACCGTAGCGATTATCGCCAGCCATATCGAGCGCACGAAGATATTCGTGTACTGCCCGACGTTCGCGATGTAGTCCAGCGTGAAATGGCCTTCCTCGTTGGTGAATGCGAAGTACGCCACCATTAGCAGCGGCACGACGATGAACACCGCCATCCAGACGAGGTACGGCGCTGCGAAAACCTTAAGCTTCTTCATTGTCGTTCACCCCCATCAGCGCGGGATAGGAGCCGGGCTGCTTCGATTTCTTCATGATGTGTATATCGAACGGGTCGACGGTCATGCCGATAACGCTGCCTACTGGCTCCGCCTTGGTGGAGTGTATCAGCCACTTGTGGTCGACGCAGTCGACGGTCATTTCGTAGTGCACGCCCTTGAATACCACCGATTCCACGATGCCGGTGAGCTGCGCCTGCTCCGCGGGGATGACCTTCACATCCTCCGGGCGGATAACAACGTCCACCGTTTCATTCCTGCCGAAGCCCTTGTCGACGCACTCGAACTTCTTTCCCGCGAACTCAACGAGGCAGTCCTGCGGCATGCAGCCGTTGACGATGTTGCTCTCGCCGATGAAGTCCGCGACGAACGCGTTGACCGGCTCGTTATAAATATCGATAGGCGAGCCTATCTGCTGAATGTGTCCGTTGTTCATTACGACTACGGTGTCGCTCATGGTGAGGGCTTCCTCCTGGTCGTGGGTGACGTAGACGAAGGTAAGCTCCAGAGCCTGCTGTATCTTGCGCAGTTCGGTCTGCATCTCCTTGCGGAGCTTGAGGTCGAGCGCGCTGAGAGGCTCGTCCAGCAGCAGGATTTTCGGGTGGTTTACAAGCGCAGCACGTCCGGCTTGATGACGATGGCGCGGGCGAGCGCGACGCGCTGCTGCTGGCCGCCGGAAAGGCGCTGTATCGAGCGCTTTTCGAACCCGGTGAGGTTCACAAGCTCCAGCATTTCTCCGACGCGGCGGACTATCTCTTTTTCGCTGACCTTCTTTATGCGCAGTCCGAAGGCGATGTTCTCGTATACGTTAAGGTGCGGGAACAGCGCGTACTTCTGGAACACCGTGTTTACGTCGCGCTTGTGGGGCGGCAGGTCGTTTATGCGCCTGCCGTCAAGCATGACGTCGCCGGATGTCGGCGTCAGGAACCCTCCTATGATGCGCAGCGTGGTGGTCTTGCCGCAGCCCGACGGACCCAGCAGCGTCACGAACTCCTTGTCCCTGATATCAAGATCTATGTTTTTCAGGATCTTTTCGCCGTCGAATTCCACGACGATGTTGCGCAGGCTGATAATATTTTCCATGATTTCTGCTTGCCTACCTTCCTTTTTTCTGAGAAAATACGCGCTTTTTCGGCAGCGCACATACCAAATAACAGTTTATAATAAAATACCCGATATGTCAATGATATTTTTGCACAAATGCAGATCTTTTTAGGGGCGACCTTAAGATATTCATATCATTTTCCCGCAGTCTGCAATTATCTGGATATACATATATAAATTTTCCGGAAACCGCGCTTTTTTCGCCGCAACATGTTGCAAGGGCGCGGAATTTGTGATATAATAAAAAACATGAGCATTTTTTATTATATTATTAAAGGTCACCTCTAAAAACCTTGTTTGAGTGAAAATGTGTATAGCACACCGACTGCTTCTTCAAACCTCCTCGTAAGGCATACAGCCTTACTTCGTCGGCTTTCATCGCATTCGGCGCACTCTACCCATTTTCCCTCTTCAAACCGGTTTTTAGAGGTTCCCTAAAGTTGCCTTGCACAAGCGTTCACCTGCGGTGAACTCCGTGCATATCGGCAAATTATATCATATCCTTGCGGATATGATATAATTATGTATTGCAAAAACGCAGTGAACGTATTGCCAAAACTCAGTAAATACAATCCGCTGCGTATAAAGGAATTGAAATGATAAAAGAAAACCAGAAGCTGTTCAACCGTCTGAACGTCGCGACAGACGCGGCTGCGGCTTTTATTTCGATAGCTGCGGCGTACCTGCTGGTGTTCAGCCTGCTGGATTTCGACCGCAACTACCCGCTTGTGGATTACTTCAAGCTGCTGCTGATATTCGTTCCGCTCCAGCTCGTGACCTACGGCTGCATGGGGCTGTACAGCTCGTTCCGCGGCAAGAGCTTCGCCAACGAGACTGGAAAGCTCACCGCCGCGCTGTTCCTGGACGGCATGGCGATGATCGCGCTGCTGTATGTGATCCAGATCATCAACTTTTCGCGGTGGGCGCTGGCGATATTCCTTGCGCTGGACTTCCTGATAGTCCTGCTGAAACGGTTCATTCTGCGCAAGACCCTCCGGAAGTTCCGCGAGAGCGGATACAACCGCAAGTACGTGCTTATCGTCGGGAGCGGCCACGCCGCCAGGGACTACCTGAAAACGATAAACGAAGAACGCTGGCTCGGCTACCAGTGCTGCGGCTGCGTTTCAGACTCCCCGCTGGAGGGCGCGAAGCTGCTGGGCGGATACGACAGGCTCCTTGACATACTGGAAGAGAAAAGCTACGACGAGGTGGTATGCGCGCTCGACAGCGACGGCGTCTCGCAGCTTTCAAACATAGTAGAGGCATGCGAGCTGACCGGCACGAAGATCTCGGTTATCCCGAGCATATACAAGTACATGAGCGCCACCCCGGCTATAGACATGGTGGGAGATATCCCGCTGATGAACATACGGCGCATTCCGCTGGACAATATGGGAAACGCCGCGCTCAAGCGCGCCCTGGATATCGTCGGCTCGCTGGTGCTGCTGATACTGACCTCGCCGGTGATACTGGTCAGCATGCTGATAATAAAGATCACCATGGGCGGGAATGTGATATTCAGGCAGAAGCGCGTAGGGCTTAACAAGAAAGTCTTTACGATGTATAAGCTGAAATCCATGCGCGACAGCGCCGTCAGCGACACCGCCTGGAGCACGGACGCCGACCCCCGCCGCACGAAATTCGGCGCGTTTATACGGAAATTCTCGATAGACGAGCTTCCGCAGCTCGTAAACGTGCTGAAAGGCAATATGAGCCTTGTTGGCCCGCGCCCGGAGATACCGTTTTACGTCAACGACTTCAAGGACAAGATACCGATGTACATGATAAAGCATCAGGTAAAGCCGGGAATCACCGGACTTGCCCAGGTCAACGGATACCGCGGGGACACCTCCATTGAAAAGCGCATAGAATACGATATCCGCTACATAGAAAACTGGAGCTTCTTCCTGGATATCGGAATACTGATAAGAACCGCCCTGAGCGGCTTCATGAACAAAGAAAAGCTGAACCCGGACAAACCCGGGAGCAAAAAATACATAAAACCATACAGACCGGAGAAAACTAATATGAAAAAAACAGAAGGAAAAACCGACCTGCTGGCGCTTGTGATGTTCCTGCCGTCGGTGATAGCCCTTGCGCTTATCCCCATCATAATCAATATCCAGACCGTAGTGACTGACCTACAGCAGACCTACATGTACAACGGCGGCACCGTTGTAAGCGGAGATTCCGGCACCACCTACCAGCTTATAGACTTCTACTCGCAGGGGAAGGCTCTTGCGGCAGTCGTGCTTGCGATGATAATGATAGGAATGGCGCTGGTATGCTGCCTGTCGCTGTTCAGGCGCGTTGAAAAGCGCTCGTTCGTATACGTGGGCTGTTCCGTTGTGTACGTCGTCATGACCCTCGCCTCCGCAGCGAATTCGCTTTACAGCCAGATTGCATTCAACGGCGAGTACGACCGCGCCGAGGGATTCTACACCATCGCGTGCTATTTCGTGATGTTCCTGTTTACGATGTACGCGTTCCGCACTTCCGGAAACTTCAAATTCGTCGCTATAGCGCTGTTCATCTGCGTCGGATTCAACGCGGTGCTGTCGGCGTTCCAGTTCTTTAACAACAACCTGCTCCAGTACGACTGGTTCGTGAACCTCGTTTGCAGCAACGACCTCCGCTGGACAGGTGTTTCCGTCGATATCCGAAACGGAATGGCGTACGGTGCGCTTTATAACAGCAACTACATGGGCAGCTTCACCGGACTTATCATTCCGCTGTTCACCGTTATGGCGATGTATTCGAAGAAGGCGGTTTACCGCGTGCTGTTCATCGTGTTCGACCTGCTTTCCGTATTCATGCTGCTGGGAAGCTCCGCGCGAAGCGGTATCGTCGCCATTGCAGCCGCGCTCGTGGTCGGTATCATAGTTTTCGCCCGGGTTATCGCAAAGCACTGGAAGCCCTGCGTTATCGCAGTCGCTTCGATAGCTGTAGTGCTCGTTGGAGCGAATTTCGCGCTGGGCAACCGCCTGTTCTCGCGTATACCCTCCATCGTGAACGACGCCGTTGGCATGTTCCTGCCCGCTGACAGCGAGGACGCCGACCTGTTCGACAAGATACCCCTGCGCGAGATAGACGTCCAGAACGACGGCACCGTAAAGCTGACCGGTCAGGAAGCCACCGCTGTGATAGGCTACGACAGCGATGCGAAGGTGTACACCTTCACAGATGAAAACGGAAACGCGCTTCCGATGAAATCCACCATCAGGCTGGAGCAGAATCCCGAATTAGACGGCCTTGTAGCCGGATTTGATTACGCCAACATGATAGCGACTGTAAAGGTCAACGGAGCACAGGCGTGGTTCAATGTGGACGATTCCGGCTCTCTTGTGCTTAACAGTGATATAGACTATGTTCTTGACGACCCCGACGGAAACGGCAGCATCGGCACCGACAGCACCTACGGAACCGTAACGGTGGATCTCAACGGCTCTACTGTTTACATTGAGTACGATACCGACTATAACAGGCTGTTCTTCACGGAGTACACAGACGATATCGTAGACCTGTTCTACACCGAGAGAATGTACTTCAAGAATGACATCATGAATGATGTGTCCCTTCTTCTGACCGCAGACGAAAACGGCTCAATTTACGACCGCGACCTTGTATGCCTTAACTTCTACAGGGATTTTACAAACTCGCTGTATTTCAAGTACACCGGAACTGCCATCAAGATGGTCCACCCCAACACAATGACCGCTTTCGCTCCTGTAAATGCAGAGCACATCGGCTTTGAGGGCAAGGAGGAGCTCGGTTCCTCGAGAGGCTACATCTGGTCGCGCACTCTGCCGCTTCTCGGAAACTGCCTGTTTACCGGATTCGGCCCTGATACGTTCACCTATAACTTCCCGCAGAACGATGTTCTTGCAAAGTACTACTCGTACGAGCAGTTCAATGAAGGCTTCTATGTCACCGTCGATAAGCCGCACAACATGTATCTCCAGATATTCTACTCCAGCGGACTTATCGCGCTGCTGGCGTTCCTCGGGATCGTGGTATTCTACCTTGTGGACTGCTTCCGGCTGTATGCTCTCAGGCGCGAATACCGCACGGAGCAGGCGATGGGTATATCCGTAATGCTCGGTATCGTGGGATATCTCGCCGCCGGAATGTTCAACGACTCGGTAGTGAGCGTTGCGCCGGTATTCTGGATACTCCTCGGCGTAGGAGCCGCGCTGAACACCATCAACCGCCGCGCAGACCGCCGCGTTGCAGTCGACGAGGACTACATTCCCGAGGCTACCGTGGTTGAAAAGCCGGTCGATCCGGAACTGAAAAAGCAGGCGGCAGACGCAGCCCAGATACTTGCCGCTGCGGTGCGTACCGGCGTTGAAAACGAAAAGGCTGAAAAGGAAAAGCGCCGTCAGGAGCGCATGGCGCGCACTCCCAGCAAGGAGGACATCAGCAGCCTTCTCGAGAGCGTCCGCGCGATAAAGACGGTAGAGGACAAACAGCGTGAGGAAGCCGAAAAGCAGGCGGGATCCACACAGGCAAACCCGGCAAAGGAGAACAGCGATGATAACGGCTGACCTCCACGCTCACACGAGTTTTTCGTCTGACAGCGAAGAGCCGATGGAAAACGCCCTTTCCGCGATGGTGGAAAGGGGTCTGAAAACGGTATGCTTCACAGAGCACATGGACATGGACTACCCCGGAGGGGAGTTCCTGCTGGACGCCGCCGCGTACCGTTCCCGCCTGGTGGAGCTGCGAGAGGAGTTCCGCGGGAGGATAGAGGTGCTTTTCGGCGTGGAGCTGGGGCTGATGGACTACCTCGCGCCGCGGCTCAGGGAGTATGTGGGAGCCTGGGACTTTGATTTCGTGATAGGCTCCTCGCACCTGGTCGGCGGCGTTGACCCCTACTATCCGGAGTACTTCGAGAAATACGGCGACCACAACGGAATTCTGCGCTATTTCGAGAGCATACTGGCGAATATCCGGACGTTTGACGGCTTCGACGTTTACGGGCACCTGGATTACATCGTGAGGTACTGCCGCGCGAAGGCGTATTGCCCTGCCGAGTATTCCGATATCACGGACGAGATACTGAAAACTCTGATAAGCATGGGGAAGGGGATCGAGCTGAACACAGCGGGTCTGAAATACGGACTTGGCTGGGCGCACCCGCACCCCGAGGTTCTGAAGCGATACCGCGAGCTTGGCGGTGAGATGATAACCGTAGGCTCCGACGGGCATAAAGCGGAGCATTACGCCTGGGAGTTCGATAAGGCGGAGGATATCCTCAGGGACGCAGGATTTAAGTATTACGCGGTGTTCCGCGGAAGGAAGCCGGAATTTGTCAGAATTTGAATTTATTCAGCTGGCGTTCACCTTCAAACCAGTTTTTGAATTCCTAATAAAAAGGCGGGCAGCCGCTGCTTGTCGAAAAAGTGTCTTTTGCCCGCGAAGC
>ENA-OPCO01002560-OPCO01002560.1-human-gut-metagenome-genome-assembly--contig:-NODE-2560-length-10110-cov-2.763998_pt1 | contig 10110 bp, 10 predicted proteins | sample MGYA00241562_ERZ501475 | MGnify/ENA primary metagenome ERZ501475 (study PRJEB25962, sample SAMEA2042627) | human gut metagenome | biome: human gut; feature: human-associated habitat; material: faeces... | reverse complement strand
TAGGAGGTATTCTATGCAAAAGGAATTCATAGAAATTAAACAACTTTATAGAAATAAAGATGAGTACATAGATAAGAAAGTTAAAGTTGCTGGATGGATAAGAACATCTAGAATGTCTAAAAACTTTGGGTTTATAGAATTAAACGATGGTAGTTTCTTCAAAAACATGCAAATCGTTATCGATGAAAAATTAGAAAACTTCAAAGAAGTTGGTAAATTACCAATAAGTACTTCTCTATTAATAGAAGGTACATTAGTAGCTACTCAAAATGCAAAACAACCAGTTGAAATACAAGCTACAAAAATAGTTGTAGAAGGTGAATCAGATAATTCATACCCACTACAAAAGAAAAGACATACAGTTGAATACTTAAGAACAATAGCTCACTTAAGACCAAGAAGTAATACTTTCTCTGCTGTATTTAGAGTAAGAAGTTTAACAGCTTATGCTATACATAAGTTCTTCCAAGATAGAAACTTCGTATATGCTCATTCTCCAATAATAACAGGAAGTGACTGTGAAGGTGCTGGAGAGATGTTCCAGGTAACAACGATGGATTTTAACAAGATCGCTGAAGAAGGAAAAGTTGATTACGAACAGGATTTCTTTAAGAAGCCAGTTAGCTTAACCGTCAGCGGACAGCTTGCAGGAGAGACTTTTGCACAGGCATTCCGCAATATTTATACATTTGGACCGACTTTCAGAGCTGAAGATTCCAATACAACAAGACATGCAGCAGAATTTTGGATGATCGAGCCAGAGATCGCATTTGCAGATCTTGAGGATAATATGATCCTTGCAGAGCAGATGATCAAGTATATCATCAATTATGTGATGGAGCATGCACAGGAAGAATTACAGTTCTTTAATAAATTCGTAGATAAAGGATTATTAGAACGTTTGAACCATGTAGTATCTTCTGATTTTGGAAGAGTTACTTATACAGAAGCAGTGAAATTATTAGAAGAACATAATGATGAATTCGAATATAAAGTATCTTGGGGAATTGATCTTCAGACAGAGCATGAACGTTATCTGACAGAGAAGATCTTTAAGAAACCAGTGTTTGTCACAGACTATCCAAAAGAGATCAAAGCATTTTATATGAAGATGAATGAAGACAACAAGACGGTTGCAGCCATGGATCTTTTAGTGCCAGCTATTGGAGAGATCATCGGGGGAAGCCAGAGAGAAGATGATCTTGCGAAACTGGAAGAGAGAATCACAGAATTAGGTATGAAACCAGAAGATTATGATTTCTATTTAGATCTTCGCAAATATGGTTCCACAAGACACGCAGGATTTGGTCTTGGATTTGAACGTATGGTAATGTACGCAACAGGAATTGCTAATATCAGAGATGTCATTCCATATCCAAGAACCGTAGGAAAATGTCAATATTAAGATGAATTATGCATATACTATTACGAGAGCAATTTTTAGGAGGTAGTAGTATATGCATTCTATTTGGCAGGAACAGATGGAATTTCCAGTTTATCCGATTTTAAAAAGAGATAAAAAAACAGATATTTTATATGTAGGTGCAACCCTGAAACATGCAATAGAGGCAAATTTTCAAAAAGAAATGGGAAGATCAGTTATGATCATTGAAGAAAAAAGTATTGGAGATATGCCAGAACTTGGTGGCATGGGGATTTTGAAAGCAACGAACATGAATGAATTTAAAGAGCTCTGTATTTTGAAAAATTATATTATAAGACAACATATTCCATGTGATCTTGAAATTATTTCAGAGACAAGCATTCAGGTCCATCCAGTGAAGTTGTTTTTGTTTATGACGAAGGATGTTGAAGTATATGAACAGACAAAGATCACTGCAAGACAGGGGAAACGTCTGGATATCGAAAGTGCCTATATCGATGCAGGACAAGTGATCGAAGACGACAAACCTTGTGAGAAGAGATATATTCATGTATTTTCAGAAGCAGGTTTTCCAGAAATCACGAAGCCAGATATTCTGGAGATCAGAAAATATAAAGAAGATTATCTGGTGTTGTCGTATCAGAGAAAATTGGAAGGAAGTCGGCATTCTTGGGAAATATAATTGAGTCATGTTGTAAAATTAGTGAAACGAAGATAGTATTTTGTGCTACAATAGATGTCAAGAGAACATTTATACAGGAGGATAAGAAACTATGAGTATGATTGATGTAATCCGCAAAGAAATGATGACAGCGATGAAGAATAAGGACAAAGAGAGAAAAGAAAGTCTTTCTATGTTATTAAGTGCATTAAAAAACGCACAGATCGATAAGAGAGAAGATCTGACAGAGGCAGAAGAAAACACAATTATCGCAAAAGAGATCAAACAGACAAAAGAGACAATGGATACTTGCCCTGCTGATCGTACAGATATCATTGATGAATGTAAAGCAAGATTAGCAGTCTTAGAAGAGTTTGCACCAGAGCAGATGAGCGAAGAACAGATCGAAGCTGAAATCAATGCTGTATTAGCAGAACTTGGAATTGATGCGCCAACAATGAAAGACAAAGGAAAAGTTATGAAGAACCTGATGCCAAGAGTCAAAGGAAAAGCTGACGGTAAACTTGTAAACCAGCTGGTAGGAGCTAAACTTTCATGAGAAATATATTAATTGTCGTCGATATGCAGAATGACTTCATCGACGGAAGCCTTGGAACCAAAGAAGCACAGGAGATCGTAACACCTGTTGCGGGAAAGATTCGTAATTTTGAGGGCGATATCTATGGAACACTCGATACACATGAGGAAGATTATCTTTCCACACAGGAAGGAAAGAATCTTCCAGTCAAACATTGTATCTGTGGAGAAGACGGCTGGGCATTAAACAGCGAAATCATGCAGGCAATCGCAGAGACGAAAGCAGAAGTCCATAATTTCTGTAGAAAAGGAACTTTTGGTTCTATGGAACTGGCACAGATATTGAAGGAAACATATGAAGATCAGGAAGTTGAAATCGAACTGATCGGATTATGTACGGATATCTGTGTGATATCCAATGCAATGCTGATTAAAGCAGCACTGCCGGAAGTGAAGGTAAGTGTTGATTCTTCATGCTGTGCAGGAGTGACTCCTGAGAGTCATAGGAATGCGTTGGAAGCTATGAAGATGTGTCAGATTGAGATAGTATAATTAGTTGTAAATAAAGGGCGATATGAAGTCGCCTTTTTATTTTACAAAATTTTCAAACATAACAAACGAAGAAAGAAGGAAAATCAATATATGAGTACATACTACGTCACAAGAATCGAAGAACCAGACTTCGGTTGTGAAGGCCGCCCGGAAGGACAGGAAATCAAAGATAAAGTATATTTAAAAGAAGAAATAACGAAGGAAGAAACAATAATCTTCATGGAAGATAAATTACTATACGAAAGAGATATCAATGAAGGAATGAAAGTTGTGATCGATGGAGATGGAAGATTACAGAAAGTGGAGGATCGATCATGAAAGATCTGACAAAAGGAAAGATTTCAACATTGATCTTAGGATTTGCGATTCCAGTATTTTTAGGAAACTTATTACAGCTTACATACAGTCTTGCTGATACAAGAATTGTCGGAAGTTTTCTTGGAGAACGATCACTTGCTGCAGTTGGTGCAACGACAACGATCAGTAACTTGATCGTTGGTTTCTTATTAGGTCTGGCCAATGGATTTGCGATCATTACAGCACAGAAATTTGGAGCAGGTGATAAAAAGAGAGTTCGAAGATCATTTGCGATCGCACTTGTGTTAGGAGTGATCGTTTCTGCTATTTTAATCTTGATCGGAACGGTATTTATCAATCCGATTTTAGGATTTTTGAATGTTCCAGGCAAATTATTTACCGAAGCGAAACAATATATACTGATCATTATCATTGGTTTATGGGTTACGATGTTTTATGACATCTTAATGGCAGTGATGCGTGCGATCGGAGATACGTTAACACCATTATTGACCCTTGCGATTTCTGTAGGATTAAATATCGCATTGGATCTTTTATTTGTTGCCGTATGGAAAACGGGAACATGGGGTGCGGCAGCAGCAACTGTGTTGGCACAGTTTATCGCATTGGTCATTTGCTGCTTTTATATGATTCATAAGTACGAATTATTACGTCTGAATAAAAATGATTTTAAAGATCTGGAATCTAAAATGATCAAAGAAATGCTGGCGACAGGAATGTCTATGGGATTTATGAGTTCTCTTGTGAATATCGGATCACTTACATTACAGACAGCGATCAATAAGCTTGGGCAGGAAATTATCGTAGCCCATACAGCGGCAAGAAAGATCACAGAAATATATATGATCATGTTCAGTGTCTTTGGCCAGACGATGGCAACATTCTGTGGTCAGAATATGGGAGCTGGGAAAGTTGACAGAATTAAGAAAGGTATGAAACTAGCGATCATTTATACATGTGTCTGGTCAACTTTTGCAATGATCGCAAGTTATACGATCGGACCGCAGTTAGTCCATATGGTTACAGGAAGTCACAAAGATGTAGTCATTGTAAATGCAACAAATTACCTGAAGTTTAATACGATCTTTTATTATGTGCCAGCGGTCATCAGCATAGTAAGAAATGTTATGCAAGGAATCGGGGATCAGATCACACCATTAGTATCCAGTGGATTAGAAATGGTCGGAAAAGTGGTGATCGCATTTACATTAGTTCCTTTGATGGGATATGCAGGTGTTATCGTAGCAGAACCGATCGTATGGTTTATCATGGTTATTCCATTGCTCGTACAGATCATAAGAACACCGAAATTAAAAGCAAATAAATAAAACCCAAAAAGCGGAGAATCCATAAAAGGATCTCCGCTTTCTACATACACATGACATTATTTTAATTGAACATTCCGTCCCACGGGAACATTCTTCTTTCTTCTTAAGGATTAAACAATACCCTGAGCTGTCATTGCATCTACGACTTTCTCGAATCCTGCAATGTTAGCACCAGCTACATAGTTTCCTTCCATTCCGTAACGTTTTGCAGCATCATCTAAGTTGTGGAAAATGTTAACCATGATGTTCTGTAATTTTCCATCAACTTCTTCAAATGTCCAGCTTAATCTTTCGCTGTTCTGAGACATTTCAAGAGCAGATGTAGCAACTCCACCAGCGTTAGAAGCTTTACCAGGTGCGAATAAGATTCCGTTTTTCTGTAAGTATTCTGTAGCTTCTAATGTAGTAGGCATGTTAGCACCCTCTGCAACTGCGTAACATCCGTTTGCTACTAACTGTTTAGCATCTTCTAAGTGTAATTCGTTCTGAGTTGCACATGGAAGAGCAATGTCAACAGGAATAGACCAAACTCCTCTTCCTTCGTGATATTCAGCACTTGGACGAGCAGCAGCGTATTCTGTTAAACGAGCACGTTTTACTTCTTTTACTTCTTTTAATAATTCAACATCGATACCATCTTTGTCATAAATCCATCCTGTAGAGTCAGAAGCTGTAACAACTTTAGCACCTAACTGCTGAGCTTTTTCGATTGCGTAAATAGCAACATTACCAGCTCCAGAAACAGCAATTGTAGCACCTTTGATAGATTTACCATTACATTTTAACATTTCGTCTGTGAAGTAAAGAAGTCCGTATCCTGTAGCTTCTGTACGAGCTAAAGATCCACCATAAGATAAACCTTTACCTGTTAAAACTCCTTCATAAAGTCCACGAATTCTCTTATACTGACCGAACATGTAACCGATCTCTCTTGCACCAGTTCCGATATCACCAGCAGGAACGTCTGTATCTGCTCCGATGTATTTGCAAAGCTCTGTCATGAAGCTCTGGCAGAATGCCATGATCTCACGGTCAGATTTTCCTTTAGGATCGAAGTCAGATCCACCTTTACCACCACCGATAGGAAGTCCTGTTAAAGAGTTTTTGAAGATCTGTTCAAATCCTAAGAATTTGATGATTCCAAGGTTAACAGATGGGTGAAGTCTTAAACCACCTTTGTAAGGTCCGATCGCACTGTTGAACTGTACACGGTAACCTGTGTTAACATGAACCTGTCCTTTGTCGTCTACCCAAGGTACACGGAATTTGAACTGGCGTTCTGGGTTTACAAGACGTTCAAGAAGAGCATCTCTTCTGAAAGCTTCTTCGTTCGCTTCAACAACGACTCTTAATGATTCTAAAACTTCTTTAACAGCCTGATGGAATTCAGGTTCTGCTGGGTTCTGAGCAACTACCTGCTCGATCACTTCATCTACGTATGACATTTTGTTTCCTCCTTATAAGTCATAATGATATGTGTGTTTAAAACAGAGGGTATCTTCTTCAAATGGGTGTTGGCACATCCCAAAAGATAAAACAAAAAGAGGTCGGAAAACGCCTCTTTTTCTCAATGACGCCTTTGTCTTAGAATTATTATATAAGATATGGTATAATATTTCAAGAAAATCAATACGCAGGAAGGAAATTAGTATGAAATCTGTGGCAATGGCCTTTTATAATGGCGCGAAATATATAGATGAGCAAATAAGATCGATTCTTGATAATATGGAAGAGACAGATGAACTGATCATTTCAGTGGATGATGCTAGTGATGGATCAGAAGCAATACTTGAGGATTGGGTCCAAAACGACCAAAGAATCCGCATAATTAAAGGACCTGGGAAGGGTGTCGTAAAAAATTTTGAGAATGCATTTAAGCATTGTCGAGGGGAGATCATTTTCTTATCTGATCAGGATGATGTGTGGAAAAAAAATAAAATGAGAGAGATTGAGCGTGTATTTGAAGACCCGAAAGTGATGGCAGTTGTTCATGATGCACAGATTGTAGATGAAAAACTTTCATCTTTAGATCAAACCACTTTTGAGTGGAGAAATAGCGGAACAGGCTTCTGGAAGAATATGAAAAAGAATTCCTATATCGGATGCTGTATGGCAGTCAGAAGATCCGCAATGAAAAGAATTCTGCCGATCCCAGATGACATCTGGATTCATGACCAATGGATCGGATTGCTGTCAGAACAACTCGGGAAAGTTGTATTTTTGGAGAAACCTCTTATTTATTATCGAAGACATGGGGGAAATGTTACGGAATTGACCCATGGTTCGATCGCATCCATGATCAAAAAAAGATATCATATGATCATGGGAATCAATCACCGTGTAAAAGAATGGAGCAGACATGACAAACAAAATCAAAGACATACTGAAAACTCATAAGTATCTGTTACTCTCGTTTTTTCTGCCGGTTCTTCTATTAGAAGGAATCGCGATCGCAGAGAAGATACAGCCATTTGGCAGTGAATCATTTCTGATCGTTGATGCATTGCATCAGTATTTGCCCTTTTTTGCAGATTATCAGGAAAAATTAAAAAGCATGGATTCGATGTTTTATTCTTTTCATGCAGGTCTTGGATACAATTTCCTTGGACTATGGGCGTATTATCTGGCAAGTCCACTAAATCTGGTGATCGCACTTGTGTCGAAATCAATGCTTACGATGATATTAAGTCATTTGTATGTCTTAAAGATCGCACTGTGTTGCTTTACAGCCGCATTTTATTTTAGAAAACGCCGTGGAAAGGATGAGATATCCATTGTTGCGTTCGGAATGGCATATGGATTATGCAGTTATATGGTTGGCTACAGTTGGAATATTATGTGGATGGAAGTCATGATGATGCTTCCACTCATTTTGTATGGTATTGATAAGCTGATCAAAGAACATGATGGAAGACTTTATTGTTTTGCATTATTTATTTCTTTATGGTGTAACTTTTATATGTCCTATATGACATGTTTATTTTTAATCTTGTGGTATTTACTATATTCACATAATAATGTCAAAGAATTTTTTACAAATGGATTCCGCTTTGCAGGATATTCACTGTTATCTGGAGCAATGGCAGCGGTTGTGTTACTGCCAGCTTACCTTGGGATCATGCAGACATCCTCAGCCAAATTACAATTTCCAAAAGAATTATGGTATGGAACATTTGGAAATCTGTTTTCCAGACATTTTCTTGGGACAACACCGCTTACGATGGCGGTAGATGACAGTAAGATCAATTTATATTGTGGAATCTTAACCTTATTAATGGCAGGATTTTATCTGGCAGTTAGAGAAATTCGCCTGATCGATAAGATTCGAAGATTGTTATTACTTGTATTTTTATTTTTTAGTTTCAATATGCCTGTCTTAGGTTATGTTTGGCATGGCTTTCATGATCAGTATGGAATTCCAAACCGCTTTGCGTTTTTGTATATTTTTGCATTGCTTGCGATGGCGTATGAAGGATATTGTGTGTTGGTAAGAGGCAAAAGAAAAGTTTCACTGTGGATTTATTTTGCAGTGATCCTATGCGGTATTTTGATCGGAATCACAATGAAAACGTCGACAGTGAAATTGGAAATGAAAACGGTTTACGCAACAGTTGCAGCGATCGCAGTTTATATGGTTTGTTTCGCATTATATCAGAAGAAGATTTTCAGGAAGAAAATATTTACAACATTGATCTGTTTCTTATTTATAGTAGAAACCGCAGCGATGGCAGTGATGGGATTTCAGGAAAATGGAACCGTCGATACAGATAGTTATTTTCAGGATACCAAAGCTATCACAGAAGTAAAAAAAGAGTATCAGAAAAATGTAGAGACAAGAATGGAATTGATCAGTGGGCGTATGCTTGATGAAAGTATCTGGCATACCTTAAATGGAATGACATTGTTTGGTTCCACAGCACAGGGAAACGTTGTCGATATGATGGATCAGCTTGGATTCTACACGGGTGTAAATGAATATTTATATGAAGGTGCAACGCCATTTACAAATAATCTGATGTCCATGAAATATCAGATTTACCGTCCATATGATACGAAATATACCGAATTTTCACTAAAAGAAAGTGTTGGAAATGTCACGGTTTATAAAAATCCTTATCGAACAGCACTTGCCTATACGATGGATGACTTGGTACAAACTTGGGATTATGAAGATTATAATCCATTTTATGTACAAAATGATCTGGCAACGAGTGCATTTGATGTTGATGAGTTGTTTCATATGGTCAAAACAGCTAAGCCGCAATTAAACGATTGTAAGATCACATCCGATAATGGTGATGGAGAATATGTATTTGAAAATACATCCGCACGACCAGATAACATGGTATTTACGATCAGATCAACAAAAACAAGGCGGTTGTATATTCATTTTGATGGAAGCCAGGTAGAAAATACTGTGATCGAGAAAAATGGAGAACAGGTTTTGACGGGAAGGCTGGATTCACAGATTATTTATCTTGGAAACGTGCAGAAAGGTGATGAGATCCGCATCAAAATGCAACTCAAACAAGATAATGAAATGTCTGGAGTTGTAAGACTGACAGTAGCGGAACTTGATGAAGAAGTGATGGAAGAACTTGCACAGAGAATGCAGGAAAATGCATGGAAACTTACCAGTGCCAAAGGAAATCATCTAAGTGGAACGATCCATGCACAGGAAGATCAGATGTTATTTTTCTCAATTCCATACGATAAAGGATGGACGGTGAAGATTGATGGAAAAAAAGTGAAAACAAAAGCACTTGGGAAAGCATTTTTGACAGTGAAAGTGCCGGAAGGAAAGCATAAAGTTTCACTAACGTATGTATCTTCTGGGTTTAAGGAAGGGGCAATCTTAAGTGTTGCGGGATTTGTTATTTTTATTCTGATTATGGCTTTTTTGGAACAGTCAGTGTCAGAAATAAGCAGACAAATAAGCTGGAAAAATTGTTTAGTTCAGGTAAGGAAATAAAAATAAGAAACATGAATGATTATCTTGAACCTGATGGTTCACTTATACTTTATTATTCAATTGAACACAAGAGTAATAAGGAGGTTGGCAATATATGTCTTCCGGAAGTAAAACTTGTTGGAGAGTACGAAAAAGAAACGGAGAAATATTATTTTTCGAACGACAGTACTGAGACGGGAGGGCAGAATGTATGGTAGAAGTTAAAAATCTTTGTAAAAAATATGGAGATTTTGTTGCACTTGATGATTTGAATTTTGATGTAGCTGATGGAGAAGTATTTGGTTTTGTAGGACCAAATGGTGCAGGTAAGACAACAACCATGAGAATTATGGCTGGTCTTAATCAGCCTGATAGAGGG
>ENA-OPCO01002554-OPCO01002554.1-human-gut-metagenome-genome-assembly--contig:-NODE-2554-length-10134-cov-2.146245_pt1 | contig 10134 bp, 5 predicted proteins | sample MGYA00241562_ERZ501475 | MGnify/ENA primary metagenome ERZ501475 (study PRJEB25962, sample SAMEA2042627) | human gut metagenome | biome: human gut; feature: human-associated habitat; material: faeces... | reverse complement strand
CAGCCTGGAGGTTTACGTAAACTGCAACGGGCGCGACGTTACGGGGCTTTTGCAAAAATCGTACGTCACCGAAAAATACGGCAGTGTGACGGCATATTCCGACGGCAGAAACGTTATTTACAAATCCGACGGAACGAACGGCAAGCAGGCATACATTGCGTTTTTCGGCGACGACGGACTTCTTTTGTCGGCAAATATTTTTGACGGTGACGGAAGCGTTGCTTTTCACAAAAACACCGATACCGCAAAAATTTTCGTTTGGCAAAACGGCACGCTTGTTCCGTATATGAAAATGCACAGAATCCGCAAAGGAATTGTCCGAAACGTAAAAGTTCGGTTCCCCGGATTTACAAACAAGGCGCTTACATTCAGCTACGATGACGGTCCGTCGTCCGACGCGGGAATTATCAGCCTTTTCGACCGATACGGCATAAAATCGACGTTCAATCTTATTGACGAAAAAGACGAATACAAGGAAATTTACAAAAACCACGAAACGGCGAGTCATTCGTTCGGGCACATTGATATGCGCGACGAAAAGTATTCAACCGACGACTGCATTTCGGCTATAACCGACGGCAAAAAATCGGTTGCAAAAATGTTTGGCAAGTGTCAGGGATTTGTCTGGCCCTACACCGCGCCCGTTGACCGCGCCGACTACAGCACGCTTTTAAACACCGTCAAGCAAAACTACGACTGGGCGCGCACGGTGAAATCGACGGGAAGTTTTGACCTCCCCGGCGACTGGTATGAGTGGAACCCGACGTGCCATCACGACGATATGTTTAAATATGCGAACGATTTTGTTAACGGCGATAGCGAAGAGCTGAAACTTTTCTACATTTGGGGACACACCTTTGAATTTAACGAAAATTACAACAACAACCGTTATTTAATAGAAGATTTTGCAGAGTTTATTTCAAATTACAACGTTTGGAAAGCGACAAATTCCGAAATTTACAACTACGTTAAGGCGAGCGAAAAGCTCGTTGTCAACGGCGGTGCGGTGTATAATCCGTCAAACGTTGATTTGTATATCAATGCGGACGGAGTTGAAACGGTTGTCGGCGCAGGAAAAACATACTACGGCGGAACAGGCAAAACCGAATACACCGCAGTTTTCCCGAATTTCTGCAAAAAGGCGCTTGTTTTGAGCATTGACGACGGCAAGCCTCAAGACGAAAAGCTTGCGGGAATTTTTAATGAAAACGGCATAAAGGCGACGTTTAACGTCTACTACAAAAACGGAAATTATGCAAAAAGATATGCCGGCCACGAGGTTGCAAGCCATTCGGACGGTCATATAAATATGAGCGCGAACGCGTCGGAGGTTAAGACGACGGCAGAGTGCATTTCCGCGATAGAAAACGGCAAAACGCTGGTTGAGAGTATGTTCGGAACGGGTTCGTGCACGGGCTTTGCGTGGCCGTACGGCGTGCCGATTACGCGCAGTGACTACAGCGAGCTTTTGTCGGCGGTGAAGAAAAATTATTCGTACGCACGCGCAGTTTTGACAAGCAAGAATTTTGACATTCCGACCGACTGGTACGATTTCAGGACAACGTGCCTTATTACCGAGCTTAACGGCTATCTTGGCGATTTTTTGAAAGACAGTGAAGATTTAAAACTTTTGTCGGCTTGGGGACATTCGAGCGACCCTGACACAAGCGAAACGTTCGGCTGGGACAAAATGGAAACGTTCTGCAAAACCATAGGCGCGAGAAACGACGTTTGGAAAGCGACAACCGCCGAGGTATGCGAATACACAACGGCAATGAAAAAGCTTAATATGAAAAACAATATTTTATACAATCCGTCGGATACCGACGTTTATGTAATTGCAAACGGTGAAAACATCAAAATTGAGGCAGGCAGTTTTGCCGATTTTAATTAAAAGGGGGATTTTAAGATGAAAAAAAGAATTTTGGCGGTTATGCTTGCAGGACTTACCGCGGTTTCGTGTATGAGCGGCTGCAAAAGCAAGGAAGCATCAAAAACGGACGTAACAAAAATCACAATGTGGACGGCAAATTCGCACTCAAAGCTTGAAATGGAAAATTTGGTGAACGAATTTAACCGTACAGTCGGCAAGGAAAAAGGCATTGAATTTGAGTATATCATAAAGGAAAACGACCTTGCAAAACAGGTTGAAATCGCACTTTCCACAAATCAGGCGCCCGACTTTTTCGGCGGTGTTGACCTTGAAAAGGGTGTGCAGAACGACTACATCGCGCCTATCGAGGATTTGCCCGGCGGTGACGAGCTTATCAAAAAATATGACGGCAGACTTACCGAGGGCTGGCATACATACAACGGCAAAACCTACAGACTTCCCACGTCGGTTACAACTATGGGACTTATTTACAACAAGGATATGTTTAAAGCGGCAGGCATTGTAGACGAGAAAGGCGAGGCGAAAGCTCCCGAAACCATTGCGGAAATGGTTGAGGACGCAAAAAAACTCACCGACGCGAAAAAGAGGGAATACGGAATTATTCTTCCGCTCAAATGGTCGGCTTGGTTCGGCTACGACGTTGACAGAGTTGTTATGCCGTCGGTCGGGTTTTCGGGTTACAATCCCAAAGACGGTACGTTTGACTATTCGGGCTACAAACCGCTTTTGGAGGCGATTATGCAGATTAAGAGCGACGGAAGCTACTATCCCGGTGCGGAGGGCATTGACAACGACCCTGCACGCGCACGTTTTGCGGAGGGCAATATCGGTATGAAAATCGGCTATTCTTGGGACGTCGGCGTTTTGAACGACCAGTTTCCTGCAAAATGCGACTGGGGCGTTGCGCCCATTCCCACATACACCGCGGACGAAAAATATCTTCAGCCGACACAGCCGAGCTGGTCGCCGAGCATAAACAAAAAATCGCTCGAAACAAAGGACAAAGAAAAGCTTATGACGGTGTTTGAATGGTTTGTCGGCGACGATTTGTCGCGCGAACTTTACAAGCGCGGTGTTCAAATTCCGTTTGACTATTCGGTTATAGACGGCGTTGAACTCGGTTCGGACGTTAAAAAAGGCTGGAAGGAATTCGGTGAACTTTTGAAAATTTCCACCGACCTTTCGCCCACGATAAAGACCGACACGGACGGCAAAACAACCATTGCGAAAAACTTTGTAAACAGCGTTTGGACGGGCAAAATGAGCATTGATGAACTTATTGCCGACGCAAACAAGGTTTACAACGACGGTGCGAAAAAATACAAAGATTTGCACCCCGACTACGACACAAGCACGGTGATAAATCCCGATTACAACGTTAAAAGACAGGAAGGTTGATGGATTTTGAAGGTTAAAAATGCAAATCCTGCCGTACATAACGGCGGTTTCGCGTCGAGAAAAAAAGCGAAAGGGAGAATGGCGTATCTTATGCTTTCGCCCCAGATTATCGGATTTTTCGTGTTTTCGCTTTATCCCATTTTGTGGGCGGCGCAAAAAGCGTTTTATTATTACAACACAATTCCGAACGACACCCGTTTTGCGGGACTTGAGAATTTTAAAAGGGTAATCACCTCCGACCCGACGTATTGGAACGCCTGGCTCACGACGCTTAAATTTGCGGTTTACAAAATGCCGGTTGAGATTATTCTTGCGCTGGTGCTTGCAATATTTTTGAGCCGAAACATCAAGTTCAAAGGCTTTTACCGCGCGGTTTACTTTTTACCGCACATTGTCAGCGTTGCCATTGTGGGACTTATTTTTTCAAATTTGTTCGACTACTTCGGCTTTGTGAATGCAATTTTGTTAAAATTCGGAATTATAAAACAGGAGATTTCGTGGTTTTCCGAAACGTTCACTTCGCTTTCGGTGCTGGTGACGGCAGGAATTTGGTCTACCTTCGGAATAAACGTTTTGTATTTTATCGCGGCGCTTTCAAACGTTCCCGAGGAACTGTACGAGGCGGCGGAGCTTGACGGCGCGGGTGCGATGCGCAAATTCACAAGCGTGACGCTCCCTATGATTGCGCCGGTTTTTCAGACAATACTTCTTTTGTCGCTCAACGGAACGCTCCAGACAAACGAAATTGTGCTTGCGCTTTCAAACGGCGCGCCGGCAGGCTCGACCTACACGGTGATGTCGTATCAGGTAAGCCAGTTTGTGCCCGGATTTTCCACCGGTATTGTAAATATCGGCTACGGCTGTGCAATGTCGCTTGTCACCTCGGTGATTATGACTGCGGCGGCGGTTGTATATTCAAAATTGAGCAACAAAATGCAGAATATGTATTAAGGAGGGGAATGACGTGAGTTTAAAATTAAAAAAGACGATGCCGAATTTTTTCATACATATTTTTCTTCTTATCGTCGCGCTTATTGCGTTGTTTCCCGTTGTATACGTTATAAGTTCGTCGTTTAAGAGCAATTCCGAAATTATGGTTCACCCGGAATATATTTTCCCCGTCGAGCCGACGTTTGACAACTACAAAACCGCGTTTTCGTCGAAAGATTTCAACATCGGCAGAATGTTTTTAAATTCGGCTTATTACACGGTAATATGCGTTGCGGTGGTTATATTTTTGGCGTCGATGGGCGGATACGTTTTCGCGCGCGGTGAATTTAAGGGAAAAAAGGTTTTGTTCACGCTTTTTTCGGCGCTGATGTTTGTAAATATCGGCACAATCACGATTTATCCGCTGTTTGACGTACTTAACCTTATAAATCTTTCGTCGTCGCTGTGGGGACTTATCGTGATGAAATTTTTCGGTATAAACATTGTGCAGATTTATCTTGTGCGCGGATTTGTAAATTCGCTTCCAACCGCGCTCGACGAGTCTGCCGAGATTGACGGCTGCGGATTTTTCAGAACGTTTGTGTATATAATTTTTCCGCTTTTAAAGCCGATAATCGCAACAATCGGCATACTTGCGTTTCAGGGTTCGTGGAACGAATATCTTATGCCGACGCTGTTTACCCTGACTCGCCCCGAGCAGAGGACTCTTATTGTCGGCGTTATGGCGCTCAAAACTTCGGGCGAGGCGGCGTCGTCCTGGAACCTTATGCTTGCAGGCACCACGGTTGCGCTCATACCCGTGCTTTTTGCATACGCTGTGGGCAACAAATATTTTGTCAAGGGCATTGCAAGCGGTGCGGTGAAAGGATAAATCCGAAAGCTGAAAGAGGGAGAATATGAATAAAAGAATTTTTACGTTTATTATACTGACGGTTTTGGTTTTTGCACTGTCCGCGCCCGTTTTTGCCGACGCGGATTTAAGTGTAAACGAGAGGGGAAACGTTTCGCTTACATTTGATTTTGACCTGTCAAATCTCGGATACACAATGGTTAAAGACGGCAGCGAAAATTTTGTGCCGTACGAGGGTGCGGACGCGAAGAAATTTGCCGTTCTGTGCCTTTTGTCCGACGCGGAAATAACCGATATTTCAGCGTTATCGCAGGACGAAATAAAAAATATGACGGTGTTTGTAACGGGCGGTGATTTGGACGATTCGGGTTACGGCAGTGCGTCGTTCCGTATTCCGTCAAAGAGCGGAGTTTACACCGTTGTGATAACAAATCCGTATTTTGACAAGATTTACAAAAGCTTTAATTTTGAAACCAAGCTTTATTTCGACTACAACGACGCGCTCACAGACGGTGAAGAGGGCGTGATTTCGTTTATCGAGGAAAACGCGCCGTATATTCCGATAAATTACGACGCTTTTTCACTTATAAGCGAGGACGAAAAGCTGAAATTTGCAAAAATCCTCACCGAAAAAGGCGAGGTAAACAACGCGGAGGATTTTAACGCGCTTTTTGAAAATCTTGCGCTTGAGGACGCGGTTTTTGAAACGTGCGCGGACAGTGACGTTTTAAAATACATTAAAGCGGTTAACGCAAAGGAAAATTCGTCATTTTCGGACGGAATTTCAAACGTGTTTGTTAAAAAACTTAAAGAAGAAAAACAGCTTGAAATTATAAATTCGCTCATTCCGTCAAAGGCGGACAGTGCGTTCAGGACAAAATTCGATTTTGCGGTTTTTAAGGCATACACCGAAAATTTTGAATATTTTGCAAGTCTTTCCGAAATTGTTGAGGACAAAAACAACATTTGGGGATTTTCGGAGGAAAGTCTTGAAACCTATAACGGTTTGGACAACAAAAATGCGGTGCTTTCAAAGCTTTTCGACTATGTTCAAACAGCGGAGGATATGGACAAATTCCGCGAAAAATTTGCAAGTCTTGCATCGGAACAGAAAGAAAGCGAGGACGAAAAGAAAAACGAAAACAACAATAACAATTCATCATCTAAAGGTTCGTCAAAAGGCTCGTCGTCAAAAGGAAGCTCAATCAGCGCGACGCTCCCTCCCGTTCCGAGTGACAACGTGCCCGAAACGGTTGTTCCCGACACGGAAAAAAAGGCTGATTTTGCCGATTTGACGGGATTTGATTGGGCAAAAGACGCGGTTGATTATCTCTATCAAAAAGGCATTGTGTCGGGCAGAAACGAAAAGGAATTTGCGCCGTCCGACTATGTTACACGCGAGGAATTTGTGAAAATGGTAACTTGCGCAATCGGTCTTAAAGGCGCAGACGCGGAGTGCAGTTTTACCGACGTTTCGGCGGACGACTGGTTTTATGCGCCTGTTGCCGCGGCGGTGAGAGCGTCTGTTATAAGCGGAATTTCAAAGGATAAATTCGGCACGGGGCAAAACATCACGCGCGAGGATTCGGCGGTTATCATCTGCCGTGCGCTGGACTGTCAAAACGTTAAAGCGGACATCAAAAACACCGCTGAAATAACCGATGCACAGGACATTTCGCCGTATGCGTTAAAGAGTGTTGAGCGCCTTTTGAAAATCGGTCTTCTTTCGGGATACGAAGATAAAACTTTTAAACCGAAAAACAGTTTTACAAGAGCGGAATGTGCGGTTGTAATCCGCAAATTGCTTTCGTTTTCGGAGGTGGAAAGATGAAAATTTTTAATAAATTAACGTCGGTTTTGCTTGCGGTTATGCTCATTTTAACCGCAGTTCCGTCTTTTGCGTTTGCCGGGGGCGAGGAGTATCAAAACGACGCGCGCCTTCTTTCGGCAATGGGAATTATTGACGGAATTTTGGGCGAAAACGAAAACGTAAATCAGATTGACGTGATATATGCCGCGTCGCGCCTTACGGGCTACAACGCGGAATTTACATACAGTGCAAATCTTCCGTACGGCGGTATTGTGCCGGGCTATGAGCATTTGAACGTTATAAATTTTGCATACATCACAAAGCTTATTGACGAGAGCGACGCGCTTTCGCCCGACACCGTTTCAACCGTTGCGTTTGCGGCAAAGGTGTTTGTCAACGCGGCAGGTTACGGCGACAAGGCGAGGGCGGTTAAAAACTACGTTTCGCTTTCGCAGTACAGAGAAATCACAAAGGGTGTAAGCGGAAAAAATCTTGATTTTGGCGCGTTTGTGACTATGCTTACAAATCTTCTTGAAGTGGACTATTATTCCGCGGACGGCACCGACGGCGGATATATCGACTACCGCACCGAGAAGGGAAAATCGGTTGCCGCGCATTATCTTGACATTTACACCGTTGACGGCGTTATGGAAAAAACGCATTATGCGTCGCTTACGGGTTCATACTGCGAGGACGGTTTTGTTGTTATAGACGGCACGGAATACAAAATTGACGATATTTCGCTTGTTAACCTTGCGTGCAGAAGAATTAAGGGCGCGTACAAAGACGAAAACGGCACAAAAAAGCTTATTTACGCTTATGCCGATGACGAAAAAATTATTGAGGTCGACGCGTGTGACGTCGGCGGTTACAAAAACAGCGTTTTTAATTACACCGACAAAAACGGAAAAGAGAAAAACATAAGAACCAAAACGGGAACGGTGATAATTTACAACGGCGAAAACGTGACGGGCAGTGCGTATTCGTCAAATCTTTTCAGCTTTAACGAGGGAAAAGTAAGCCTCACAGATTACGGCGAGGGTTATTCGGTTATAAAAATCGAGGCATACAAAAACATTGCGGTCGGCGCGGTGAACGTGAGCGGTGACATTGTGACGGTCGCCGATAAATACGACGCGGACAAAAAGGTGCGTCTTGACACGTCGGGATATTTGAGCATTGAAAACGCGGACGGCGAGTGCGGTGTTGAGGGCATAAAGACGGGGTGCGTTTTGACATATGCGCAGAGCGCAAACGGCAAATTTGCAAAAGCATACGTTTCGGACAGAAAAATTGTCGGAACGGTTACCGAAAAAGAAACCGCAAACGGCAAAACTTTTGTCACCGTTGACGGCGAAAACTACGAGGTTACACAGGTTTTTGACGATGATAACAAGCTTAATCTCAACGGATTATACATTTGCTATATAAACGCGTTCGGAAAAATCGGCGTTATGCGCACAACCAAAAATTCGGGCGGACTTTTGGGTTATCTCACCGAGAAATTCACGGGCGAAAACCTTAAAGACAGGGATATTTTAACCCTTAAAATACTCACGAACGACTCCGAGCTTGATGACACGGTTGCGTTTAAAACGGCAAAAAAAGTGACGGTAGACGGCGAGAGCGGACTAAAAGGCGACAAGGCGGAGGAGGCGCTGGAAAAATGGAGCGTTTCACAGGGCAAAACCGAGTTTGCGCCCACCGCAATTTGCTACACGCTGAACGAAATCGGCGAGGTTGTGACAATCGACACGCCCTACCGCGGTGCGAAAGAAAGCAGTGAAACTCTCACAAGGCGCCGTTCGTCTGCGGACGGAACTATGCTTGTTAAAAATATGAATACCTTTAACGCAGGATATACATTTGACCTTAAATATTACACCGCGAAAGACGCTATGCATATAGGCTACGAAAAGGCGAGCCCCGACGAGTTTTACCACACGTCGTATCCCAACGAAAAGGCGCTTGCGCTGGATTTGTATTCGCTTGGAACAGACACGCTCCAGTGCGTTATCGCGGTTGCGGAAAGCAGTGCGAGCGAGGATGAATATGAGGATAATTTTGCGCTGATCACAAAGGTTAGGCGCACGCTCAACAGCGACGAGGACGAAATTTACAAGGTGAGCGCGGTGTACGGCGGAAAAGAGGTTACCTTTAACACGCGCGACCTCGCGGCTCACCCGATAAGCGGAATTAAAGAGGGAAATATTGTGCCGATAAGCCTTGACTCCAAAAACAGACTTCTTTCGGCAGGTGAGGCGGTTTTCAGCTATGATAATTTCAAAAAGGGCGTTCCGTTTATCGGAAGTCAGAATTACAGCGTAAACCGAATTGAAACCGCGCGCTATGTTACCGGAACGGTTTATTCGGTGGAAACCGACGAAAACAGCGGAATTTCGTATGTTTACTACTACATTGACAATCCCGATAATTTGAGCGTGCTTATGCTCCGAAGCAACATAAATTACACCGTTGAAAAATTAAATGACGGCACGGTAAAATACAGTGTTTTGGACGTTAACACGGCACAGGACACGGTTAAAGGATATAAAAATTTCGGACACGACGCGGACGCGGTGGTTATCCGCTATTCTTACTGGGTTCCGTCCTATTCGTTTATTGTTAAAAGATAAATCGGAGGTGGTTTTTTGAAGTACGCAAAACGTTTTACCGCATTTGCACTGCTTTTGCTTATGCTTTTTTCGCAGTGCGTTTTTGCAAACGCTTTAGATTATGACACCGCGGACGGATTTTTGAAAAATTCCGTTATTCTGTGTGCAAAAAAGCCGTATTATTACGCAAACGGCATAAAAAATTACTTTGATTTGTCAAACAAAAAATATGCTCCGCAGTATGATGACGGTGAAATTTATGTGTCGGTAACGCAGATTAAAAAGCTTTTGAATATAGGCTACACCTATGGAAAAGCGGACAATTTGCTGACGCTGAAAAACGGCGGAAACACGGTTATTGTAAAAATCGGCGAGGACTTGGCAAATGTGAACGGAAAAAATGTGCGCTATACTCACCCTGCAGTTTTCAACGGTGTGAGAACCCTTTTGCCGATAGGCGAAACGGCGCGTCTTTTGGGATTTTACGTTTACGGTTTTGAGAAAGTAACGGTAATTTCAAAATACGATATTGAAAATGCGGATTACAAAAACACCGCACTGCAAAAAGCGTCGGCAATGTTTTTTGACGGATTTTACAAAAACGGCTTTGAGGACG
>ENA-OPCO01002553-OPCO01002553.1-human-gut-metagenome-genome-assembly--contig:-NODE-2553-length-10141-cov-2.495737_pt1 | contig 10141 bp, 10 predicted proteins | sample MGYA00241562_ERZ501475 | MGnify/ENA primary metagenome ERZ501475 (study PRJEB25962, sample SAMEA2042627) | human gut metagenome | biome: human gut; feature: human-associated habitat; material: faeces... | reverse complement strand
GCGGAGGCTACCGTTAAGGACGGCGGTGTGATAATTATGCTCGCGTCGTCGAGCGACGGCACGGGCGGTGACAATTTTTATCATCAGCTCGCGGACGAGGAGGATATTAAGAAAACCACCGCGCTGTTTTTGAGCAGAGGACGGAACGAAACCGCGCCCGACCAGTGGCAAAGTCAAATTCTTTTGCGCATACTTTCGCGCGCAAGCGTCATTTATATTTCGGAAATGCCCGACAATATGGTAAAAAAAATGCATATGATACCGTCGCACTCACTTGATGGCGCAATGAAAAAGGCAAGGGAAATCCTCGGCAAAACCGATATTAAAATTGCCGCTATCCCCGACGGCGTGTCGGTTATAGTTGAAAAATAAAAGTTTTAAAATATATGAAATCCGCAGGTTGTTGCAAAAATCCTGCGGATTTTTATTATGCATTTGACAATTTTTGTATGACACCGGGTGTAATTATCAACAGAGATACACAAGACTCAACAGAAGAAATCACTACAATAAATCACTTGCTTAATGAAGGCGCGTGCGAATCGTTCAGAATTGCCGGCATTGTTGATTTTGAGCCGAAATCTTTAGACGACAGTTTTCAAATTATAATCAACATTCCCGATTCAAAAGGAAAATACATCAACTACACCTACATAACCGAATACAGTGATGAGCAAAAGAAAATTTTCTTTGATAAAGGAATTGAAAGTTTAGATAACCTCGAATACCGTCTTGCAGCAGAATACTAAACAATTAAACTGAAAAATCACTCCCGAACTATATGTAATTTCGGGAGTGGTTTTTTATTTTTAATATTCTATTTTTTGGTAACCCTCGGGGATTTCAAAATACGACGCGGGAACAGAGGTGTCAATGCTCAAAAATTCGAGATAAATCTTTTTATCGCCCATTTTGGTGATGATATATTTTAAATTTCCGTCTTTATCAAAGCAGTAGTGGCTTTCCTCTCCGTTTGACGAGGTGAATTTTTCGCAGTCATATGTATCGTCGCCGATTTTCTCACGGCACACCTCATATGTCTTGCCCAAAACGTTTTTGGAGTTGAAATCCTCCTGACGCTGTTCGTTTTTGTCGGCATCTTCCGCAACATATGATTTCAAATCGTCCAAAATCCCGTAACTTTTCCCGTCGCGCACAAAAAACGTCTGCTTGCCGTCCGCAGTTTCGTATTGCAGATAGTAATTTTCTCCGTCCACCGCCATTGTACAGGTCATAGACTCACCCGTGCTTTCTTCCCAGCTTTTGAAATCTATAAGATATTTTCCGCCGTCAAAGTATTTTTTGAAAAACGCGCATACCCTGTCGTTTTCGTCCGCCGTTTTCTTCTCGCCAATCTTTCCGCCGGCACCGCAGCCGCATAATATAACCGCAAATACGCAAATATACGCGCAAAGTCTTTTTAATCTTGACATTCTTTCCCCTCCGTCAGCAAAAGGTCTGACTTTATTATATAATATGATAGGGAAAATGTCAAATTAACGTTGAATGTATTTTCGCCCGGGATTGCACAAATGTTAAGAGGCAAATCCACTTTGTAAAAAAATCTTGTCCCTACCTTGAGGGTTTGCAAAATTTTAAATTACAATAAAACCCACATTTTATTGTCAAAAATGCCGTGTTTATGAGGTTTATTTAGCTATGCTATAAAAAAATAGACCTTAAAAACTTTCGTTTCAAGGTCTATTTGGGGTATTAAATTTTTTAAAAATCGTTTTGCCTGGGAACAACAACATTTATTCCCACTCGGTGCGTTATAGCGTGATTTTAGTTGTTTCGCCTGATTTTAAGCCGTTTTCTTCGCCGATTTCGCTTAAAATCTTTTAATTATTTTGTCTTTAGTGTTATCTGTTATCAATTTGTTATCATCTTTGTTGTAGTGGGGGTATAATGGAATGCATTACGCCCCCACTTATTTGTTTTACTTACTATAAGTGTCTCCACTACATTTAGGACATGGTGGCAATGTGTCTGTATTGTCATCAAGCACGACTACCTGTCCGCAATTAGTACAAGTATACTCACCCTTACCGGGCTTTTCTCCTGTTTTATACATATATTTCATCCTTTCTTCACCCTCTTGGTGGAAACGAATCATTTCCGTAAGAGTCTTTTCCCCTAATTCTACCATCTCGACCATGAATAACAAGTTCAGATTTTTGATTTCTTGCTATTTCTCTTGCAGCGGCAATAGCCTCCGCTTGTGTATTGGTTTTCAATGTAGCTTTTTGATTTCCTGCACCAATAACCTGCCAACCTCCGTCAGTATGAGGAGTAACATGTTGATTTTTACCCATACAAGGCCTCCTTACTCTCTTGGTAAACAAAGGAGATTATCCTTGTTTGAAGTGTTAGGAGAAGATTTCACATACTTCTCGTTGTTGACACTCGTTGCAGGAACAACATTAGGATATGGCCATATATCCACTTGTATGGTTCCAGGATTTTTCTTAAGGTGATCGTGTAATACTTCTTTTTTATAATATCCTGGGTTTGTACATCCTGTAACATATACAGAATCAATTTCTAATAGATTGTCTGACTTTCCACAACCTGACTTCATTTTTATTTTAGTAGCTCTCATAACTGCTACCTCCTTTGGATTGTTTAATATCTATGTAAAAACAATACAAAAGAACGTATGCAACAAAAATCACAACCTTTTAGCATATAATTTAGCTCAGAAACGTTGACAAATGTCAAAATACGTGATAGAATATTTACATCTGTACCGAAATAATGATATCAAGTATTGTTATTTCTGGAAAGCTTTATTGAGGGTCCAAGCTCAATAAGGCTTTTTCTTTTGTAATTGTTGAATTATTAAATTGTTAATCGTCTTCAGAGAAAGAGTCTAACAAATCGTACAACGTATCTTCATTTTTTTCCTTTTTAGCTTTCTCTTCATCTTTTCTAATGCTGATTATTGCTTCCAACCTTTTAGCCATCTTTTGGTTAATTTCGTATGCAAGCTCTAATTCATCAAGTTTTCCGTCATCCGCTGTAGAAAGCAAAAGTTTCATCGCAAGCATGAATCTTGCTCTGGCTTCGTTAAAAGATAATGATTGAAGCATTTGTGCAAATTCGTCAACTTTGTTTCTTTTATTTTCCGAGGACTCTCTGACCTCTTTCTCTTTTTTTGCGGATTCTATCAACATATTTTTTCTAATATCATCAATATCTGGAAGTTCATAAAAGCACTCAGGTCCTATACCATAAAAAATAGATAATTTTTCGAGCTTAGAACTCGACGCTTTCATGGAACCCGTTTCCCACTGGGAGACTGTCGATCGATTTACGCCAGCAACCTTCGCTATTTCCTCTTGTGTAGCACCGTATATTTCGCGAATTTTCTTCATATTATTATAATTAGTCATAAGCTTCCCTCTTTCCACTAATCATTATACAACAAAACACAACGTTTGTCAATATTATTTTATGTTATTTTAAAAACTTTTTTATGCTGCTGCATTCATATTAATGCTTTCAATAACCTTGCGGATTCCTGCCCATACAGAAAGGTCTGTAAAGATTTCAACAACACTGCCTCTATCCGTAAACGGCGCATCCTGAAGTACGGATAAATCCTTCATTATTCCGTTATGGACAATGTATTCTACTATTTGATTCACAAAATAAATTTGTTTTGAATCAAGATTTGCATTATCAAGGAATTCAGAAAACGCTTCTTTTGCGGCATTCATATCAAGCCCGACAATCTCGCGAACAAACTCGCCAAGTGGTTTTTCACCGTATTCGGCGGTATATTCATCTTTTGTCCCGACTTCACTCCACAAAATTTTTTCAAGCATTTCAATGTCATCCTTTGTAAGCGGCACATTACTCTTCAATTTGGCAATTACACTGTTATTCTGATGTTGTCTTACATAATATTCCGCTTTTGCTCTGTAATTTTTAAGGTCATCGCTTTCAAGTTCAGATTCTTTCCACTCGGTTGAAAGAATATCATCACCGAAATTGGTGTCATATCTTAAAACATTTTGCGGAATATACTTTATCAAATTACGAAGTGATTCACGAATATATTCAAAATCATTTACTCCGCAGTTATCAAGATAATCTGTATGCAGGATTTTATTGATAAGTTCAGACTTCGCCGATATTTCCGGAATGTTGGCAACGCTTGCAATACCGCTTACTTTTTTGAACAAATCACTCCTATGCCTTGCATAACCTTTCCCGGCAAGATATGCAAGCTCAATACCGTACATAAGCGCATCAAAACGCACGGCGCTTGCCTCGTCATCATCAGGGATAATGAGCGGAGCAAGTTCTTCCTTAATAATGAGTGTATCTTCGTATGTAAGCGATACATAATTTTCTTCGTTTGCATACAGTTCTACATATTTTAAATGTTGCTTTACCGCAAAATTGTCTTTGTTGAGTTCTCGAACCTTTGTTACCATTTCGCCAACCAAACTCTTACGAAAAGCAATTAAATTCTCCGTCTGATAAGCAATATCTTGGAGTTTAAAGATAATTTGCGATTTCAGGTTAAATATTGCTCCCTGAAGTGCCATCTGATTTGCCGTAGGTTTTCCGTTATTCATTCTGAAAAACTCAAAGTTTCCGCAAAAATCAAAAATGTAAAACCTGTTTTTATCCTCTCCGTCAAGCAATCCCGGGCAAAGTCTTGTTCCTCTGCCTATCATCTGCCAAAACTTTGCCTTACTCATAACCTTCTTAAAGAACACCAAATTCAAAACCTCCGGCACATCAATACCGGTGTCCAGCATATCCACGGAAATGGCAATCTGCGGGAGCTTTTTAGGATCAGAAAATTCATCGATCAGGCTCTGCGCATAATTGATTTTATTGTCAATAACCTTTGCAAATCCATTAAGATGCGGATATTCGGAATTGAAAACCTCGAGTATTTTCTCGGCATGGAAATGATTTTTTGCAAATATTATGGTCTTTCCAACCTTTTCACCATATTCGATTTTTATGCCGTCTGTCATAAGAATGTTTAAAACTTGCCGGATTGTATCACGGTTGAATATCCACTCGTTAAGTGCAGAAGAACTTATTCTTTCGGGAATTTCTCCGTCTTCATCTTCAAATAAGTTTTCATATTCTTCTTTTTCCTCTTGGGTTAGCTCTTCATAGGTAATGCCCTGCTCAATGAATTTAAGCTTTGATTCTACCGACATATAATCAACCAGATATCCGTCTTTAACCGCTTGGCTTAGTTCATATCCATAGGTAGGTACACCGCTTTCAAGTTCGAAAATCTCATAAGTGTTCTTGTCGATTTCGTCTTTCGGCGTAGCGGTAAGACCCACAAGCGGTGCGTCAAAATAGTTAAATATATCCTTGTATTTATTGTAAATCGAACGGTGCGCCTCATCGCAGATTAAAAGATCGAAATGACCGCTTGTAAAAAGCTTGCCTTCATCGTCTTTTACTTCGTCTATACAATTATACATAGTCTGATAAGTCGAGAATACACAATGCGCTGTAAAATTATCTTTTTCTTCACAAAGGTTAGTAACGGACAAATCGGGCAACAGATTTACAAATGCACGTTTTGCCTGAGTAACAAGTGAGGTTCTGTCCGCCAAAAATAAAATGTTTTTAACCCATCCGTGCTCTAAAAGCACCTTGCAAAGTGCAATTACCGTTCTTGTTTTACCCGAGCCTGTTGCCATAACCAAAAGCGCTTTTCTGCGGTTTTTAACATCAAAGCTATCTGCAACTGCCTTGATAGCACTTTCCTGATAGTATCTTCCTGCAATATTTTTATCAACCATCACATTTTTAAGACTTGTCCTCATTCTGCGAAGGTTGAACATCTTTTCCAAGTCACGTTTTGAATAAATAGTTGCAACTTTTCTTTCGGGATATTGACCGTCATCAATTCTTGTTTCAAATCCATTCGTAAGGAAAATAACAGGTCTTCTGCCGTGCTGCTTTTCTAAAATATCAGCATAAAGCTTTGCCTGTTGTCTGCCTTTTGACACATCAACGCAGGTTCTCTTTGCCTCAACAACGGCTAAAGGCTTGTGTGTATCGTCATATAAAACATAGTCGGCATAACCCACCTCGGATTTGTTCGGCATACCGGGAAGTTCAACCTCGTTAATCCAATTCTTGCCCTCAATCCAACCAGCCTCGGAGAGCATTGTATCAATATATATTTTTCTGGTTTTATACTCGGACAAATCGAGAGGCTTAGGAACATAAGTCTGCTGCTGCTCGGCACGGCGCGCGGTAAGCTCGTCTTTTAACGCCTTGTTTTCAGCGATTAGTTTCTCAAAATCAAGCTCCTTTTGCTTGTCTGCAACATCTTCACCCGGATTTTCAAGAAGTGTTTTGTCAAAGGGGGTTATGATATCGTTATATTTTTCCGAGTAGCAACAAGCTACAAAATCCATAAATATGTAGAGATTTTCTATGCAAAGCTTTGCCTGATCAACCGTGATTTTATTGCCCGAATGTGCCGCGTCATTTCCGCATTTTCGTATATAGTTCATTCTGAAAAGAATGTTGTTGCCGGCGAGATCGCGAAAGTCCTCGGAATTTATAAGCGACACAAGCGTTGTCTCATAGGGCATTTCCAAATCCTTATCAACCGAATACATCCACTTGACCGCAAATTCCATCGCCCTGCGGCAGTTTAAAACAGACGAAGCTACATCAATATTTAAAATCTTTTCAGAGGAAATAGCCACATCTGCAAATGCGGCAAATTTCGGTTCGGATTTTAAGAAATCAAAGTTTGTCATTTGTTTATACCTCAAAATTCACATCTTAACAGTATGACATTTTTCTTAAAATATCATATGCAACTGTTCCAGAAACATAGTTAATATAATTTATGTTTTTACATAAATAATCCTTTGGAAGATTTGCAGAGAATGACGATCCATGTTTTTTGAAATTAATCAGCCACGATGTATCCACATCAAAATTCTCTTTTTGCGACAACTCTTTCGCTAAATTAAATTGATATACAAGCTCCTTATATTCCCATGTTTTCGACATTTCATCAAATATTATTTTTCTTGATTTTTCGATTTCTTCTACCCTCGAATAAAAATCGTCCAAAATGCACACATTATTTGTTCCTAAATACCTTAATAATAAATGTCGGCTGTCATTCCAATAATTATGTTCTAAAATTTGATTGGTTTTGAACAACAAAATTTCATCAATAGTATCACTGTCTTTTAGTTTTTTTAAATTGTTTTCAATGTTGTCAATTTGTGTCACTACCATTGTTGCAGCTGTTTGCCTACTATAACGTTGTTGAGTTTTATAAATAATAATTGCTGAAAATCCTGTAACCATAATAAGTCCATTTATTACCAATTCTATTATATCATATATATGCATAATTTCTCACCTCACCCAAAATATTTTTGCATTAGTGCTTTTTTTAATAATTCTAACATTTCAAGGCTTTGTTTAATTTCAAATTTTGATTTATCGACCTGTTCGACGAAATCAGTAAACTCGTTTTGTTTGCTGATTGGGGGTAAAAGGACTTTGGTTTTCTTTATTTCCCCCAAATGAAGATTTGGAACACCAATTCCCTTAATACTGCTATCAAATTGCCGCTTTGTATCTGGATTGTTAATTGCACACCTCAAATATACAGGGTTTACCCTATCGGTTTTAGGGCGTAACAAAGCCAAACTTACATAAATATCAAATACTTCATCTGTATCATTTACTGCGGCTACGCCATAATTTACTCCGTTTTTTGACATTAAAATATCGTTACGCTTGGGTTGAATTGTTGCATATAGTTTCTCATGTAACTCCGCAGGAATATACTTTATATCCTCCCAGCATATTTTTTGTGTCATTACATCTTTTGAAGATAGAAACTTAAAACCGTTCTGCTTATCTTCTGTATATGTTGGGGTTTGATGTGTTCCATCCTTAATGAGTGTGCACAACTTTTCAATATCTATAACGTCAAACCCCTTCTCGTTGGCGTTTAGTGTCCCAAACATCTCGATAAATCGGGATTTGACAAGCCCGTCAAATTTTTCGAGTTGTCGCTTGCGTTTGTCGATTAAAACAGTTACTTTATCAAATTCATCTGCTATTTTTTTTTGCTGTTCAATTGATATAACGGGAATTTCAAAATCACCGATATTTTTCAAAGAAAGGTTTATCTGGGCAACCCCTTGCTTTTGTTTTTCGAATTGTTTACTTATAGCCGGAGACTTTAATATGTATTTTAAAAAGTTATATTCATAAACGCCTTTATGTAATCTTATAATAGCCAAAGCCTGATTCGTATTTGCGGGGAGTATATTTTTGTCAACAATAGCCACTCTGCCTATAGCACCTGCTATCGAAAAAAGAATGTCATTTTCCTGTAATTGTGAACGGCTTAATTTTTTATTACATTCGTCAGTAATATAAGCAAATTTATTTTCAATAAATGCACCATCTTCAGTTATACTTTCTACTTTTATGAAATTAATTCCTTTATTGACAAATTCGTACCCTATTGATGTTGGTGTTGTGCCTTTAGTTATCACATCCGCAACATCTCTCAATCTGATTTTTTTCACAACATCACCCCCAATCTATTTTGTACCTTTCAAATATTTTTCCGTTTCTTTATCGAAATCCGATTCGATTTTTTGAGTTTTATTAAAAATATCATATTCCGCAAAGGCTTTTTCCTCCGCTGTTTTACGCGAAATTTTTCCCTTATCGGGCAAAATATCATAACGGCGGAAAGCCAAAAATTCATTTATACTATCGGCAAATTCCTGCATTGTAAAGGTGTTTTCACGATCAACCAAATCTTCGATATAATCAAAGTATCCGCTGACGGTACGCTCCAATTGGCGAATTTGTTCTTCGTTCAAATAATTCTTTGCAACTTTAACATCAGACTTTAAAATTCTGCCGTCGGGGGAATTTTTCCATGTTGTCAGACCCATATTTTCCTTTGTGTGATCGGCGCGTGAATACACAATTTCCGCACCCGTTTGACCTGCAATCGCATAGTGAAATTTATTTTGCACCATTGCATAAAAATCCTTTGTTGTAGGTGCATTTTTATCGTAGTCAATACTGCATTCCGCATAAATATCGGTAATCTGCTGCCAAATACGGCGCTCGCTCGCACGGATAGAACGAATGCGTTCAAGCAGCTCTTTAAAATAATCTTTTCCGAAAGCGGTTTTCCCTTGCTTTAATCTCTCGTCGTCAATGGCAAAACCCTTTATCATATATTCTTTTAAAACACTTGTTGCCCATTTTCTGAAATGCGTTGCTCGAATGGAGTTTACCCTATAACCGACGGAAATAATAGCGTCAAGATTATAAAATTCAAGACTTCTTTTGACATCCCTGTTTCCCTCTTTTTGAACTACCGAGATTTTCTCGGCAGTTGCTTCCGGCTGCAATTCTCCTTCTGCATAAATATTTTTTAAGTGCAAAGATATATTATCTGAAGTACAATCAAACAATTCCGCCATAGCCTTTTGAGTCAGCCAAATAGTTTCATCTTTAATCAATGCGTCAACAGATATATCCTCTTGTTCTGCTTTATAAAGTAAAAATCTAAATTCCTCATTCATCAAGCATTTCCTCCAATTCGGTAAGACCTTTTTGAATTTCGTCCTCCATATCTTTCAGTTCTTTTATAATTTCTGCCGTGGGAGGATATTCAACAGGTACATATTCAACCTCTTTATATTTATTGATAGACAGGTCATAATTGTTATCAATAATATCCTGCTTGTCCACAAGAAAGGACTGCTCGGTTTTTGCTCTGTCTGCTTCCTTATCAAGGTTATGAAATCTTTCGATAATATTGGGAATATCATTTTCCTCAGTGGGCGTTCTTTTATCGTCAAGCGAGAATCCGTCCGCTTTCATATCATAAAACCAAACTTTTTCTGTTCCACCTGCATTCGTTTTTGTGAAAATCAGAATTGCTGTCGATACACCAGCATAAGGCTTAAACACCCCTGAAGGCATAGAAATCACACCTTCCAAATATTGATTCTCTATAAGTTCCTTCCGCAGATTTTTATGTGCTTTTGAGGACCCAAATAAAACTCCATCCGGAACAATACAAGCACATCGTCCTCCAACTCGTAACAATCTTATAAATAACGCTACA
>ENA-OPCO01002551-OPCO01002551.1-human-gut-metagenome-genome-assembly--contig:-NODE-2551-length-10141-cov-5.596470_pt1 | contig 10141 bp, 8 predicted proteins | sample MGYA00241562_ERZ501475 | MGnify/ENA primary metagenome ERZ501475 (study PRJEB25962, sample SAMEA2042627) | human gut metagenome | biome: human gut; feature: human-associated habitat; material: faeces... | reverse complement strand
TGGAAGCTGTTTACAGGCAGCACAGGAAGCATTGAACGGAACTGACAATACAGGCGGTGCAACCTGTTTCAGACGTGCAAGTTCAGGTCATGCAGGTGTTGTGATCGGAAATCATGTATTTTATTAAGATAAGTTGAACGGGTTACCGGAACAGGGTACGGGTGAACAGCAGCGTTGAGGGTGTCTTTGGAAGGCATCCTCAATTTTTTATTTGTATTCTGATAGCAAATATAGTAATATGGAACGTAACAGAGACAGATCGTGATCAGAAATGTATGGATGGATTACGAATAGCAGGGTCTCTGAAGTCAAAAACTAAAACAAAACAAGATAACGGAGGGAATGTTATGGGTTTACTTATCGCACTTATTGTGCTCATTCTGGTTGCACTTGCAATCGCAGTTTCATGTATTAAGATCGTGCCACAGGCTAATGCAATTGTTGTAGAACGTCTGGGCGGATATCTTACCACCTGGTCGGTAGGACTTCATTTCAAAGCACCATTTATCGACCGCGTAGCGAAAAAGGTTTTGTTAAAAGAGCAGGTGGTTGATTTCCCACCACAGCCGGTTATTACAAAAGATAACGTAACCATGCAGATCGATACCGTTGTATTTTTCCAGATCACAGATCCAAAGCTTTATGCATACGGTGTGGAAAATCCGATCTTAGCGATTGAAAACCTGACGGCAACAACGCTTCGAAATATCATTGGAGATCTGGAGCTCGATGAAACGCTGACATCCCGTGAGATCATCAACACGAAGATGCAGGCTGCGCTTGATATCGCGACCGATCCGTGGGGAATTAAAGTAAACCGTGTCGAGCTGAAAAACATTATGCCTCCGGCAGCCATCCAGGAAGCAATGGAGAAACAGATGAAGGCAGAGCGTGAACGCCGTGAAGCAATCCTGATTGCAGAAGGAGAGAAAAAATCGACCATCCTTGTTGCCGAAGGTAAAAAACAGTCGGCCATCCTCGATGCAGAGGCTGAAAAACAGGCGGCGATTCTTCGTGCAGAGGCAGAAAAAGAGAAACGGATCCGTGAGGCAGAAGGCCAGGCAGAGGCAATCCTCAAAGTACAGCAGGCAAATGCCGATGGTATCCGCGCGATCAAAGAAGCCGGTGCGGACGATGCCGTTCTTACCTTAAAGAGCCTTGAGGCACTTGGTGTTCTGGCAAACGGAAAGGCAACAAAGATTGTTGTTCCGTCCGATCTGCAGGGACTGGCAAGTCTGGCCACTACATTCAAAGGTATTGTGGAGGAACAGAAAGTGCCGGCAGGAAAAGAAGTGCAGAAGTAAAATAGAGATAAATCGATAAGAAAAAGAGAATTCTCCCACAGAAAGCGTGATGCCGGATGTGGGAGATTTTTCATGGACAGCGAACAAAAGTCCGCAGTTACAAGAGCCCCCGGTGACAGCCGTGATAACGGGAAAAATGGAAAGAGAGTGTTTTTAAAGTGCATAAAAATGCATATTATATGAATAATATAAAGAAAATACGTAAAAATATACATTTTACTCTTGACAGATGAACAGGTCTGTTTCATAATAGAGACTATTCAAGGAAACCAAGGGGCAAAAAACTTTTTGACCCAACATCACAGTATAGGAAATAATAAAATACACCATATGCAGATATAAGGAGGAACAAGCCATGGATTTAAAAGGACGCGATTTTCTGACATTGAAAGATTTTACACCGGAAGAGATTGCCTATCTGCTGGATCTGTCCGCAGAGCTGAAGGAGAAGAAAAAGAAAGGCATTCCGGTGGATACCCTGCGCGGTAAAAACGTTGCACTGATCTTCGAGAAAACCAGCACCAGAACCCGCTGTTCCTTCGAGGTAGCTGCACACGATCTCGGTATGGGAACAACGTATCTGGATCCGACCGGTTCCCAGATCGGCAAAAAAGAGAGCATTAAAGATACAGCCCGCGTTCTTGCCGGTATGTATGAGGGAATTGAATACCGTGGATTTGGTCAGGAGATTGTAGAAGAACTGGCAAAATATTCGAAAGTTCCGGTATGGAACGGACTGACGAACGAGTACCACCCGACACAGATGCTCGCCGACATGCTGACGATCCAGGAAGAATTTGGCCATTTAAAAGGCATCAAACTCGTTTACATGGGCGACGCCCGCTACAATATGGGAAATTCCCTGATGATTGCATCTGCCAAGATGGGAATGGATTTTGTGGCCTGTGCACCGAAGAAATACTTCCCGAACGCAGAGCTTGTGGCTCAGTGTGAGGAGTATGCAAAGGAGAGCGGTGCAACCATCACCCTCACCGAGGACGTAAAAGAGGGAACAAAAGATGCCGATGTTATCTACACCGATGTCTGGGTATCTATGGGTGAGCCGGACAGCGTATGGGAGGAGAGAATCCACGATCTGACTCCGTACCGTGTCACAAAAGAAGCAATGGCAAATGCAAAAGATACCGCCGTATTCCTGCACTGCCTGCCGTCCTTCCACGATCTGAAAACAAAGATCGGGAAAGAGATCCATGACCGCTACGGCCTGAATGAGATGGAAGTAACCGATGAAGTATTTGAATCTGCGCAGTCGAGAGTATTCGAAGAAGCAGAGAACCGTATGCATACGATCAAAGCAGTTATGGCAGCGACTCTCGGAGCATAAAGTTTTGGGTGGAAAAACCGGAATAGACTGTGTATAATAGAATAACGAAGAAACACGCACAGCAGCGCTGCGGAAAACTCTTCCGCAGCGCTGCTGTTGATTTTACGAAACGAAGAAAGCGTGCTTCTTATGTGAGAAAGCGACACGAGGAGTGTGAAGATACGATATGCTGGAAAATAAGAGAGCCGAGACGCTGCGTCTTCTGCGGGAATCCGGAAAAAATGTTTCCGGACAGGAGCTGTGTGAACATTTTGGGATTTCCCGCACCGCAGTATGGAAGATGATGAATCAGTTGAAGGAAGAGGGATACGAGATTGAAGCCGTTCAGAATAAGGGATACCGTCTGTTAAATGAGCCGGATCTCGTAACGAAGGATGAGCTGGAAAGCCGCACGCATACGAAATATGTCGGACAGACGGTTTATTACAGCCGTGAGGTGGATTCGACAAACACGTGGGCGAAGCGGTTGGCGGAAGAGGGTGCGCCGAACGGCACACTGACAACGGCCGAGACGCAGACTGCCGGAAAAGGCCGCCGTGGCAGAGTCTGGAAATCGCCGGAGGGAACTTCCGTTTCGATGACGATTCTGCTGTACCCGGATCTTGAGCCGGCCAAAGCACCGATGCTGACGATTGTAATGGGACTTGCCGTAGTGCAGGGTGTGCAAAGAGCGCTCGGTATCGATACGAAAATCAAATGGCCGAACGACGCGGTGCTGAATGGGAAAAAGCTCTGTGGTATCCTGACAGAGATGAGCGCACAGATTGATTACATCAATTATGTTGTCATCGGAACCGGAATCAATGTCAATCAGATGGAATTTCCGGAAGAAATCGCGGAGATTGCGACCTCACTGGCGATAGAAATGGGTCATCCCGTCAACCGGGCGAAAGTGGTCGCAGCAGTGCTGGAGGCATTTGAGGAGGACTATGAAAAATTCCTGGAAGCAGGGGATCTCTCCGGGCTGAAGGAAGCATATGAGGCTGTGCTTGCAAACAAAGACCAGCCGGTGCGTGTACTCGATCCGAAGGAACCGTTCGAGGGCGTTGCACTTGGCATCACGCCGACCGGTGAGCTGCGCGTGCAAAAAGAGGACGGAACGATCACTGAGGTGCATTCCGGCGAGGTTTCGGTGCGAGGCTTATACAGCTACGTATAGAGAGACCGGAAAAAGGAAGAGAAAGGAAAAATCATGTATTCAGATAATGAAAAAGTAGTGCTCTGCGGAGCAAGTGCATACGAACAGAAATATTATTTTAACCAGGATTTTGCATCCCTGCCACAGTCTGTGCAGGATGAGCTTCATATTATGTGTGTTATGTTTACGGTGGAAATCGGCGGTATTTTTACCATGTGGTTTGACAGCGACGGAAGTCTGCAGTTTGAGACGGAGGCCGTAGACGCAGATGCGATGTACGACGAGATCGGCGGCGCGCTTCGGATTAAGCAGTATCAGGAAGAAAAAAAGGAGCTGCTGGAATCCCTGGAGCTGTATTACCGTGTCTTCTTCCTCGGTGAGGAGGTGCCGGAGGAGGCGCTGATGGAAGAGGACGGAGAGAAGCAGAATGGAAAATAAGAAACGTACGCTGCAAAAGATGCCGCCACTGAGAATCGGAAACGTGGAGATGCCGAACCCACTCGTGCTTGCACCGATGGCGGGGGTGACGGATCTGCCGTTTCGTGTTCTGTGCAAGGAGCAGGGTGCGGGTCTGATCTGTATGGAAATGGTGAGTGCGAAGGCAATTTTATATAAAAATAAAAATACCGAGGATCTGATGACGATCGATCCGGGTGAGCATCCGGTGTCCCTGCAGCTTTTCGGCAGTGATCCGGAGATTTTGGGGCAGATTGCCGCTCAGATCGAAGAAAGGCCGTTTGATATTCTGGATTTTAACATGGGCTGTCCGGTGCCAAAGGTTGTCAATAACGGCGAAGGCTCGGCCCTTATGAAGGATCCGCATCTGGTGAGGAAAATCGTGACAAGCATGGTAAGGGCAGTGAAAAAGCCTGTAACCGTAAAGATTCGAAAGGGCTTTAACGAAGAATCGGCGAATGCTGTGGAAATTGCGAAGATCCTCGAGGACTGCGGAGTGGCCGCAATTGCGGTTCATGGAAGAACGAGAGCGCAGTTTTATTCCGGAAAAGCAGACTGGGATATCATCCGCCGGGTAAAAGAGGCAGTCTCGATTCCGGTTATCGGAAACGGCGATGTGACAGATGCGGCGAGTGCCGAGGCACTGGTGGAGCAGACTGGCTGTGACGGAATCATGATTGGACGCGGCGCGGAAGGAAATCCGTGGATTTTTAAACAGATTCTTCATTATATGGAAACAGGCGAAACGCTTGCAAGGCCGACCCAGCATGAGGTAAAAGAAATGATGCTCCGCCATGCACGGATGCAGGTGGAATACAAAGGCGGCGCGATCGGCATCCGTGAGATGCGCAAGCATGTTGCATGGTATACGGCAGGCTTTCCGCACTCGGCAAAGCTGCGCGCGGCGATCAATCAGGTGGAGAGCCTGCAGGCGCTGGAACAGATGCTGAATGAGTGGGAACGAGGATAAAAAATAAGTCAAAAAAGTACCTATGATATGCCAATATTGATATATCATGGGTGCTTTTTCTGTGCTATACTGATAAACAGAGGTATTGGGACAAAAAACACAAAAGAGGGAGTGTAGTGTATGACTATGAAGGAACTTTTCGCACCGTCCGACATGACGGTGGGAAAGCCGTGGGAAAAGATTGTAGCTTTTACAATCCCTATGCTGATCGGCAACATTGCCCAGCAGCTCTACAACACGGTTGACAGTATTGTAATCGGAAAATATGTCGGGGACAACGCGCTTGCGGCAGTTGGAAGCGCCAGCCCGATCTTAAACCTGCTTCTGGTTCTGTTCGTCGGAATTTCTGTCGGCGCCGGCGTCATGGTGTCGCAGTATTTTGGAGCAAGACAAAGAAAAGAGCTTTCGATGACGATCGGAAACTGCGTCACGCTGACAGCAATTTCTTCCATCATTATTATGATTCTGGGAGCCGTCCTCTCAAGACCGCTGCTGGAAATGCTGAAAACACCGGATTCTATCATCGACTGGTGTACCTCGTATCTGGTGATCCTGATGGTGGGCTGTGCCGGCAGTGCGTACTATAACATTCTATGTGGTATCCTTCGCGGACTCGGCGATTCGATTTCGGCGCTGATTTATCTGCTGGTGGCAACGGTCATCAACATTGTATTGGATATTGTGTTCGTTTCCCAGTTCCACATGGGCGTTGCCGGAGTTGCATACGCGACCGTGATTGCGCAGGCAATTTCTGCAGTACTCTGCATGTGGCGTCTGATGCGTATGACCGACATTTTTGATTTCAGACCCAAATATCTGAAAATGAAAAAACAGTATTCGATGGAAATTATCCGCCTTGGTCTGCCGTCCGGTATTACCCAGGCGATCTTCTCCATGGCGATGGTTATCGTACAGTCGCTGACCAACAGCTTCGGTGAAATGGTTATCGCCGCGAATGTTATCATCATGCGTGTCGATGGCTTTGCAATGATGCCGAACTTTTCGTTTGGTACCGCGATGACAACGTATGCCGGTCAGAATGTCGGTGCACGCCGTATGGACCGCGTAGAGCAGGGTGCAAAACAGGGAACACTGGTTGCAGTCGGAACCTCAACGACCATTACCCTTTTAATTGTTATTTTCGGCCATCATCTGATGGGAATCTTTACGAATACCACAGAGCTCGTAACATTAAGTGCCAATATGATGAAGATCCTTGCGGTCGGCTATATTGCCATGGCAATAACACAGTCGCTTTCCGGCGTCATGCGTGGAGCAGGCGATACGATGACCCCGATGTGGATTTCGATGGTTGTTACCGTTGTAATCCGTGTGCCGCTGGCATACGGTCTGGCCTTTCTGACCAGAACACCGGAGCTGCCAAACGGACGATATCAGGTACTCTGGATTTCCATGCTGGTAAGCTGGTGCATGGGTGCGCTTCTGACGCTGATTTTCTATAAAAAAGGAAATTGGAAAAAGAAAGCACTGACAGGAAGCTCATCCGAAAAATAAAGGAAAAATAAGAGAAAGATGCAGGAAGGATTTGTGAAAAAGAAAATCTTTCCTGCGTTTCTTTTTTTCTTGACATTCCGTGGGCAATCCTTTATACTACTTTAATTGTTAGGATAGGCGGAGTCTATCCTTATTTCAACCGGGAATACTGAAAATACAGCGCATTTCCGGAGAGTTTACAGAATAAAATCAGATATGACTGGATACAGAAACGATAGAAAGGGTGTATAAAATGGAACAGAAAAAAACGATTCTTACCTATGCCGGCCTGAAAAAACTGGAGGACGAGCTTCATGATCTCAAAGTAAACAAACGTAGAGAAATTGCCGGTAAAATCAAAGAAGCAAGAGAGCAGGGAGACCTTTCCGAGAACGCCGAGTACGATGCAGCAAAAGATGAGCAGCGTGATATCGAGGCAAGAATTGAAGAGATCGAAAAAATCCTGAAAAACGCAGAGGTTGTTGTTGAGGATGAAGTAGATTCTGATAAGATCAATATCGGATGTAAAGTAGACGTACTGGATCTGGAGTATGACGAAGAAATTGAGTTCCAGATCGTTGGTTCCACCGAGGCAAATAGCCTGGAAGGAAAAATTTCCAACGAGTCTCCGGTAGGAAAAGCTCTGATCGGCGCGCACAAGGATGATATTGTCGATGTAGAAACACCGGCCGGAATTATGCAGTACAAAGTACTTTCTATCCAGAGAAATATCTAAAAAATACAAAGAAAAGGGAGTGAAGAGATTGGCACAGCAGACACAGGAACAGGATATTAACCACTTACTGAAGGTTCGCCGCGAGAAACTTGCAGAGCTGCAGCAGAACGGAAGAGACCCGTTCCAGATTACAAAATATGATCAGACACATCATACAAGTGATGCAAAAGAATTATATACAGCTCATGAAACAGAACTTCTTGCAGGAAGAAAGCAGCCAAGCGTGGAAGGGTTAGATGAGCAGCAGGCAAAAGAAGTATTGAACGAGGACTACAATGAAAGACGTGCTATCATGGATGCAAGCCCTATTAATGTATCTATAGCAGGTCGTATGATGTTCAAGCGCGTTATGGGTAAAGCTTCTTTCTGTAATATCAAGGATCTGAAAGGAACTATTCAGGTCTATGTAGCAAAAGATGCTATCGGTGAAGAAGCATATGCAGATTTCAAGAAGTCTGATATCGGTGATATCTTTGGTATCAAGGGATTTATCTTCAGAACTAAGACAGGAGAGATTTCAGTTCACGCTGAGGAGATTACTCTTCTTTCTAAGAGTTTACAGGTACTTCCAGAGAAGTTCCACGGAATCACAGATACTGATATGAGATACCGTCAGAGATATGTTGATTTAATAATGAATCCTGAGGTTAAGGAAACATTTGTAAAGAGATCAAAGATTATCAAGGAAATCAGAAAGTTCCTTGATGGCAGAGACTTCATGGAAGTTGAGACACCAACACTTGTATCTAATGCTGGTGGTGCTGCTGCAAGACCATTTGAGACTCATTACAACGCACTTGACGAGGATGTTAAGCTTCGTATTTCATTAGAGCTTTATCTTAAGAGACTTATCGTTGGTGGTCTTGAGAGAGTTTACGAAATCGGACGAGTATACCGTAACGAGGGTGTTGATACAAGACACAATCCTGAGTTCACACTTATGGAGCTTTATCAGGCATACACAGATTACGAGGGTATGATGGAACTTACAGAGAGTATGTTCAGACACCTTGCCGAGAATGTATGCGGTACAACTAAGATTACTTACAACGGCACTGAGATTGACCTTGGAAAGCCATTCAGAAGACTTACTATGAATGACGCAATCAAGGAATATGCCGGTGTTGATTTTGATACAATTAAGACTGACGAAGAAGCTAAGGCTCTTGCTAAGGAGAGAGGAATTGAGTTCGAGGAGCGTCACACTAAGGGCGACATCATCAACCTCTTCTTTGAGGAGTACTGCGAGGAGAATTTAATCCAGCCTACATTCATTATGGATCATCCTCTTGCAATATCTCCACTTACTAAGAAGAAGCCATCTGATCCAGAGAAGGTTGAGCGTTTCGAGCTTTTCATTAACACATGGGAAATGTGTAATGCATACTCAGAGCTTAACGACCCAATCGACCAGAGAGAGCGTTTCGCACAGCAGGATAAGAACGCAGAAAACGGCGACGAGGAAGCACAGCACACAGATGAGGACTTCCTTAACGCACTTGCAGTAGGTATGCCACCAACAGGCGGTATCGGTTACGGTATTGACAGACTTGTTATGCTGCTTACAGATTCACCTGCAATTAGAGATGTTCTGCTCTTCCCGACAATGAAGAGTTTAGGCTCGGATAAGCAGGAAAATAAGGTGTCTAAGAGTAATTCAACAGAGAATTGCGACCAGATTGCGACTGTTGAAGAGAAGATTGATTTCTCAAATGTAAAGATTGAGCCATTGTTTGAGGAAACAGTTGACTTTGATACATTTTCAAAATCAGATTTTAGAGCAGTTAAGGTTAAGGAATGTGTAGCAGTACCTAAGAGCAAGAAACTTTTACAGTTTACTCTTGATGATGGTACAGGTGTAGATAGAACAATCCTTTCTGGTATTCATGCATATTATGAACCAGAAGAATTAGTTGGAAAAACATTGATTGCTATTACAAACCTTCCACCTAGAGCAATGATGGGAATTGAATCCTGTGGTATGTTACTTTCAGCAGTAAATAATCTTAAAGATTCAGAGGATGAAGAACTGCATCTGATTATGGTAGATAACCATATTCCAGCAGGAGCAAAATTATATTAGAATAAGAGAACACGCTAAAGAAATAGGACTTCCCGATATAAAAGTGAGGAAGTCCTATTTTCTATATACATTTCTTTGAGGTATTTATTATTTTATCTTTCCAATCAATAACATTCTTAATTGATAATTTTTCTTGTGCTTTTATGAATGCTGTAATATATGTGTAGTCGATGTTATTATTTGAATCCACAGGAAGACGTATTTCCATATTTTTTAATACATTTTCATTAAACGAAGATTGTCCCCATGCAAAATTTTGAAATGCTTTTCTCATTACTGTTAGAAGATAGCAAGCAAGCTCTGGATTTAATTCACAGTCACGATAAGACATAACTTTGATTTTATCACCAGTAAAGTAAGGCTTTTCTTGATAAAATATAGTTGCTGTATCTTGCAATGATATTCAATTGATGGTTTATTCCATACGGGAATAAATCTTCATCAAATCTTTATTTTTTTCTGTTAGGTTATATTTCAGTAAGAAATGAAATATAGAAGGAAGGATAGTAAAGATGGAAATGATGTTACAGACACAAAATCTATGTAAATATTTTAGAAAACAGAAAGCGGTAAATAATGTTTCACTTAATATCGAAAAGGGACAGATTTATGGAC
>ENA-OPCO01002529-OPCO01002529.1-human-gut-metagenome-genome-assembly--contig:-NODE-2529-length-10191-cov-2.215470_pt1 | contig 10191 bp, 8 predicted proteins | sample MGYA00241562_ERZ501475 | MGnify/ENA primary metagenome ERZ501475 (study PRJEB25962, sample SAMEA2042627) | human gut metagenome | biome: human gut; feature: human-associated habitat; material: faeces... | reverse complement strand
TTGGCAGAGGATAGTATCGCATTATATAGTTTATCACTCATATTTATTTTATCGATCCTGCTGTTAGTCCTGATGTTATATGCTTCTGTGCAAGTATGTATATTATCACAATGGGAATCAGTGATACGGTAAGTCCTGCAATAAATAAATCCCATTCCGTATTTGTACTGCTCCTGAATACATAAAGGTTCATTGTAATCGTTCTGAGTTCTTCTTTTCCCAGCATAATATTAGGGAAAACGAAATCATTCCAACACCATAAAAAATACAGCACTCCTAAAGTAACCGTTGCCGGTTTAAGCAAAGGGAATACAATCTGCATCATACTTCTGTATGCCCCACATCCATCAATCATTGCTGCCTCTTCCAATTCCGTAGGAACACTCTTAAGAAATCCCATGTAGGTCATAATTCCGAATCCACAATTCAGTCCTCCATACATAAGTGCCAGACCAAGTAATGAATTATTCAGCTGCAGGGTTTTAGCCATAATGGTAATTGCAATCATAACCGCATGAAAAGGAATAACCTGACCCAGAATGAAAAAGATGTAGAAACCTGATGACAGTTTTCCTTTTAAATGTAAAATTCCATATGCCGCCAGATAGCTGACGGTTAATGAAATAATAACGGTTAAAATTGTTATTATCGCAGAATTCATAAAAGAAGATGCATACCGCATCGTCTTCATTGCCCGGGTAAAGTTATCCAGATAGAGCGATGTTGGAAAGGATACAAAATTAGTAAGAATTTCCTTTCCTGTCTTAAAGGAGTTCATTACAATCAGTAATACGGGAAGCATAAAAATAAAACCCAATACCAGCATAATTATGCCTTTCCATCTGCTTTCCCTTTTTTCTTCTTTCATGCCTGAACCTCCTTCTTTCTTGTTATCCAAAGCTGTACAAGAGTTACTGCTGCTACCATTAGAAACAGGATAACTGACTTTGCCGATGCATATCCGTATCTGAAAGATCCGAATGCATCATTATATATATCCAGTGCAATTGTCTGTGTACTATTTGCCGGACCTCCACTAGTCAGTGATAACGGAATGTCAAATGCTTTGAAAGCTCCTGCAATTGATACAAAGAGATTAATTGTAATTGTCGGCATTAACAATGGCAATTGGATATAAATAATTTTCTTAATTCCTGTACATCCATCCAGAACAGCTGCTTCCAACACATCTTTTTGTATTGTCTGCAATCCTGTAATGTATAACATCATAAGAAAACCGGTAGACTGCCATGTTGTTACTAAAATAACTGTAAAAGCCGCAGTACCTGCATTTCCAAACCAGCTGATATTAGCCAATGCATCTATGTGCAAAATTTTGGCCAGATTTGGAATGGCTCCTGTAAAAATAAAAGACCATACAAAAGAAACCATTACACCACTGATAATATTAGGAATAAAAAATAAAGAACGTATTACGCCTTTACACCGTACATTTGAATCTAAAAAATATGCTATTACAAAGCCTATTAAGTTTGACATTAAAATTGATATTACCGCCAAAATTAAAGTAAATACCACAGAATGAATAAATGTCTCGTCTCCAAGAAGCTTAGTGTAATTTCCCAGACCGACAAAATCTTTATTTCCTTTTATCAAATTCCAATTATAAAAAGACGCCGGAAGTGTTCCTAAAAGTAATGGACCTGCAAGTGCAAGAACGTATAATAACATCGACGGAATCGTAAGACCAAAATAAAACCATTTATTTTTTTTACAACAATCCAACATAAAATTATCTTCCTTTCTGATAACAAAAGCTTCTGCAACATTTCTGCAGAAGCTTCTGTTACCACTTATACCTTTCCCGATTTTACTTTACTCAAGAAGCTCTGAAAATTTCGAATCTAACTGATCTAAAGTAGTATCCATATCCGTTGTTCCGGCAAAATATCCCTGAATTACCGGCCCAATCATATCACCAGCGCCGGACACAAGCTGTGAGTATACCCATGGTCTTGTCTGGTTATTTGACATATAATTCTTATAATCTTTGAAATACTGATATTCTGTTGACATTGTAAAATCCATTGCAGGTGGTGCTGCGCCCATCGAATCAGCACTATAATGCATCCATCCGTTTTCATCTGTGTTATCGCTCAGATAATTCAAAACCTCACGCACTGCATCCAAATGTGGCGTATTCTGATTTACTGCAATACAAATTCCTACATCTACATCAAGTTTTGCATCTTCCTCATTTTCTGTAAGTGGTACTCCAAACAGACCAACCTGTAAATCCGGATTAATACTTTGTGCATTCAGAAGAGAAAATTCTCCTGTCACAATCATAGCTGCTTCACCTGATGCAAATGCATTAAAGCCTGATGTGGAATCTGCATCCATATAATTTCCACCGGAATTTTCTTTCATCATATCCATAAACTCAAATTCAAGTGAAGAATTATCATTCCTGAAACTTCCTTTTCCTGCATTCATATCTGCAACCCATGACTCATAATCTCCAACTGCTGCTCCCTGCAGACAGCTAAATAAATGATTCAATGTCCGTGTCTCTTTATAGGTGGCTGCAAATGGTGTAATACCACTTGCCTGAAGTTTTTCACATACTTCTTTCATTTGTGAGAATGTTTTCGGTACTTCTGTAATTCCAGCCTTTTCAAATAACTCCTGATTATAATAAACTCCCAGCATTTCCAGATTCATTGGATACGCATAAATTTTTCCATCATAGCTGCATGCATCTTTTACAGAATCATAAATCTTTGTTGCAAATCCTTCCTCGCTCAAATCCACAATTCTGTCTGTTGCTGCAAACTGCTGCACCTGTGTATATGGATTCAGGAAAAACATATCCGGAAGATCATTAGATGCCACCTTTGCTCCAAGATATTGACTATAATCTCCTGATTGCATTTCAACTACAAAATTAATTTTATCCTGGCGCTTATTAAATTCATCTGCACCTTTCTGAAAATTATCTGCTGCTCCAGAAGACCACACCGCTAATTTAACGGTTTCTTTTTCGTCTGAATCCGCTTTTACAACTGTTGCTCCACTAATCATGACTGTCCCCATAGCGACTGTCATCATCAGGCTAATCATCTTTTTCCTCATAAAAACTCCTTTCTTTTACCTGCTTTGTCCTTTTGTTATTTTAGAAGTACTTCTTTTGTTAACAATATAATACCAACCTCTGCCTCCTTTTTCCATACGTCAGATTATGACAAAACATATACATTTTTTTACCTTTACTCAAAAAAGACGCAACCCACATTTCTGTGACTCACGCCTTTCTCTACTCATATTTTCGTCATCCAGACTTTTAACTCTATTTATGATAACTTACTCATAACAACAGACCTTACAGATGGCATCACTTTCCACAGCACTCCACAATAGTTTTCTCCACATCTTCTATCTGGAAAGGTTTCGCCAGATGTGCGGTCATACCGGCTGCGAGACATCTTTTGGCATCTTCCTCAAATGCATTTGCAGTCATTGCAATGATCGGAATTGTTTTTGCATCTGCCCTGTCCATGGCACGTATGGCTTTTGTTGCTGCAATGCCATCCATAACAGGCATCATGACATCCATCAATATGGCATCAAAGGTTCCCGGAGGATTATTTTCGAAGTGCTCCACCGCCTGTCTGCCGTTTTTTGCAACTGTAACCTTCGCACCGTCATCTGTCAGCAGCATTTCTATGATTTCAGCATTAAGCTCATTATCCTCGGCTGCCAGCAGATGCAATCCACGAATATCATATTTCTCAGCAATTTCCTCATCCTTTTTCTGTTCCTGGGCAATCTCAAAGGGAATGGTAATGACAAACACAGATCCAACTCCCACCTGACTTGTCACTTCAATACTTCCATTCATCTGCTCAATCAAGCCTTTAGTGATCGCCATTCCCAGACCGGTTCCCTGATAAACACTACGGGCATCTGTTTTTTCCTGTGAGAACGGATCAAAAATGCGGCTCAGGAACTCTGCACTCATCCCTATACCTGTATCAGAAATCGTCCATCTGTATGTACAGATCCCATCCTGTACATCTGCAGCCTCCATTACCGTAGTGATCTTTCCTCCCGGCTGGTTATACTTAATACAGTTTCCATAGATATTCAGAAAAATCTGGCGAAGATGCAGTGAGCTTCCATAGACATAAGGATAGGGAACATCCTCCTTATTTTTCTCATAAATCCACTGAATATCCTCATCTGCTGCCTTGTGAGTGATAATACTCTCAATCTCATAGACCAGATCTTTGAGACAGATATATTCATGAGTCAGAACAATATGACCTTCCTCTATTTTACTCATCTGCAGAACATCATTGATAAGGGAAAGCAAATAATCCGCTGCTATCTTCATCTTTTTATGATTTTCCTGTATCAGTTCCTTATCCTCAAAATGAGTCTCGTCAATCTTTAACAGACCAATAATACCATTCAGAGGTGTCCTGATATCATGGCTCATACGGCTGAGGAAATTCGTTTTTGCCCTGCTTTCAGCACGCATCTCATTGAAGGCGTGCCTGTTCCTGCTCATCCCGTTCATGTCTCTGTGTGGTATCCTGCAGCAGAATGATCGCATAAATCATAGGCACCTCCGCAAGGATTTCTGTATCAAACACCACCATCCTGGTCATAAGAACTGTTTTCTGTACCCAGCGGATACTTCCATCATCTTCGCGGGCACAATATTCCACAGACATATTTGTTTCTCCGTTCTCAAACCTCTTACGAAGCTTTTCACAGTTATCTGTCATGCAGTAACCGGCAATTGTTTCCTGGGTGATTTTTTCTCATATTCCCAGCAATAATCCCGATAAGAACATGGAAGCGGGTAGTCCATAAAAAGTTCCCGGCTCTTCTGTTCTTTTCCATTCAGTACGACCCTTCTTTCCAGAGCATCCTTTGTCAGATTTACTGTATAGATCACATCTGACAATTCCAGAAGCGCATCCACATAGCTGTCATTTTCCAGGATTGACTGTTTCAGTTGTTCATAATAGAGCTGAAGCTGCTCTTTTGCACCTGTCTGACCTTCAGAAGTCTTTCGGATGGTTTCAAATGCCAGAAGAAAATGATGCAGCTTTTTGTCTTCATCCCAGTCCACCGGAATCAGTGTAAAGCGGTTATATGCCCCCTGTTTTCCGATATTATACTCATATTCCAGCACGTCTTCCTTCGTATGCATCTTCTTTTGAAGTTCCGAAATCTGCAGTCCTTCGCGGATATCTGCCTGACTGGATTTTTCAACCTGTTCCTCTATGATCTGTTCCACTGCTCCGGAATATGCACCATCAGAGGCCAGGAAAAAATTTTCACTGGAACGAATCGCCCGATAGGTATCCATCCTGGCATCACAATACAGACAGTCTGAGAAATTACTGCCATGCTGATTAAGCAGCTTTAACAGCTGATATCCCTGATGCTTTTCTGCAGCAGCTTCTTCCCTTTTTACATGATTCTTATTGATATACATGTTTTTGTCTGCGCAGTTAAACAGTTCTCTCATTGTACTTCCGGGAAAATCGCTGGCCAGTGCAAAGCCTGCTGCATAGCTCAGGGGAGTATCCGGATACACTTTGGATTCCTCTCTCATATCTCTGCGCACCTTTTCAAGGCACTGTATCATCTGTTCCCTGTCCAGTCCATGGGTAACTACAAGAAACTCATCTCCACCTGCTCTTCCCACAAACTGCTCTGCCGGCATGGAAGCCCGCAGGCAGATGGCAAATCTACGGATATAGGCATCACCGGCTTCATGTCCTCTGCTGTCATTAATACGCCGGAGATTATTAAGATCAAAACTGCAGACACCGGTATCTGCATCCGGTTCTTCCTCACTCAGTAATTCTTCACATTTATTTTTGTTCGGAAGTCCCGTCGCATCATCCAGATATACCTTTCGCTGCAGTAAACGGTTCATTGCAGCATATTGTATTGCTTTGATGAATTCATATCCGATCAACAGCATCAGCACAACAATATCTGCTGTGATATATTTCTCAAGCAATGATAAGGATGTGGCTTTTTTCTGCGAATATTTTTCAGCCAGACCTGTTGCTTCATCACAGATCACAAAAAACTCCTCACTTTCCGGAATAATATCTGTGTTTCTGGCTCCTTTGAACCTCACAAGATAAATTTTCTTATACAGGTCAGAGAATTTATCATCCAGTTCCTGCATTTTATTCTGAAAATCAACATCATTGAGACGTACAAGATTTAATTCATCATTTCCATTTCGCAAACCGTCAATAAAAGTTCTTATATCATGGATCATCTCATTTTCCTGCTGCGTGGAAAGCTCGAGTTTTATGAGTCTCTGTGTCTCTCCCCTGACTAAACCGGTATAATTTACAATACGGGCCGTTCCCTGAATATCTGAGACAATTCCCATCATTATGATAATAAGGATAGCCAGAATAACTGCCAGAACACCAATACTGACCTGAATAATACTTGATTTCTTTTTCTTATTCTTTACTTCGGACATGGCCCTCCCCCTTTTGTTTTATTTTGGAAAAATACTTTCTGCATTCTAACTATTTTACCGTACTTTTTCCGTTATGCCTACCACAAATTTATTAATACTATATCGATTCCATAAAATAATGCTACCTTTTCGGAACCATATGGTTCTGTATAGTTGCAGTAATGCATATTAATCAAGAAGCTTGCTATAAATTTCCAAACAGGCATCAAAAACACCCGGCAAAATTACTTTTCATAATCTGCCGGGTGTTCTCTTTCGCCCTCTCTGTATAGATTATTAATAATGTCTTCCAGACGGTCGAAGTTATATTTTTCTTTTTCAGTTTTTTATTTGACTGCTCCGGTAATACCTTCTGCAAACTGTTTCTGTAATACAAAGAATACGATCATTGTGGGAATAGAACAGAACAATACACCGCACATCAGCATACCATAATCTGTCACATAACCTGTGATCAGGTTGGCGATCAGCATTGGCATGGTCATTGCCTTGTTGTCTGTCATGATTACCTTTGGCCACAGATAAGAGTTCCATGCATTCATAAAGGTAATAACAGCAGCTGCCGCATATGTAGATTTCATTGTAGGAATGAACATCTGGAAGAAAATCCTTACTTCATTGAGTCCGTCAATACGTGCAGCTTCAATAATATCAACCGGGAATGATCTGGCATTCTGACGGAACATCATGATCATAAACGGCGTGGAAATAATCGGAAGGATAAAACCTACTGCTGTATTCAAAAGTCCTGCCTTGGAGAACATTTTGAATAACGGAACCATAGTTGCAACCTGCGGAACCATCATAGCCAGAAGCAGGATTGAAAATACTCTGTCTTTCCACTTATCATGGTAAACTTCAAATCCGTAACCTGCGATAGAGCAGACCAGAAGACAGATCACTGTAGTAAGGATTGCATAAAAGAAAGAGTTTCCAAGTGCTCTCCACAGTGGCTGCTGGGATGTAAGATTACGGAAGTTTTCCATAAAATGGCTTCCCGGAATAATTCGTCCACGTGATACATCTGTGGATGTATTAGTTGCAGCTGAAATCATCCAGTATAACGGGAATACTGAAATAAATGACACGATGATCAGAAAAATATAGGTTGGAATCAATCTTCTCTGAATGGCTGATTTGTTTTTCTTAGTCACGTGTATCACCTACTTTCAAATTAATAAATGCAAGTACAGCTACCATAATGAATATGATAAATGACATTGCTGCTGCATATCCAAAGTTTGGTACGTTAATAAAACATGTATTGTAAATATAGTGGGACATTGTGATTGTTGAGTTTGCCGGTCCACCCTTTGTCAGGTTGACAGACTCATCGAACAGCTGCAGTGTACCATTAATTGACATGATAAATGTCATAATAATTGTCGGTTTCAGAAGCGGAACAGTAATCTTCCAGAAAGTCTTCCAGCCATTGGCGCCATCAATCTTTGCTGCTTCATATACAGAATATTCAATATTCTGAAGTCCTGCCAGATAGAATACCATATTATATCCTGTCCATCTCCAGATCAGCGCAAGGATAATTACAATCTTGGCACTGGCGGAATTCCCCAGGAAATTATAGCCGGTAGATAAGATTCCAAGTTTGATCAGAATACTGTTGATCAGACCATCTGTAGCAAACATGGAACGGAAGATCAATGAATAGGATACCAGGGATGTCGCACATGGAAGAAATACACAAGTACGGAAAAATCCCTTAAATTTCAAATCTTTGTTATTCAGAAGCTGTGCCAGAAGAATTGCCAGTATCAGCATGATTGGCACCTGAATGATCAGATACAGGAATGTATTTGCAATAGACTGCTGAAATACCTTGTCTGCCAGAATACGTTTATAGTTGCTGAAGATCGGATCTGCAAATCTCATATTTGCTCCGGCTCCGGTCTGCAGGGAAATGATAAATGCACGTATCATTGGATAAAAGCTCATGATCGCGATCATGATAGTTGCAGGAGCCAGGAACGTCCATCCTGCTGCCCTCTGCTTGCCAAGCAGAGACATACCTTTTTTCTTAGAATTCACGTGAACTCCTCCTTTCAAAAAACTCTGTAACTGTTCAGCATTTTGCCGGACAATTACCAACTCTTTGCAGTAAGATGGGGGACTGCTGGTAGTCCCCCGCACTTACCTGTTTTCATTCACTTAATCACTGTCTACAGATTGCTTCACAGTTTCACTGTTCCCGCAATCCTGACATCATCTGATCCTGCGATCAGAATTTATTCAGTCATCTTGAATGCCAGAGTATCCTGAGCTTCCTGAAGGGCATCTTCTACAGGTGTGCCGTTTACGATATTTACAACTGCTGTGTTGACGCATTCTCTTGCTTCATAATGATACGGTGTTTTTGTGAACTCCGGAATATGAGAAGAGTATTCTACAATTGTGGAGAAGATTGGCTGTCCACCAAAGAATTCATTTGGCTCGTTGTAAACCTTAGATTCACCTGCCGGCAGATAACAGGAGATTGCACCTGCTTCCGGAAGGATTGTATCATAGAACTCTGTGCTGGAACCAAATGTACTTGCAAGGAAATCTTCTGCAAGTTCTACATTCTGGCAGTTGGATGTAACATACCAGGAAGATCCACCATTGTTTGCATAGTTTGTAGCTGTATCAACATCGTCTACTTTAGGCATTGTTGTGATCTGCCACAGACCCTTCTGATCTTCTGTAGACATCAGAGTAGCTGTGATCCAGTTACCATTTACAATACCTGCTGCCTCACCGCCTGTAATAGTAGCAATATATTCATCCCAGTTATTTACAAGTTTAACAACGTCATTCTTAACCAGATCTACATAAAGATTGATGCATTTCTCTGCAACTTCATTGCCTACGATGTAAGCTTCGCCATCTTCGTTTACGAAGTTAGCTCCGCAGGACTGCATCATCATCATCAGAGTATCGCCACCTGTAGCTTCACTTGTAAGAAGATATTTTCCGGTTTTTTCATGAACATCTTTACCGATTTCCATGAACTTGGACCATGTGATATCTGTCAGATCATCAATAGTATATCCTGCCTCGTCAAGGATATCTGTACGATAGCATGCAATAACAGCACCATTATCAAACGGAACACCATAGTGTGTATCATCTACCATGGAATAGGACTGTTTCAGTTTACCAAAATCATCCCAGTTAATGTTGATATCTTTCAGATCTGTGAATGCATCCGGATAGCTCTTCAGATATTTCTGATAGCTGTTGTCCTGCATAAGAACGATATCAGGAAGTGTGCTGTAATCGCCTGCATTTGCTGCTGTTGTCAGTTTAGTCTGGCAATCATCAGAAGATGTCTCTACGATATCTACAGAAAATCCCTCATGATCTTTTGCATACTGATCTGCTGCGATCTGCATGGATTTGATGTTGAAGTTCTGATCCCACGCCCATACAGTTAACTTGTTGTCATCATCAGATTTCGCAAAAACAGCTGTAGCTGATCCTGCAAAGGATGCTACCATAGCACCGGTCATTAATACTGCGAGTAATTTTTTCTTCATTTACTTTTCCTCCTTTATTAAGCATTTCCCGTTTGCTTATGAATAGATTATAGCATCCGTATTCCGGCCATAGTTTGCAGAACCGTTCATATAATGTGCAATTTCAACCATTTTATTGATTTTGCACTATTTCATGATTCAGGCACCTGCTTTTTTATGCATTTTGAG
>ENA-OPCO01002520-OPCO01002520.1-human-gut-metagenome-genome-assembly--contig:-NODE-2520-length-10239-cov-2.535350_pt1 | contig 10239 bp, 8 predicted proteins | sample MGYA00241562_ERZ501475 | MGnify/ENA primary metagenome ERZ501475 (study PRJEB25962, sample SAMEA2042627) | human gut metagenome | biome: human gut; feature: human-associated habitat; material: faeces... | reverse complement strand
CCTGTGTGCTGCTGGACCTGCCGGTGCAGTGGATCTATCCCCGCGAAAGTGACGGCATTTTGTCCGGTACCTATGATCTGGCGGATTTTGAGGCCGCATTGCAGCAGCAGACCCGACCGGCGTGTGTCTATGTCACTTCGCCGGACTATCTGGGGCGTATGGCGGATATTGCCGGTCTGGCGGAACTGTGCCACCGGTATCACGCGAAGCTGCTGGTGGACAATGCACACGGAGCACATCTGGCGTTTCTGCCGTGGCGGTGTCACCCGATCCAATTGGGTGCGGACTACTGCTGCGACTCTGCACATAAGATGCTGTCGGGGCTGACCGGTACTGCCTATCTGCATGTCCGCAGCGATATTGATGTGGAACCGGAACGGGTGCGGGACGCGATGGCAATGTTCGGCTCGACCAGCCCCTCGTATCTGATGCTGGCTTCGCTGGACTGGTGCAATCGGGAACTGGCTTCGCCCTTGTTCCGGAAACAGCTGGAGGAAGTGCTCGACCGCATTCAGCAGCTGAAGTGCCGGTTTTCGCCACGTTATTGTTTCGTAGACGGCGACCCCATGCACCTGACTATAGATGCGGCGGCAGGCGGATTTCACGGGCTGGAACTGGCGGCGTATCTGGAACAGCATGAAGTCTTTGTGGAGTATGCCGATGCATTCCATGTGGTGCTGCTCTGTTCGGCAGCCAATACCGATCGGGACTTTGACATTCTGGAGCAGCTGCTGGAAAGGTTTTCGCCTACACCGGCGGAATCCGGAGAAAAGTACGCTCTGCCCAGACCGGAAAAGGTCTGCGGGATTCGGGAGGCGGCACTGGCTCCGCAGGAGATCGTGCCTATCGGGGAGAGCAGCGGACGGATTTGTGCCGCGGTGAAAGTGCCCTGTCCGCCGGCAGTGCCCATTGTGCTTAGCGGAGAACGAATCGATGCCCGCTGCATTGCGGTTTGTGAGGCTTATGGAATTACGGAAATCAGCGTCGTACAGTAGGAGGTGGCGGCATGGCACAGTTTTATGGCAATGAACAGATACAGCACACCCTGCACCAGATGCTTTTGCGGGACAGGGCTCCCCACGGATTCCTCTTTTACGGGGAAACTGGTCTGGGGAAAAAGACGCTGGCAAAGCAGTTTCTGGCAGAACTGCTCTGCACAGGAACGGAAAAGCCCTGCGGCAGCTGCAAATCCTGCAAAATGCTGGCGGACGGTGTGCATCCGGACGTGCGGTTTGTGGAACACAGCGGCAAGCGAAACGGCTTTTCCGTGGACACGGTGCGGGAGGTGTGCGTGGATCTGGCATCGCCGCCCAACGAGGGCAATGCCAAGTGCTATGTCTTTGGGGACTGTGATGCAATGGACACCCGCACCCAGAATCTGCTGTTGAAAGCGGTGGAAGAACCGCCGGCTTATGGGTATTTTATTTTTACGGCAACTTCTCCGGCATCGCTGCTGCCTACGGTGCGTTCCCGTATCGTGTCGCTGGCGGTGTCGCCGGTGACGGAACAGGAATGCTGCACTGGCGGAACGGGGCTTTTCGCCGGAAGATGCCGCAGAAGCGGTGGCGGCGTTCCATGGGAACATCGGGCAGTGCTTAAATTTTTTGGAAAATATGCCAATTCGTGAGGCCGTTGGATTGACAAAAACCGCAATCAATAGTATAATAAATAAGAATGAGTATGCGTTGCTGCAAACCGTTTCGGTGCTGGGAAAGGAACGGGAACGGACGTTTTTGTTCCTGAACCTGTTTGACCGGTGCATTCGCGATGCCATTGTGTGGAAGCATGATCCCTGTGCGGTGGGAATCGGCTGTGATGCAGCAGGGTCGAAAAAGCTGGCAGAACGGCTTTCCGACAGTGCCGGACAGGCAATGCATCGTGCTGTGGACAGTACCTACGGGGCAATGGAGGCAAATGTCAACCTGCCGCTGGCACTGGCAGCTTTTTGTGCAGACTGCATGGACGCGTAACAGCTTCTCATTCCGGAAATGAAATTTCGGGGCGTTGGCTCTACTATAGAAAGGAAGAAAGTATGGTTGAAATCATCGGCGTTCGGTTTCAGAACGGCGGAAAGGTCTACTATTTCTCTCCGGACAGCTGGAAGGTGAAACAGGGAGATCTTGTCATCACCGAAACTTCCCGCGGGACGGAATGCGGAGAAGTCGCGATCGCCAATAAACAGATCCCCAAGGAGCAGGTGACAGTGCCGCTGAAGCCGATCCTGCGGGTCGCCACGCGGGAGGATCGCCGGACACTGGAACAAAATCGCAAAAAGGAAGAACGTGCCTTTCAGGTCTGCCAGCAGAAGATCGCCTATCGAAAGCTGAAAATGAATCTGGTAGATGTGGAATGCACATTCGACAACAGCAAGCTGCTGTTTTATTTCACCGCGGACAACCGCGTGGACTTTCGGGAACTGGTCAAAGATCTGGCGGCAGTGTTCCGGACAAGAATCGAACTGCGGCAGATCGGCGTGCGGGATAAGGCGAAGATCCTGGGCGGTATCGGTATCTGCGGCAGAGAGTTCTGCTGCAAGGGACACCTGCAGGATTTCCAGCCGGTTTCCATTCGCATGGCAAAGGAACAGGGGCTTTCCCTGAATCCGACGAAGATCTCCGGCTGCTGCGGCAGACTGATGTGCTGCCTGAAATATGAGCAGAATGTCTATGAGGAACTGCTCCGCATTACCCCGAAGGTCGGGGCAATCGTCACCATGACAGACGGCACTAAGGCAAAGGTCTGCGAAACCAATCCGCTGACTGGCGATCTGAAGGTGATTTCAGAAAAATCCGATGTGCCGGTAAAGGTCAAGCGGGACGACGTGAAGCTGCTGCGGGACGGAAAAATCAAGGTCGATGCGGCAGAACGCAAGGCATTGAAATCGTTAGAGGATAAGTAAGGGCAGACCGGCTCCCCACCAGTCTGCATATAGGAGGTATTTTTTTATGGCATCTCAAAGTAAACGCCGCCGTGTCCGGTATGACCGGATTCTGGCAGTTCTTCTGGTTCTGATCCTGCTGATTGTACTGCTGGTGAAGTGCTGTTCCAGCTGCTCCAGCAAGAAGGACAAGAAGAACGACAATGTGACTACCACACCTACTCAGGCGACCACAGCTCCCACAGAGGCAGATAACACGAAAACCGTTTATCTGAGCCCGTCCAATCAGGAGGACAACAAGTTCTATGTGGGCGACACCAACGAAGCTGCGGTCTGCCGCATTCTGGCACAAAAGACGGCTGCCATTCTGGAACAGTCCGGCGTGAACGTCATCGTTGCCGGCGATGCTGACAGCATTCAGACCAAGACAGCGGCCGGCGATCAGAATCTGGCGGCATATGTGGCAATCCACACCAACGCCGGTACCGGTGTCGGCACAGACTGCTATTACAATGCCAATTCCGAAGCCAGCAAGAGTCTGGCACAGGCGGTGTATGATCCGGTGGCAGCCCTGACTCCCACAGATGACAAGGGTCTGATCGACGGTTCGGACAGCAATTCTGAAAATTATCAGTATGAAGTGGGTGCCAACAAGAGCCCCAGCTGTCTGATCGAAGTGGAATATCACGACGGTCCCAATGTGGCACAGTGGATTCTGGACAATGAGGACAACATCGCTTCTGCACTGGCACAGGGTATTTGCAGCTATTTGCAGGTAGCTACTCCCACAAGCGGTGCAGCAGTGACCACCGCAGCACTGGGCGGTGATGTGAACAGCACGACAACAGCAGCGATCGGCGGAGCAGATGCTCTGGCAACTACTGCTGCATTTGGTGCAGAGGGAACAACAGGCACAGAAAATGCGATCCAAAATCAATTATCAGCTGGAAACTGACCGGATCCTGGCACAGCTGCCGGCGGAACGGACACCGACACTGTTTCTGCATGCCTGCTGTGCTCCGTGCAGCAGTTATGTGTTGGAATATCTGAGCCGGTATTTTGCCATTACGCTGTTCTTCTATAATCCCAACATTTCGCCGGAGGCGGAGTATCTGCACCGGAAAGCTGAGTTGTGCCGGCTGGTGCAGGAATTGCCGCTGGGGAATCCGGTGACGGTGGTGGACGGCGATTATCTGCCGGAACGGTTCTATGCTCTTGCCAAAGGGCTGGAGCAGGAGCCGGAACGGGGAGCACGCTGTCAGAAGTGTATCGGGCACCGTCTGGAAGAAACATTTCGGGCGGCGGCAGCACTGGAAGTGTTACCGGATTTTGTCTGCACCACGCTGACCATCAGCCCTCATAAAGACGCGGTGTTTATTAACACCAGAGGAACGGAACTGGCGGAGCAGTACGGCATCCCGTGGCTGCCTACGGACTTCAAGAAAAAGGGCGGCTATCAGCGTTCGATCGTGCTGTCCAGAGAGTATGACCTCTATCGGCAGAACTTCTGCGGCTGTGTCTACAGCCGGCTGGAGGCGGAACGGCGGGAAAAACAGGAGGCATCTTGCGAGGATTGAAAGCCTGTGGAATAGCAGGGCTGCACTGCGAGAATTTTTGCAAAAAACAGTTGACAAGCTTCGGCGATTGTGCTATACTAGTCCTTAGAGCGTTGAAGGGAACGGCACATTTCGCCGAAGCTTTTTGCAGAGAACCGCTGTCACCGGCTGAAAGCAGCGGGAAAAAGTGAAGAAATTTGCACACCACTCCCCGAGTCTGCCCAATCCGCAGCGGTCTGTCCCCGTTATCGGACACCACGAGGTGTATGTGCCTTTGGCACGTGCATGAAACAAGGGTGGAACCACGATAGATTTTTCATCGTCCCTTGCACAGTCCTTTACTGTGTAAGGGACTTTTTGCATTTACTTTGGGGAATGCCGCACACGGCACGTCTGACATGTCGGGCGTTTCCCGCATTCTGGAAAGGAAGATGGATCATGATCAAACTGACATTGAAAGACGGCAGCATTCGGGAACTGGAAGCTCCCACAGCTGCGGCAGAAGTCATTAAGGGCATCGGCATGGGGCTGTACAAGGCTTCCTGCTGTGTCAAGCTGGACGGAGAGGTCTGTGACCTGCGTACCGTTATCGACCACGACTGCACATTTGAAGTCATGACCTTCGACAGCGAAGAAGGTAAGAAAACATTCTGGCACACCGCTTCTCACGTGCTGGCACAGGCTGTCAAGCACCTGTATCCGGAGGCAAAGCTGGCGATCGGACCGGCAATCGATACCGGTTTCTATTACGACTTTGACGTAGAACATCCGTTCAGTCAGGAAGAACTGACTAAGATCGAAGCCGAGATGAAGAAGATCGTCAAGGCAAACGAAAAGCTGGAACAGTTCTATCTGTCGCCGGAAGAAGCTGTGGCTAAGCTGAAGGAAATGGACGAACCCTATAAGGTAGAGCTGTGCGAGGAGCACGCCGGAAACGGTGAGCCGATCTCGTTCTATCAGCAGGGCGATTTCACAGATCTGTGTGCCGGTCCGCACCTGATGTCTACCGGTACGATTAAGGCGTTCAAGCTGCTGTCCTGCACCGGTGCATACTGGAGAGGTTCAGAAAAGAACAAGATGCTGTCCCGTGTCTATGCGGTGGCATTCCCCAAGGCATCGATGCTGGAAGAACATCTGGCAAAGCTGGAAGAAGCCAAGAAGCGTGACCACAATAAGCTGGGACGGGAACTGGAATATTTCACCACTGTTGACGTGATCGGTCAGGGTCTGCCGGTGCTGCTGCCCAAGGGTGCCAGAGTGGTACAGCTGTTGCAGCGTTGGGTAGAAGATGTGGAACAGGCACACGGCTGCCTGCTGACTAAGACGCCGCTGCTGGCAAAGCGGGAACTGTACAAGATTTCCGGTCACTGGGATCACTATCTGGACGGCATGTTCGTACTGGGCGACCCTCACGACGAAACCAAGGACTGCTTCGCTCTGCGTCCGATGACCTGCCCGTTCCAGTATCAGGTATATCTGAACCGGCAGCGTTCATACCGTGATCTGCCGATGCGTCTGACGGAAACATCGACGCTGTTCCGGAACGAGGACTCCGGCGAAATGCACGGCCTGATCCGCGTTCGTCAGTTCACCATTTCTGAGGGACACTATATCCTGCGTCCGGATCAGCTGGAAGATGAATTCAAGAACTGCCTGCAATTGGCAAAGTATTTCCTGGATACAGTCGGACTGCTGGACGACTGCACATTCCGGTTCTCCCAGTGGGATCCGGCAAATCCGGGCAACAAGTACGAGGGTACACCGGAGCAGTGGGAAGAAGCACAGCGTGTCATGGGCAACATTCTGGATCACTTGGGCGTGAAGTATGAGATCGGCATCGACGAGGCGGCTTTCTACGGTCCGAAGCTGGATATTCAGTACAAGAACGTATTCGGCAAGGAAGACACCCTGGTCACCATTCAGATCGATATGCTGCTGGCAGAGCGTTTCGGCATGTACTACAAGGATAAGGACGGTCAGAAGAAGCTGCCGTACATCATTCACAGAACATCGCTGGGCTGCTATGAGCGTACACTGGCATACATGATCGAACACTTCGGCGGTGCAATGCCGCTGTGGATCGCTCCGGAACAGGTTCGTCTGGTGCCCATTGCAGACCGTCATCTGGACTTTGCATATGAGGTCAAGAAGGAACTGGAAGCTGCTGGTCTGCGTGTCGAGGTGGACAGCCGTGCCGAAAAGGTGGGCTGGAAGATCCGTCAGGCAACGATGGAAAAGGTGCCGTATATGCTGACTGTCGGCGACAAGGAATGCGAAGAAAAGACAGTCGCAGTCCGCAAGCGTAACGGCGAAGATCTGGGCAGCATGACGGTGGCAGAACTGACAGCAAAGCTGGTCGAAGAAGTCCGCACCAAGCAGAAGTAATCAGACAATGCAGCAGAAGCTGCTGCATAACAGAACAGAAAAAGGCGAACGTTTCGGCGTTCGCCTTTTTTGCCGGTATTTCGCGAAAAAATTGAAAAAGTATACATTTTCCAATTGACAAAACATCATTTTTCAGTTATAATAAAAGACAGGTATATTTTGTTTTGAAAGCGAGTATTTGGAAAATGGGAAGTACGAAAATCAATCTGACGGAGGAACAGTTTACAGAGGTGACACTGTCCGCCCTGAAAGAGCACCCCGAGGGAATTACGGAATATCCGATTCTGGATTTTGATGATCGTGCACTGGGGCTGTTGTCCGCCGGCGTTGCAGAAACGCTGCGGTACAGTGAGATCAAGCCCCGCGGCGGTCTGGCATATCGGTTTCTGAAGCGGCTGTTTGACATCGTGGGGTCTGCACTGGCACTGATCCTTCTGGCGATCCCCATGGGCATCGTGGCACTGGTGATCTATCTGGACGACAAGGGGTCGCCGATCTTTTCACAGGCACGGCTGACCAAGGACGGAAAGGTGTTCTACATGCACAAGTTCCGTTCCATGTGTGTCGATGCGGAACAGAAGTTCGCAGAGGTGCAGAAAGAAAACGAAACCGACGGTCTGGCGTTCAAGAGCGAGAACGACCCGCGAATTACACGGATCGGGCATTTTATCCGGAGAACGTCCATTGACGAACTGCCCCAGCTGTGGGACGTTTTCTGCGGGCACATGTCCATTATCGGGCCGCGTCCGCCGCTTCCGCGGGAAGTGGTACTGTATACGCCCCACCAGATGCAGCGGTTACAGGTAAAAGGCGGTCTGTCCTGTATTTGTCAGGTAGAGGGCAGAAGCGATATGGGATTCGAAAAGTGGGTGGAATCCGACCTCGAATACATTCAGACACGTAGTGTCGGACTGGATCTGAAGCTGGTGTTTAAGACCATTGGCGTGGTAATTATGAAAAAGGGTGCAAGATAACCATAGGAAGAAAGAGCCGCTGTGCAGATGCATGGCGGCTTTTTTGTGGTGCTGTCTGATGAAAAAACGCCGTTGTTTACAGAAACTTATTGGAATGTTGTTTATTTTTTTTTTTTTGCGGTATAATAGACACTGTCATGATGTATCATGGAAGTTTGCAATTTTTTTGCAGTGAAGAAACTATGAAGGGAGTCTGTTGGAATGCAGAAATGGAAGAAGTTTTTGGCAACATTGACGGCTGGGGCATTGTGTGCCGTGGCATTGCCGCTGGCGAAGCTGGAATTGCCGGAGGTGGTGATGAATGCCGCCGCAGCAGAGTGTACAGTTCCGGTTGGAACAGGTACAACGACGCTGACCTATGAGGTGCAGGAAGATGACACAGTAGAAATCACAGACTGTGAGGATACTGCCGCAGGAGAACTGGAAATTCCGGCGGAAATCGACGGCAAGGCAGTCACACGAATCGGGGATATGGCGTTTAATGACAAGGAATATCTGACAGGCATCACAGTTCCGGACAGTGTAAAAACCATAGGAGATAAAGCCTTTACAGATTGTATTTCTGCTGCATATATCAATTTGCCGCAGGAAATGGATTCGCTGGGTGAAGCTGTATTTAACAGCTGCTATGCACTGGAAGAAATTACGATTCCGGAAGGCATTACGGAGTTATCATCTTTTGTAGAGAAAGACGAAGAAGGCGTGGCGTTATATTATGGTTCTCTTGCATTCTGCAAGGCTTTGAAAAAAGTGACATTGCCGTCTACTTTGAAAACGATTGATGAATATACATTTTCTAGCTGCCCTGCATTGGAGAGTATTGAAATTCCAAATGGTGTTACTGAAATTAAAGAAGGTGCATTTAAAAGTTGTGAAAGTTTAGTATCTATTGAAATCCCTAAAAGTGTAACCAACATTGCTGATTGGTTATTTGATTCCTGTTCGTTTTTGGAAAGCGTAACGATTCCGGACAGCATTGAAAAAATTGGGTATGCAGCTTTTGGCGGGTGTTTCAATTTGAAAGAAATTTCCATTCCCTCTAGTGTGACATACATCGGAGATTGTGCGTTTTCTTATTCTGGTCTGACTGATGTTTATTATGATGGCACAAAAGAACAATGGAATGCGATTGAAATTGTGAATAATACAAATGAGTATGCAAATAATGACTTGCTAATCTATGCTACAAAGCACTTTTCTGATGGCACGCAGGCCACTTCCACCGGTGACCTCGACGGCAACGGCACAGTTGACACCAACGACGTGTTCGAAGCCATGCTCTATGTGGCATACCGCGGTGCGGGCATGTCCGGCAACCTGAGAGCAGAGCAGATCACTGCCGCGGACATCGACGGGGACGGCTCCGTGGATTCCACAGACGTGTACTATATCCTCTACTATGTTGCCCTGCAGGGTGCCGGCAAAAAACCGACTTGGGATAGCGTACTGGGCAGATAACGATTACAGTAAATCCAATTCCGAAAGCCGCTGTGCAGATGCATGGCGGCTTTTGTGCTGTCCGGAATCTTTTTCGGAATCTGCCTTGTCAATGCCGCCCGCTTTATGTTATAATAGAAACAGCATCACAACAAGCGAGGTGAAAAGCCGTGTGCCTGTGCCGCGGCGATTATGAAACGATTGGTAGTGGGCATTACTGCCCATGTGGATTCCGGAAAGACGACGCTTTCCGAAGCTCTGCTGTACCGTACCGGCGAGATCCGGAAGCTGGGGCGGGTGGATCACCAGACAGCTTTTCTGGACACCCACCCGATGGAACGGGATCGGGGCATTACGATTTTTGCACATCAGGCATGCATTGCCTGTGAAAATGCGGAATATACGCTGCTGGATACTCCCGGACACGTGGACTTTTCAGCAGAAACTGAACGCACTATGCAGGTGCTGGACTATGCCATTCTAGTCATCAGCGGCACAGACGGCGTGCAGTCCCACACGGAAACCCTGTGGAAACTGCTGGAACGCTATCAGGTGCCGGTGTTCCTCTTTGTCAACAAAATGGACTTGGCAGGGGCAGACAAGGCGGCAGTGTTGGAACAGCTGCAAAGCCGGTTGAGTGACCGCTGTGTGGACTTTTCCGCAGACGGCACCGATGCCTTTTATGAACAGGTGGCTCTGCTGGAGGAGTCGTTCATGGATACTTATCTGGAGCAGGGGAAGATCCCGCCGGAACTGCTGGCAAAAGGCATTGCCCGCCGGAAGCTGATCCCCTGTTACTTCGGGGCAGCGTTGAAGCTGGAGGGCGTGGACGCATTTCTGGAGGGACTGCACCGGTATACGCTGGAACAGCCCTGTCCGGCACAGTTCGGGGCGAGGGTGTTTAAAATTGCTGCTGACGAAAAGGGAAACCGGTTGAGTTACCTGAAGATCACCGGCGGACGGCTGCGGGTGCGGGACAGCATCGCCTATACTGCTTCCAACGGCAGGG
>ENA-OPCO01002514-OPCO01002514.1-human-gut-metagenome-genome-assembly--contig:-NODE-2514-length-10250-cov-2.290633_pt1 | contig 10250 bp, 9 predicted proteins | sample MGYA00241562_ERZ501475 | MGnify/ENA primary metagenome ERZ501475 (study PRJEB25962, sample SAMEA2042627) | human gut metagenome | biome: human gut; feature: human-associated habitat; material: faeces... | reverse complement strand
CGTGGACTACAGCTTTATCCAAGCTGCCAGGCTCGATGTCCAGATAAAACATCTAATGAAATGGAAAGTTACCCTGCTCCATCTGCAACCCAACTTTTAACGATGCTCTTACATCGAGAACATTTCTATTCCTGCTTATAAGTATATTCAATTCAGCGAAAAAAGCAACTCTTTTATACCTCTTTGTGACAATACTCACATTTTATCCGCGACCAAATAATCATAAGCAATATTCCGGATATCTTAATTTAATCGCTTCCAAAAAATATTTAGCATATTCGCAGCAGAAAATCTGTCCTACTGTGTATTCTCTACATTCTGCCAACTTAGAATCCACATCCTCCATATCATTTACACTCGGTGTTCCTTCACAATATAGACAAAATGCTAATCTTACAATTCTAATACTCCCGCTCGTCTGCCAGTCTTCACAAAGACATTCTGTTTTAATGCATCCTGTTGCAAAATCATAAATACTGTCTATATTCCTTCGCGTAGTCTCGCTAATTCCCAGACAATATATTAGGGCATGATGATACACCTCCTCATATCTGCATCTTACAATATTATCCAAGAAAAATTTTTCATGTTCGTCATCCACAAATTGTACTTCTTTTAACATTTTGCCTTTCATTCCTATACCCTTCCTTTCCATATAACATTACACAGCATCTTTTTTCTCCACTTCCATATAGATTCTTCCATAATCACTTGCCCCTCCTCTATTGGCATAGAAATCTGACAGGGACAAAATTCTAACATCATTAATATGACTAATGTTTTCAATTATGATCTTTATCTCTTCTCTTTCCCCCATTAATCTGATTTTAATCATTTCCACATTTCTCAACTTTCTTTTTAAAAAGCTGCATCATCAAAGATACAGCTTTCTTTCAATCTACAATACATTTTCTACAGATACATTTGCTCTAACTGCTTTTTTTCAGAATTATATTTATATACATATTTGCTCAAGAGCCCCTCTGTCATCATACTTCTGGTACACTTTAATCGCCATAACAAATCCCTTGGTTGAATACCGTCTACCGAATGTATCATTGCACCATCAACGCTTGAAAATGCCACATAATAATCTCCGCCGGTAAGTTCCGCCAACTCTTCTTGTACGCCCGGATAAAACATCGCAATTGCTCCATTTATCCCACGAACCGTTGTAACCATCGGATTATCATCTTTACCTATTCTGAAATCTTCTTCGGTTCCTGCTGCCATAAATGCTCCTTTAGTGTATGGTGGATTTACAGTATCATCTGGTCTGTAATATATCCGCGGCAATGCATCCATCATCGTATTTCGCATTGCAACTTCCCACAGTTCCTCTTCCGATACATCCCAGTTCTCTACTATCTCTTTTTGACAGAGACACGTATTATAATTATTCTGATCTGCATATAGCAAGATGTAGATTACAAGAGCCATATCCCCCACTCTCTTATAGATTGCTTTTTGTAATGCTGATTTCCGTTCGACATAATTAACAGGACGAACTACCAGCCAGTCACACATTTTTTCATAATTTGCAATATGTTTTATTTTTTCCTGTCCAGATTTGCACATATTCAGTTTGTCTTCCACATTTTCAAAGACAGCATCCCATCCACTACTACAATAAGCACCATACAATGATTGCAGATCATATCTGATTACCATTGACGTTTCCCCCAGATGCTCAAGTTCTATAACCAGAAAATCTCCCAACAGAGTGTCAGACTCTTTCTGATAATATTTTTGGTTAGCGTCCTTGATCCACAGACGTCCTCTCTCATCGTCAGCAACTTCTCCCTTATAATGGACTACAATATTTTCATCTCTAATATTAAGTTTTTTCTCAGCAATCAAAACCTGAGTAATTGTGCCTCTAAAATCTTCATATAACATATCCATTACCTCATCTCTTCCATTTTATTTACCCGTTGAAAATTTTTCTTGTTTTTTATTTCTCCAGGCAGTTATTATGTCTTTCTGTCATGGATATGCCCGTCTTGTATCTGTTTCTTAATGTTATGCATTTTTTATCTCCCCTTTCGTTTTTTAGTTATCTATAATCTGCGAAATTAAAATCTAAAATGAAAAATCTATTCATATCTCCATATATTGATTTATCTATTTTATTGGTATTAAAACTAACATCATGTCAAATAGTATCAAAAGCTGATTGATTTTCCGCGGAGAATGGTGTAATATTAGTATTAAATATAACTATAGTCAGATTTGATACAAATTGAAGAGGTACAGCATGGGAAAAATATACGGCTATGCCAGAGTATCCACTCCCACCCAGAGATTGGACCGGCAGATAAAAAATATCGAAGAATATTGCAAAGATAAAAAAATCGAAAAAATCTATGCTGAAAAATATACCGGCACCAAAATTGAGCGCCCACAATTCTCGCAGCTGTTAAAGATTATCCACCCAGGCGACACTATTATATTCGATTCTGTTAGCCGCATGAGTCGTACTGCGGAAGAGGGATATAACTTATACATGCAGCTACTTCATCAAGGCGTTGATTTAATGTTTATAAAAGAGCCACATATCAACACCGAATATTATAAACGCATGCAAAATCGAAAATATGAGATAGCTCATACTGGTAAAAAATCTATAGATAATCTAATCCAATCTGTATTAGATGCCATCACCGTATTTCAAGACGAAGAAACTCTCGAAAAAATACGCATCGCATTTCAACAATCCGAAAAGGAAGTTACAGATCTGCACCAACGTATTTCAGAAGGAATTAAGATTGTCCAACGTGATAATCCGTTTCTTCCCCCTGCCAAGCAAAAACAGATTGGTCAGGTCAAAGGTAGCCGATTGACCACAAAAAAATCCAAAGCGATGAAACCACTTATCAAAAAAATGTCCAAAGCCTTTGACGGAAATATGTGTGACCGAGAAATTATAGATATCCTCGCAATTTCGCGAAACACATTTTATAAATATAAAAATGAATTATTTTCCGAACTCTCATAACACCAAAAAAGAGACTGCATTTAAAAATTAATGAAGCCGTCTCTTTCTACATTATGTAAATATACAGTCGCCTACCAAAAAGTGAATTCGAATTCACTTTTTTGGCTTATATTTTATTTTCCGGGGGCTAATCCACGGGACCATCATATTTTTTCGCGTAATGCAAAAATCTTAAAACTCTCCTGGTGTCTGGAAGAAAAATACACCAGGAGATAAAACGAAAGGATTGACACCTCGAAGTGAGTACAAGAGCGCATTACTCTAAGTGAGTTTCTCTCGATGCACTCCCATGTGTCATAATTATTATATCCTGTTATATACATTCCCAGTTCTGACACGGAAAAATCAATGCCTAACGTTCCGGTTCCCATTCCGCAAAATTTTCCGCCCGATCTGAAACATCATAACTAATCTGTTCCGTTATGTCTGCATTCCTCTGTCGTTCCTGCTCCTGATGATAATCATTATAATCATCTAACAATCCAACCATATTAAGATATCTATTAACCTCTAACAATTTTTCTCTCAAATACAAATGTTCATCCTGGTATATATCACGACTTTCTGCTAATTTCTGATTTTTCTCTGCCAGCCTCTCTATCTGCTGCTGGTATTTTGCCAATTCTCTACGGTATGTATCAGCAATCTGATGGTCAGACAACAACAGCTTGTACTCATCTTCCGGAACACTATAATTACCACTCACAATAGAACGACGATGAGGTACCTCTTCTCTACTCGTACCCTTGATTATAGTAGTTGCCTGTATAAGTTGATTATGTTGATTTTGCAGTTCTCTGTAAGAATCCTGTAGACTCCCATACTCCTGTTTCAACTTTTCATAAACATCTATCGCTCTTCTGGCATTACTAAGCTGCTGCCGGAGCATGGTATATTCCTGTCTATCTGCAGATAATGCATTTTGGACATCATCAAGGGCCTGTTTTCCTGTCTTAAGGTCATTCGCATTTTGGTCTAATTCTATATGCTGACGCGAAATTTCCTGCGTAAGCTTGTATATCTCCGTATCCAGGTGATGTCTCTTCTCACCATCCGGATGATAGATATCAATGCCATGATCCCGGGCAATACGTTCCAGTTCTTGTCGTTCGCGCTTCTCCCATAAAATTTGAGCAGTCTGTCTGCCTTCTTTGAAGAATCCCTGTTCGCCCAACGCCCGTACCAGTCCGTTTTGGATACACATCCCTCTGGTATATCCATGTGCCACTGGGATATAGTCCATATGCAGGTGGACTGTAGACTCATCCCGATGCAGATATGCCCCACACAGAAAAAGATTAGGATTACGCTGCTGCCAATTATTATAATATTCTCGGAGACAGGCAATCTCATTGTCTGCCGACAAGCCGGTGTCATTCTTATCTCCAATCTGGATAATCAGCTCATAGGCGGTATGTTTCTTAGCTGATTTCCTAATCTGATTGTAATAATCTCTAATCTTCCTCTCTGGTCTTGACTGACGACGATTGTAATCATCGACTGCAGTCTGGAAAATCTGCTTATAGGCTTCTCGGACAGGAATATCTATCCATGTCTCATTATGATGAACAAGATCCTGCTGTATATGTGGCATCTGACCGGTTGTTCTGGGATTACGCCGGTTATGCTCTCGATTTGCTGCGCTGCCATTATGCACACTCACAGTCTTAGGCATATAGTCACTCTCTCCTTCCCTACTTCCTCCCGACCGTATCCTCTCTTCAGAGTTCGGTCTCCCAATTCAATGTTTTCTCTGTCAAAAGTAGTAACCCAATACGACTAATGGCAAGCCATTAGTCGCTCAAATCCGGCAGTTACAATCCAAAAAGTCCACTACTTTTCACGCTTAACAATATGCCAAGAATTTACCCAAAAGAAAAAAGCCCTGAAACTGTAAAAGTTCCAAGACCTTTTTCATATATTTTACTCTATTAATGTGTGTTCTTTTCCTAATATATTATTCAACCTTATAATATCCATACTGCTTTGCAAGCTTAACCTTTCCATCTTTCGTTTTCGTTAAGCCGAACACTTTAATTTCATCACCTGGATGCCACTGCTCATCCTTCTTGATTTTTACTTTAATATCATCATTATTTTGATCTGTAAAAATCAAGTAGGATTTTGATACTTTATTTACCTTACCTTCTAACAAGTTTACTTTTTCCTGACTTACAACAGTCCATGGATCGTCTGGTTGTTCTTTGTTATATTTGTATACAGTTGGCATACTTCCACTGAAAAGAAGAATTGTATATGGATTATCAACGTCTTCTTTTATTGACTGATTATCCACATAAATATTTCCCGGATTTACTCCCTCCATCTCATCTGGAGCATCAGCAATATCAGCAGTTCCATCACTGGCTGTACGATTAGGTTCAACATAATCATCTACTTCGTAAAATTCATGATTTTCTTTGTCGTAACCATAATAAGTAGTTTCCTGAGTTTCAAAGTCATATTGAATAACATATCCATCATTCGGATCATCCTGAGCATAGCATGCAGATGAAATCATCAAGGCACTTATAGTCAACCCTACAACTGCTGTAATTTTTTTATGTTGTCTCAACATAAAACCACCTCTTTCTAAATTTGACAGTTTGTTAAAATATTCCTTTCGCTGCAAAAAAACTGATAGTACTACTTTTATACTTGTTTCTGTTTGGTTATAGAATATCATTATTCTACAATGATGTCAATAAAATCATTCTACATTCATGTAATATATTTATTGACATTTCATGTACATTTATATACTATACTATAAATGGGTAAATCGAAATTTAGCTATAAGAAGGTGATTGTTATAAAACTTAATCGTTTTGAAGTTGTGTCAGGAAAATATATCGAAGAAATTTCAGGTCAATCTCGTATCGGATATTCAATGAGTGATACAACAGACTTTTATGATATGATTGAATGGTCAAAAAAAGGTGGGTATCAAGGTTCAATTATTTCTTTTTATGATTACAATAATGGTAAAGTTTATGAACCATTTCAAAAACAGAGAAATGTGTTATATGGAACTCCTGTTTATTTAAAGAAATCTTTTTGGTTTTTACAGGGAGATTATAATAGTGGGAAAATTACTCTTTTCAAATATTATCCAGATCAAATCCCAGAGATGATTACACAACTTAATATAGAAGATGTGAATCTTTATAATCTACGTATTATTGGAGAGGATGTTTACATTGTAAGTGAGGATGACGAATTTGTCAGCTATTATCCGGAAAGTTTTAGATTTTCCAAGGGTGTTAATGAAAGTGTAAGTATGATAGCAGACCAAAAAGTATATCTTTCTGCCTGGGTAGAAGAAGGCTGGGACGATGATAACAATTGTGCAACCGAAGAATATAAATATTATGAAAAAATGATTGTAAGAGATTTTAAGGGAAATGTATTATCAGAAACGATTGGTTCCTTACAGCAACACCCAGATGGAACATGGTGGATATCATAGAAATATAATGAAAATAAAATATTAATTGATTGGAGGAATCTTATGAAGGATAATTTAAGTACAATAAAGTATTCAATACAAGATGAAAAATTTAAGTATCACATGGCAAAGTCAGAACTGAAAAAGGGAAGTCTAATTTCTAAAAAAATGCACCCAATTAAAGATGTAGAGAATTATAAAATAAAATTAATAAATAAAAAAGTGCTGAAAGATTATAATGATGATTATTATATTTTAAAAAAGACAATAAGAATTGGAGGATTAATGGCATTTAACCTGTATTCTGGAATAATAAAAAAAGAATTTGAAATAAATTATCCAATTGTTATAAATAAAAATGATGACATGATAAAACAGGAATTTGAAATAAAAAATATTTTCTCTACAGATTCTATATTACATAATAATGTTAATGTAGGTGCGTATAAGTTAAAGAGAATAAGCAAACTAAAAATGAATTTTAATTTTATATCAGAACACGATGCTGATAAATTTGCTCCAATCGAGGAAGTAATTAAGAATTTGCTGATTAAATATTCGCATATAAGCAATCGAGCTAGGCATGGTATATCTAAGTTGAAAGAATGTGATATTGTAGATGAAATAACTAATAAGCAAATAGAGGTGATAACCGAATTTAAAAACAGATTAAAAAAAGATAAAACTCCTCAAAAAAATATAGATATGTTAGTTATAGAATGTGTTGATAATAATCTCATAAAAACTTCTAAAGCTTTAATAGAAAAATATATAAAAAAAGATTATGCTTCTAAATATGAAAAGCAGCTTGCCATTTTTTGCGTTGGAACTAGACAAGCAGTTGCAACAATGCTAGAAAAATTAGTTGATAATCTAAAAGAAAAAGTAATAAAAAACAATTTTACTAAATTATATGTATTATTCTATGATTTTGTAAAAGAAGAATATTATTGGTATCCCACAACTAACAACGATATAGAAAAAGTTGATAATATAGCTGATAGAATCATTTATAAAACTGACATTAATTATAAAAATATGCTTGATGATGAGAAATATTTAATTGAATGTAAAAATATATTTAATTCAGAAACAATGATTACTTATCTAACAGGAAAAGAAATTAAAGATTTTGCTAATAAAATAGAATTAATAATGGACTGATTTTAGGTACAATTTAGGTACAAAAATACTAAAAAGCCACGGTAAATGACGGTTTATGCCAATATAAAAAGGCCCGTATTTAAAGGTTTTAACACAATTTGGCCTCTTCTAACTGAAGAGAGCAGGCCCCCCTGAAGAGAGCAAAGTCTTAATGTTTTACATGTTTTTTGAATAGTGGTAAAATAAAAAATGCTAAGGCTCTCGCCTTAGCTTCAGGGGGTTTTGGTTGACACTCCTACATATATTCGTAGAGAGTGTAAAAAGGTTGTTCATAAGATACTTTGTTATCTTATGACAATATTATTGTAATATATTTTTTATTTTTATGCAATATATTTTTTGAAAAAATTAGTCAACTGTGTCAATCTTGGTTAATTCGTTATAGATATCGTTATATTTTTCTTTGTTAGTTTTATATATTTCAATAAATTCTTTAATGTCATCTTTTACTTTTAATAACATTTCATAGTCTTTACTTATATTGGAAATTATTAGTCCTGTGTCTCCATGTTGTCTTATTCCAAAAAGATCTCCTTCACCTCTGTTTTTGAAGTCATATTCGCTTATTTCAAATCCATCATTACATTTTTCTAACATTTTTAATCTTTCACAATTTTCTTTGGCTATTAATATGCAGTAACTTTGAATGTTACTTCTTCCGACTCTACCTCGTAATTGGTGTAGGGTAGATAGTCCAAACATATTAGCATCCCAAATTACAATCATACTTGCATTACTTACATTAACTCCAACTTCTATGACTGTTGTAGAGATTAATATATTTATTTCACCACTTTCGTATTTTTTCATTATATTTTGTTTTTCTATGGAAGACATTCCTCCATGGATAGATGCTGTTTTGGCTATTTTACTAAATGCTCTATTTATTTTATTTTCTAAATCGTTTACATTTTCAACATTACTTTCATCTTCTTCAATCATTGGAGCTACTACATATATTTGATGTTTTTTGTCTAGTTCTTGTTTCATAAGTGTTAATATGTCTATTATTTCATTTTCTAATTTAAAATATGTAATAACTTCTTTTCTATTAGCTGGTTTTGTTTTTATGGATGATATTTCCATATCACCATATATAGTTAGAGCATATGTTCTTGGAATAGGGGTAGCACTCATTGATAATATATCTGGTGTTATACCTTTGTTTTTAAAGGCATTTCTTTGATTGACACCAAATCTATGTTGTTCATCTGTAATTACTAGTCCTAAATTTTTAAACTTTACATCTTCTTGTATTAAACTTTGTGTTCCTATTAGTAAATCTATTTCGCCAGTTAATAATTTGTTTAAAATGTCTTTCTTTTTGTTTTTGTTTGTTGATGAAGTTAATAATTCAACTGTAATATTATACTTAGAAAATAGCTCAAATGCTTCGTTATAGTGTTGTGTTGCTAATATTTCAGTTGGGACCATTAAGGCAGTTTGGTATCCACTTAAAAAGTTAGCGTATGTTGACACGAATGCAACGATTGTTTTGCCACTTCCAACATCTCCTTGTAATAATCTATTCATTCTTTTTTTACTTTTTAAATCATTAATTATTTCATTTATACTTTGATGTTGATCTTTGGTTAATGTAAATGGTAAATTGTTAATAAAGTTTTGTATTTCATTATCATTTATATTTCTACTTATAGCTTTTTCATCTTCAGTTATTTTTTCTTTTAAATAATTTATTTTTAGTAAATACATAAATAGTTCTTCGTATTTTAGTCTTTGTCTTGCTTTTTTTAGACTTAATATAGTGCTTGGTATATGTACTTCATGTATAGCTTCTTTTTTGTTAATGAAATTATATTTTTCTGATAAATATTCTGGTATATAATCTGGAATATTATTGTTTTCTTCTAATAGATTTAGTATACTTTTGGATATAATTTTTTGTGTTAATCCAGGTGTTTTGTGGTAGATGCTTTCTATTTTGGGTGTATCACTTAATTTTTCAAATCTTATGTCACTAGCTATGATGGCTTTTTTATTTATATCATATTTTCCTATTACTGTTATTTCTTTATTTGTTTTTAATTCATTTAATAGATATATTCTGTTATAAATAATAACGTTTAGAATATTATTATCAATATCTATTTTAAATGTAATCCTTTTTAAATTTTTACTTAGATATACTAAAAGAGCATCAGATATAATGCGTCCATCTATTATTATTTTATTTGTAGTATATATTTCTTCTATATTGGTTCTTTTTAATATTTCATATCTATATGGGTAATAATGTATTAAATCATTTTTGGTGTAAATTCCTAGTTTATTAAATAATTCTTTTGTTTTTTTACCAATGCCTTTTATTTCTTCAATTGAATCCATTATATATAATCACTCTTTCATATATTTGTTATTTTCTATATATAATCTATCATAGGAAATAGATATTGTCAACTTTATTTCGTACATGTGTTTAATAAAAACTATAGTAATTATTTACTATAGTTTTGTTTTTTTTCTGATTTTATTGTTGTGACTAAAAGATGTGTTAGGTATGAAATCATTTGGCTAATAGGTATTTTTCCTTTAAAATCATTTTTATCTCCGTCAATAACAAACATATCTTCCGTAAAATAGTATTTTCCTTCTTTAAATAGAGATAATATTTTATTTATT
>ENA-OPCO01002503-OPCO01002503.1-human-gut-metagenome-genome-assembly--contig:-NODE-2503-length-10283-cov-4.189871_pt1 | contig 10283 bp, 13 predicted proteins | sample MGYA00241562_ERZ501475 | MGnify/ENA primary metagenome ERZ501475 (study PRJEB25962, sample SAMEA2042627) | human gut metagenome | biome: human gut; feature: human-associated habitat; material: faeces... | reverse complement strand
GTTTTATGAACCCTTATATAAGTGCGCCCAAAAATCTACTTTATTTTTCACTCTTATGCTCCTTGTATCTTACCTTTGGGACTAACGCAGTCCAATCATCAGAATGGCAAGAAAATACGTCATCGGTGCTGTCACCGTCATGCTGTCAAACCGGTCCATGATCCCACCATGTCCGGGGATCAGTTTGCCATAATCCTTGATGTTATGGTTCCTCTTGATGGCAGATGCCGCCAAGTCACCGACCATACTCATCACCGCGCCCGCCGCACAGATGAATGCGATTGTCCAAGTGATGATCTGATCAGGGAATGCCGCTTCCACAAAGAAATGTGCATACAAACCACCGATCAGGGCTGCTCCGGCGACACCGCCGATACATCCCTCGAGAGACTTATGCGGGCTTAATTCCGGGAAAATATGCTTCTTTCCGATCAGTTTGCCGACGACATAGGCACAGGTATCGCATCCCCATGAACTGATCAGGATCAGCCATACCAGATAAATTCCGTTCTCGCACTCGCGGGTCAGATAGACAAAGGACAACAGCACCGGTGCATACAGGAAAGAGAACACTGCTGCCATAACCTGACTTGCCTGATATTTCGGAAAGGCTGCCACATAGCAGAACATTTCCGCCATGAACAGTGCTACAATACACATCAGCAGTAATGTATGGTCTCTGGTGAAAAACAGTGTTGCATAATATGCCGTCACTCCCACAAAACCGATCCATTCCAGTGCATTAAATTTTTTCTCATCCGTTGCACATTTTAATGCCTTGGTAAGCTCTCTGTATGCAATCAGAGAAATAAGCCACAACGGCACTGCCAGAAATACATTGCCGAAGCTGAACGTAGCCAGTGCAATGGCAAGCAATACGATGCCACTGAGCAAACGGGTCCAAAACATAAGCTATTCCTCCTTCAGGCCGCCATATCTTCTGTCTCTATGATTATATGCTTCCACAGCCTTGATCAATTCTTCTTTTGTAAAATCCGGCCAGGGAACCGGGGTAAAATAAAACTCCGTATATGCCAGCTGCCACAACAGGAAATTGGAAATCCTCTGTTCATTGCAGGTTCGGATCAGCAGATCCGGATCCGGAATTCCAGCAGTATCCAGGTATCCTTCCAGAGTATCTGCCGTGATCCCTGCAGGATCCACTTCTCCACTCTGTACTTTTGCGGACAGTTTTTTCACTGCACGGACGATCTCATCCCTGCCTCCGTAATTAATGGCAATCTGGAAATGCAGGCCATCGTTGTTCTTTGTGGCCTCTTCCAGTTCCGCGATCCGCGTCCGGATATCCTCATCCAGTCTGGTCTTGTCACCCAGGACTCTGACACACATACGGTTCTTCTCCGCTGTCTTCAGACAGGTCTTCATATAATTGCGGAGCAGCTTCATCAGCGCGTCCACTTCATCCTGCGGGCGGTTCCAGTTCTCTGTAGAAAAAGCATATACTGTCAGATACTGGATTCCCATACGGTACGCCTCTTCACAGATCACTTCCACCGTCTTGGCTCCCTGCATATGCCCGTAATTGCGGGGCATTCCTTTTGCTTTGGCCCAACGGCCGTTGCCGTCCAGAATAATTGCTACATGATTCGGAATTTTCAGATTCTCTTCCATAGTTTTAAACCTTCTTAAACCGTCATGATTTCCTTGGACTTGCTGTCAATCAGAGCATCAATGTCCTTTACATACTTGTCGGTAAGCTTCTGCAGATCATCTTCCAGACCCTTGATCTCATCTTCGGATACTTCTGTCTTTGCCAGCTTCTTGAAGGCATCGTTGCCGTCTCTTCTGATATTACGGATAGCTACTTTGCCTTCCTCACCCTTCTTCTTTACTTCTTTTACCAGATCTTTTCTGCGTTCCTCGGTAAGCTCCGGGAATACCAGGCGGATCACACTGCCGTCGTTGGAAGGATTGATACCGATATCGGAAGTCATGATTGCTTTCTCGATCTCTTTGATCAGAGACTTCTCCCAGGGAGCGATCTGGATGATACGTGCCTCGGGAACGGTTACATTACCCACCTGCTGAATGGGGGTAGGAGTTCCATAGTAGTCAACTCTCAGTTTGTCTAATACATGAGGGTTCGCACGTCCCGCACGGATAGCAGCAAAATCTGCCTCCAGAAACTCATAAGCCTTCTGCATCTTGTCACTATATACCTGTACTCTTGCGTCCATTGTTTTCCTCTCTTCTGCGCTCTGCGCCTTTCCATTTTTATTTTCTGAAATTATACGGTTACCTTGGTTCCGTTGAACTTGCCCTTCAAGGTATTCACGATGCTGTTCTCTTCATTCAGGCCGAATACCCACATGGGCATCTTGTTGTCTCTGGCCAGAATGGAAGCGGTCATATCCACTACCTGAAGATTCTTGGCAATTACTTCATCAATAGATACTTCATCATATTTCTTCGCTGTAGGATCTTTGGCGGGATCTGCATTGTAGACACCGTCGATTGCCTTAGCCAGCAGAATGACATCTGCCTCTACCTCAATGGCACGAAGAACAACGCCGGTATCGGTGGAGAAATAAGGGTGTCCCGTACCACCTGCGAAGAACACTACCATACCTTTGGCAAAATATTTATTTGCTCTGTCCTTGGAAAACAGCTTGGTAAAGGATCCGCACTCAAAAGGTGTCAGGATATTGGTCATCATGCCTACGGAACGGAAAATCTCGGAGACATAAATACAGTTCATGATCGTAGCCAGCATTCCGATCTGGTCTGCCTTGGTACGGTCAATGTTCTCACTGGAACGTCCTCTCCAGAAATTGCCACCACCGATAACGATACCTACCTGAATACCGTCATCTACCAGTCCCTTTACCTGTAATGCTACCTTTCTGACGGTCTCCTCGTCAAAACCGGTCTTCTTCTCTCCTGCCAGTGCTTCTCCACTAAGCTTCAGTAATATTCTCTTCATGGTCTTATGCTCCTTATTTTACTTTCTTTTTCTCGGGCTTGTAATCATCGAAGAAGGAAGTCGGGCTGACATCCGCATAGCACTGAGAGCACATACCTTCGATTACGGCACCGTTGTTGATCTGTACGGACTTGGACTTGATGTTGCCCATTACAATGGCGGAAGAATCCATCACTACAGGTCCCTGTACATCAATATCGCCCTTTACTGCACCTGCAATAGCTGCGCTGGTGGCAGTGATGTTGCCGATGACTACAGAACTTGCACCGATTTTTACAGAACCTTCGCTGACGATCTCACCGTTGATCTTGGCTCCCTCTGCAAAGATCTCGGCAGCCTTGGAATTTCCATTGATATATCCGGTAATATTCAGTTTGCCCAGAATATCAATATTTCCGTTGATCGTACCTACCAGATCCATAGATCCTTCAGAACTTACATCTCCGGTGATAACCATACCTGCGGTGATAACTGCTGTTTCATCTGATGCGATTTTTGCGTCCATTCTCTTCTCTGCTCCTTTGCTATTCTCTGTATTCTCCTGCTTCAGAACACTGTCCACAGTCATATCGTTCTGAAGTATACTGTCCAGATCCAGTTCCGGTACGGCCTCTCCTATGGGAGCTTCCTCTATCCGGGATTCTTCTGCCGTTGTTTCCTCTTCCGGCTGTTCTTCTTTTTCCTGGGGAATTTCAATAGAATCCAGGTTCTTCAACATTTCTTCCAATGCTGCATTGTCATTTGGTGTCTCTTCCGCCTGCGGCTCCATCGGAGTCTCTTCCGTTGTCTCCTGCGTATTTTCCACCGGCTGCTCCTTCGTCTCTTCCACGGCTGCCTGATCCAGCTCTTCCTCCGGCATCAGTTCATTGACCGCCTGGGACAGATCTTCCTTCAAGTCTGAGAAAAATCCCATGATTATGTACCTCCATTTGTTTCTTGTTATTTATCAGCGGTTTTCGCGTTCTGCGAACGATCAAAACCGCAACAGGCATTCTCTTCTTACAGGTATTCCTACTCTATATGATGAATCGGCCTGGTATTTTCCGTAATCGGCAGGATCACTGTATCCGGCCGGGCCAGAATATTCTCTATGATATCCGGCAAAGCTTCCACTGTAGTCGGCTTCTCCGCGGAATCATGCAACAGTATGATAGACGTGTCTCTGGTATCGATATCCTTGGTACAGTTTTCCAGTAATGTATCCGTGGATAACTTCATGCTTCCGCCGTCTCCGGAGGACACATTCCAGTCGTAGTATTCCACTCCCTGACTGTCCAGATAATCGATAAAATCATGCATATCGATCTCGCTGATCGTATTGGAGCTTCCACCCGGGAACCGGTAACAGACACTCTCCACTCCGGTGGCCTGATAGATGGAGTCCCTGATCCGGGCAAAATCCTGTGTAAAACTGTCCATTGATTCGTACAATTCCTTATATTTATGACTGTATGAATGCATTCCCAGCGTATGTCCTTCGTCAACGATCCTTTGCAGCGCCTCTTCTGCATTGGTTCCTTCTTTTCCCACCACAAAAAATGTGGCTTTGACATTGTAGCTGTCTAAAATATCCAGGATGTCATTCGTATAAATACTGGGGCCATCGTCGAACGTCAGATACACCTTGTGAATTTCTTCCTGCCCGAAGCTTTCCTCCGCCACCGGCTCTGAAGCTTCTGCGCCGGGACTGTCCTCCTGTATCTGAGGTGTCTGTACCGGTGTACTCTTCTGCTCCTGCAACTGCTGCAGCAGCGTCTGTAACTCCTGATTCCGGATATCCAGTTCATCCAGTCTCTGCTCCAGTGTCTTCAAAGTTCCGTCAATCGTATGCAGCCTGCAGATCAGATACACACAGCACAGGAGCGGAATCACGATTCCCGCCGCCACGATACCTATGATCATCTTCTTCAACCGCTGCACTCTTTTTCGCCGGGCTTCCGGCAATGTCTGTTGCAGTTCTTTTGCCATGAATCTGTTAACGTCTCTCTTCCTATTTCGAAAATCTCAGCCTCCATCAGACAAGACTTCTGTAACAGTATAGCATATTCCACTTTTTTGGGAAAGAGATTTATGTAAAATGTTATTTTATAACGCAGGAAGCCGCAGGAGATATTGCTATCTCTGCGGCTTCCTGCGTTATAATTTCATTCCCCTGTTTGTATTCCCCGTATGCCTGGGTTCCCTACCCCATTTCCTGCATTCTTCGTTCCGGATAATGTCCCATAATGAAATTATGGAAAAAGAGTTCCGGAAGATGGTGACTCCGAAAGCGATACCAGATATCCTCCGGTACATTATCAAACTGCCAGATCTGTCCGTTGTTTGCAAATTCGATTTCCAACATTTGCTGCTGGGCATCGTACCCGGCAGACTTGATCATGGGATTTGCCCACATTATTCGCTTCATCTTTTGTTCTCTCTTTCTCATCCTGCTTGTTGTCACCCCTGACATAAATGTCCATTAGCTGTAAGGCGTTCAGCTGTATCTTTTTCCTGAAAGATTTCCCCTTATACTTTCACGTGAAGATTTTTGTCCCACCCACTGTGACAATTGCAGTATATTTTATTTTTCCCTTCGTTTTCCCTTATGCAGGTTTTAGCATACTTTCTGAATACATTGTTGTATCCCCACCCCCAGTGGTTCCTGCTGCAAGTAATATGTACTTTGTATTTCTGCAGTTCATACATTATTAAGTTTTTTCGTAAGTGTAGCAAGGGTTTATTGTGTGTTGTTTGTTACCTGGTAGTTCTAATTGTTATAGTACGAATTTGAAGGCACCGGTGTCGTTGACAACTTCTTCGTAAACATCATAGTTTGCATAGTGAGTGCAAAGTACCCGGTAGGTTTTACCATTAACTGCGTCGGGGTAAGTTAATCCGGCCACAAAAATATCCTCGTTATAATTCTCTGCTCCATCGGAAGTAAGTACTGTTTTCCAACCATACCACATCTTCTGCTGCACTTTAATATCTTTCACTCCAATAACACTGGATATCTCAACGGACAACGTAGTGAATGTCATTTCTAACCCATTTAATGTAAATGCCATTGTAATTTCACAATCAACCATCGTCGTTAATGGTTGCACTGTCGAATTGTATTCAACCTCTTTGTTTGTCACATTTACATTTGGGATATTACTGTCTGTAAGTTCCGCTGCATGCGTTTTTAAGCCTGCTGTTGGCATTGCCAAAATTGCAATTAACATAGCTGCTAGTGCTCTAACACTCCACTTTCTCTTTTTCGTTCTTTTCAATCCTTTGCTCCTTTCCATCATAAGAATACTTTGCTACACATTTAAGGTATTATCATCTTTGCCATGATGTCCCTCTATATACTTCATGACTTGTGTCTCACAAATCTTACAAACTTTTTTAAAATTCATTCAACGAATTCATTCAACGAATTCATTCAACGAATTCATTCAACGATTCATTTAACGATTCGCTTAAGCATCATATTTACAATTTTTATCTTTTTATTTTTGCAATCAAAAAACCTTAAAATTCTAACCATAGAATTTCAAGGTTCTTATATATGAAGCCTATTGTTGATTTCCCTCGTGACTTAAAACTACATTTTTATACGCTATTACAATATCTTGGATCCTATCCTCATCATTTCTGCCTATAACAATATATTTTTCCTTACCATAGTAAAAATACATTATGTAGGTATATTCCCCAGATGACTCTTCTTTCGAAAAGACATCAAAGCTAATCCCCTCATCTTCAAATTCCCTTTCAAAAGTATATCCAGGGTATGTTTCTCTGACTCTTTGAATTTCTTCTGGATATATTCTTATTTCAAACCTTAGTTTATCACCAACATTATTCATATAAACATACAGTGTATCATTAAATTCGTTTTTAGTAACTTTAACATAACCGAGTGTATATGCTAAATTTCCTTTAATTTCACCTATTTCTTCAACATATTCTCGATATTCTTCTGGTATTTTTTCCATACTATAATATCTTTCAATTGTATAATTATTCGGATCAACCTTTCCACCTTCTGGCGCCGTAATCATAGTCGTCCCTTCCTCGTTCTTATCCATCCACCAGAAGAAACCTCCATGCTTCTCCGCATTGGCAACTACCTGCCAGGAACCGCCAAGTACCATTACGACAAGTACCGCTGCCACTACTACCGCAAATCTGCGTCTGCGAAAGTACCAGAGCACTTTATGAAGCTTACCCTCCCTGGGCTTGTCCTCCTCTTTCTCTGCAACAGGTTCACTTTTGTCCTTCTCTTCTTCGGTGCCAAGCAACAGGCGCTCCTCTTCTTCCCTTTCCTCACAATGTTTCCAGAAATCATCCAATGCCTCTTCCACAGGCAATTCATCTTCTACATTGTCTTCCTCTGTTTTCAGGTTGTCCAGCAGTTTCATTAATGTCTGTACTTCATCCGCATCAAACTCTTCATCTGATGCTTCCATAATGTACCAGTCCAACCGCTTGGTAAGCTCCTGAATCAGGCTTTCGTTATCCTGCTTCTTCATTTTAATTCCAATTCCTTTCCCTTCTGCATATCCTTATCTGGTGTAATATTGGTCCCTCGTTAAGTACATGATTCTTTTTTGTCAATTCTTACAGATTTTTTGTATTTTTTGTCGATACCGGACTCGTCGGGTATGTTTTGGGCTATCTTGCTTCTCAATCTGCTGATCCTGACACTCATATTGTTCTCGGATATTTTCTCAAGTTGTGCCAGCTCAGAAATTGAATACCCGTGAAGAAAATATTTGTAAAATCTGTTCTTCTCCTCTTCCGTCAGGCCTTTCGTTATTATGAGATCAAGTTCTGATTTTCCGTAACCGTCTTCCGTGAATGTATATTCGTCGGCATCCAGGTCGACTTCACATTCTATCTTCTTCAATGACTTATTCAGTTCACGTATTTTATTCTTGGCAGTATTGATCAGCCATCCCATTGGATTGGAATGTTCACAGAGAATATCCCACTTTTTATACGCAACATAATACGTTTCTTGCAGGACATCCTTTGCCAGTTCCTTGTCTGCCACCCTGTAGCGGATAAACTTGTATATTTCCGCCTGTGTCCTGCGGTACATCTCATCAAATTCTTGATGGTCTCCTGTTGTCTCTTCTTTCTGCATGTGCACCTACCATCGCCTCATATAGAGGTTTTATCTTTCTAAAATATTTACTCTATAATTTAACATTTATCCCCGTACTAAATATAGATGATTTTACTATAAAGTAAAAATTTGTTTTACATCTGCTTATATTTTACTTTTCGTAGATTTTGTGTCAATTTTTTCTCATCGACAAATACTGTTAAAATTTGCAATTTTTGTTGTTGACAAACGGTATCTCTTTTGTTAGAATGAATCACGGTGATTGCGTTAGCCGTCACGTGATGCTGCTGTGGCTCAGTCGGTAGAGCGTCGCATTGGTAGTGCGGAGGTCACGGGTCCGATTCCCGTCAGCAGCTCTCATATAAGAAGCGGAAACATTGATTTTACAGTGTTTCCGCTTTTTGTTTTTCACAAACGCTGTAGATTTTCTTACTGCAAATCTCATCTCTGTCACAAAATTATAAATCCTCCAATAATACATGTGCCGGTATCTCCAGCACTTCAGCAATATCAAATATTACCTCCAAAGAAAACGGCTGGTCACAATTCGGTGCCTCGATCTTGGTGAGATAGCTGATACTAATACTTACTCTGTCCGCCAACTGCTCCTGTGTAAGTCCTCGTTGTTTTCGATATTTTTTAATCGCCTGTCCTATAATTTTATATTGTTCCGAATGTTTCTGACTCATTCCCGCATCTCCTGTTTTCTACCTCTACAATTCTAAAGGATAATGAAGGAATGAATGTTTCAGTCATAATGAAAGTTATGGGTAAAAAAATACCGATTTATTTTGCATCCGTTTCCAATGCCTGATAAATCGGTATTTCATAAACAATTATTTTCTTCCTAATAGTTTAATCTCTGCGTAATGTAAATTTGCCTACCACTTCATTTAAGGAATATGCCTGTGCCGACAATTCCTCGCTGGTTGCAGAAGATTCCTCCGCAGATGCGGAATTGGATTGTACGACCTCCGAAATCTGAGTCACTCCCACTTCTGCCTGTTCCATTGCCTGTGCCTGCGCTGTTGATTCTTCACTAAGTCTCCTGGAATCTGCTGCGATCTCCTTAACTCCGGTCACAATCTGCTCCAGTGATTCCGCTGCCGCTTCAGCGGCCTGATTTCCCCTCTCAATTTCCTGCAGAGAGCCTTCGATCAGACTTCTGGTATCCACTGCGGACTGTGCACTCTGTTCTGCCAGTTTGCGAATCTGTTCTGCCACAACAGCAAAGCCTCTTCCTGCTTCCCCTGCTCTGGCAGCCTCGATTGCGGCATTCAATGACAGCAGGTTGGTCTGACTGGCAATGTCTTCGATTTCTGCAATAATATTTTGAATCTTTTTGGACGTATCGTTGATTCGATCCATCTCTTCCATAAGAGATTTCATCTGTGCATGTCCGGCATCCGCCTGCTGTGCATAATTTTCCGCCTTCCGGGTGGTCTTCTGCAATTCACCCGCCGTACGGTTCACTGCATCCGCGATATTTGTAATTGTTGCTGTCAGTTCCTCCACCGAACCTGCCTGATCGGTAGCTCCCTCCGCAAGTGAATTCGTTGAAAATGTCCATGACCTCGTCCCGGACGACCGGGTCAAGACCGCTGGTGGCCTCGTCCAGAATCAGAAGCCGGGGGTGGTGGGACAGGGCGACGGCAATGCCAAGCTTCATTTTCATGCCCCGGGAAAAATCTTTGAATTTCTTATCCGCGGGAACGGCCAGCCGGGTCAGATAGTCGGAAAAGACCGCTTCGTCCCAGCTGCGATAAATGCCCTGCATGATCTTGCCTACCTGCCGGGCGGTGAGACAGGCGGAGATGCCCACCTCGTCCAGCACCACGCCGATCTCCTCCTTGGTGCGGACAGAAGCGGTGCGGCTGTCCCTGCCAAGAATGGTCACGGTGCCGCCGTCCCGCTGCACCATGTCTAAGATCAACCGGATGGTGGTGCTTTTGCCTGCGCCGTTCTCGCCGATCAGGCCGCAGATGGTGCCGCCGGGCAGTGTCAGATCCAGCGGTCCGAGGGTAAAGTCCTTATAGTGCTTTGTAAGTCCCCGCAGTTCCAGTGCGTTCATGTTCAGCCCTCCCACAGCAGTTCCAGCATCTCCCGCAGCTCTTCCCTGCTCAGCCCGCAGGATGCGGACAGCTTCACAGCTTCGGTAAGGTGCGCTTCAATTTTTTTCAGGTTCTCTTCCCGCAGCAGCTCGGTGTTTTTCGCTGCCACGAAAAAGCCCTTGGC
>ENA-OPCO01002489-OPCO01002489.1-human-gut-metagenome-genome-assembly--contig:-NODE-2489-length-10344-cov-2.476042_pt1 | contig 10344 bp, 8 predicted proteins | sample MGYA00241562_ERZ501475 | MGnify/ENA primary metagenome ERZ501475 (study PRJEB25962, sample SAMEA2042627) | human gut metagenome | biome: human gut; feature: human-associated habitat; material: faeces... | reverse complement strand
ACAGGGTGTGCGTTTGCAGAGGAAGTTGAAGCTGCGGCATTTACAACGGTTAAAATACCATTCCCTGATAATATTGAAAACAGAAACTCATGGCTTACCCGTGCAAGATACAAAGATACCGGCGAGGTTATTCCATTGTCAATGTCGTATGACGGCGGTGTATATGCCACAATACCGGTTGAAAACAAGTACAGAGAGCTTGAGGCCTTTGTCCCGGAGAAAGTAGAATTTGCTGATTATGATTCTTCAAATCCGGATTTTCACGATGTTACAATGCTTTCCCGTGTTGGCGTTATTAAGGGCAACGAAAAAGGTGAAGCAAATATCAATGACAATGTAACCCGTGCGGAAGCAGTTGCAATGGTTATGGGATTTGTAGGACTTAATAAGATTGCTATGCAAGGCACCGTAAGAGTTTTTGACGATGTAACCAGTGATAAGTGGTATTATCGTGAAGTTCTTTCCGCGTATCATTACGGACTTGTTAAAGGTGATTCTGAAAACACATTCTCTCCGGAAAGAGATGTAACCAGAGAAGAAATAACTGTTATGATTGCAAGAGCATTACAATATGCGAATTTAAGATGTTCTCGCTCTACGGAAACAAACTATGCAGATAGTGATAAGATTTCCGATTGGGCAAAAGAAGCGTATGAGCTTATAGGACGAAACCTTGCATCAGATTATGATGATACAGACAAGGATAACCCTGTAAGACTTCTTAATCCTCAAAAGGCAGCCACAAGAGCAGATGTAGCATATATCTTGAATAATGCACAGGATGATTGTCAGATGTATCCGTCGGAGCTTGCTGAAATGTTTGGATTTGACAAAGAAATGCCTGTAATTGACGGTTCAACTTCTACATATCCTTTCACTCAGGCGGTATATAATACTTTATTCCGCAACGGTGAAGCACATCCGCAGTATCCGCAGAAGCACTCAAAGAGCCACGTATCCTATCAGCGACTTATAAACGGCGAGGTTGATATGCTCTTTGCTTCCGTTTATCCTGCAAGTGATATTTTGAAAATGGCAGAAGATAAAGGTGTTGAATTAGAACTTATCCCGATTGCCTATGATGCAATGATATTCTTTACCAATAAGGATAATCCGGTAACAGGTCTTACAAAAGAACAGATAAGCAATATCTATGTAAACGATGCTTATGATAACTGGTCTGAGGTTGGCGGTCCAGATGCACTAATGTACCCCTACTGCAGAAACAACGACTCAGGCAGCCATGCACAGATGGAAAAGCATTTCTTAAACGGAAATGAAATCCATCCTGAAGTGCAGAAAGAAACTTCTTACACAATGTCGAATGTACTGACGGATGTTATGGCAGCGAAAACCGATGATCCTGTCGGCTATGCGTTAGGTTACAGCATTTATTATTACTATCACAATATGGATTTGTTCTATGATGTGCATAATAATTTAAAGCTTCTTGCTATTGACGGTGTGATGCCTACGGATGAAACCATAGCAGATGGCTCATATCCGCTTTCTAATAACACTTATGTTGTTCTAAGAAAAGATACACCTGCAGATGCTCCGGCTCGCAAAATGGCAGAATTTATGCTCACAGAAGCAGGTCAGCAATGTGTTGAGAATGCAGGTTATGGCAGATTAAAAAAGCCTGTTCAGATTTCAGATGATATGCTCTTTACAGATAAAATAAATGCACAGATGCCCACGGATAAGAACTATATGTTCTCTCCAATGTCTATTAAGATGGCATTAGCACTTGCTGCAAATGGTGCATCGGGAGAAACACAGCAGCAGATATTAAATGCTTTAGGGCTTTCAAGCCTTGATGAATTTAATTCATTATCTAAGGACTTGATTGCAAGATATTCGCAGACTGATATTCTGAAGCTTAACATCGCAAACTCAATTTGGATGAACAAAGATAAAACCTCACAGAATTTCAGTGAAGTTTTCAAGAAAACCGCAACTGACTTCTACGATGCAGAGGTTAAGTCTATAAATAACTCTAATGCAGTTAAGGAAATTAACGGTTGGGTAAGCGATAAAACAAACGGAAAGATTCCAACAATTATTCAAAATGCTGATGACTTCTGGGCAATGCTTATAAATGCAATTTATTTTAAGGGTGCATGGCAGGATGAGTTCAGCGTAAATGCAACCAAGCCTGACCAGTTCAATAACGCTGACGGTACAAAGATTACCGTTGACTTTATGAACAAAACCAAATGGTTCCCGTATGCAGAAACAAAATCGGTAAAGATGATTGAGCTTCCATATAAAAACAGAGTTGATAAAATATCTGAGGACGGAGAATACCTTGGTACGGATAAGTATGATGACCTTGATGTAAGTATGTATCTGATTATGCCGGAGGACGACATCAATCCTGAAGCGGAGTTGTCTGCTGCAATCAAGGATGAAGCGTTCAAGAGTACATATATCAAAATGGCAATGCCTAAGTTCAAGATAGACTACTCAACCGATCTTAACGATATATTTATGAATATGGGTATAACCACCGCCTTTGATGAAAAGAATGCAGACTTCACAAAGATGTTTGATAAAGGCAATATGTGGTTCACAAAGACAATCCATAAGACGTTTATCGACGTGGACGAAAAAGGAACTGAGGCAGCAGCAGTAACCGCAATCGGTATGGCAGGCTCCGCACTTCCACCCGAACCTATTGAACTCAAGTTCAATAAACCGTTCTATTTTGCAATTCGTGACAATACAAGCGGAGAAACCTTGTTTATGGGCAGGTATGCCTTTGCGAATTAAAGGAGATGTACCAATGAAAAAGAAAGTTTTAATAATGGTATCCATCGCTTTGTTAATTGCTATTGCCATCGGTGGTGCTTATGCTATTGATATGCACCGAATGAAGAATAACAAACCCGTTGTATTTTCTTCGTGGGGATATGACTATGCTCCGCCGGAGGAACAGAACGATTATCCGTTAGAAAATGAAGAACAAAGTTTTGTCGGCAAGGTATTAGAAGAAACAACAACCTATATGATTGTTGAACCTGCGAATGGTGAATATGAAAGAACTGTCGCAGAGAAAATAAAAATCGAATATGGCACAGACCATATAGATTATTTATATGGCGCAGGTCGATTGGTTGTTATCTATTATAAGGGTGAAATCAATACCGATGACGGCAAAATGTCCTCGATAAAAACCGATGACATATCTGTTGAAGGCTTCCGTGATTGGGAAATGAAGGTAGTTCCATCAAATGAGCATACAACCAAGAAAATATATGACAAAGAACAGCCACACGATAGTGACACAGAATCTCATTGGTATAGACAGTATAATCTCTATTATCACGGTCTTGAGGATGTGATTATAACAGTTGACGGAGAGCAACACTCCCTTGCTCACGCTCTTAAGCTTGGTAAGATTACAATGTCTGCAATCCTTGCAAAAGCAAATCAAGATGTTTCCGATGGTGTTATACAAGATTTGCGATACAAAGACGGTGGGAGTGTGGTTTTTAAGTATCCTGATTATACAATTGTGAAGTACCATACGCTTGACGGTAACGATGATATGTATATAGGCACGCCGGATATTGGTATTGATGTAAAAAAATAAATAAATTTTAGGTAGGAGCCTGCGAAATGAAGAAAGAAAAAAGACCATAACCATAAAAGAATCCCCGAATGCAAAACAAGTATTCTTTGAAAACCGTGAAATCGGAATGGAAGCAATTATGAAACTTGTTTCAAAAGGATATAAAATAGGATAATTATAAAACCCTTACCAATCCGGCAAGGGTTTTATTGTAAATGTCAAAAAAATTTGGTATAATTTTTTTGAATTATGCAACCTTTTTCATTATTCCTGTGTATATAATAGCGAGTAATAAAAATAGCGCTATCTTTTATGAAAGGAGGCTCCGCTGGGTGATAAATGAGATAAAACTATTACATAATCTGAAAAGCAAGAAAAGGAACTGTTTGGAAGATGTAATCAAGCTATATACCCCCTATGTGAGTGTTGTAATCTATAACACTATCGGCAGCATTGCACCAAAAGAGGATATTGAGGAAGCAATATCTGATACATTCCTCCAGCTATGGAAAAACGCCGACAGTATAGACGAGGAAAAAGGTTGTATTCGTTCTTATATCGGAGCTGTTGCGAGAAACACAGCCAAAAATAAATTGCGGACAATTAGAGTAAACGAGGAACTTGACGAAAATATAGTTTCCGATTCTGACAATCCGCAGGATATATTATTAAAGAATGAGGACAGAAAATTTCTTCTTGATATGATTGCAGCTCTCGGAGAGCCGGACAGTGAAATATTTTTAAGATATTACTATTACAATGAAAAAATCAGGATAATTTCAGATGTAATGAATATCAATGTTTCTACTGTAAAATCAAAACTATCACGCGGAAAAGAAAAACTAAAAAATGCTATTATGCAGAATGGGAGGTTTTACAATGAATAATAAAAGGCTTCGTATGCTTAATGATGAATTGGGCTTAAATGACTATGCGGAGGCTCCGAACTCTCAAAGCATTATTGAAAAAGTAAATAATAGCATAAACGCTGATCCTGTGGAAAGGAGATTATTTATGAGAAGAAAATTTATAAGCTCGGCACTTGTTGCCGCACTCATTCTATCAATCGCAAGTTTAACCGTTATTGCTGCAACGCTCGGTTGGCATCATAAATTGATTGAATACTTTAACAATCCAACTGCGGAACAAATGGAACTGATGAACGGAGCTTTTGACGCTCCTATGGTTTCGGGAACGGATAACGGATATACTGTTAACGTTCTTAATACATTAGCAGATAAACACGGAATATATGTTCTTTATGAGCTTGTATGTCCTCCAAACAAAGAAATAAACTCACTCAATGTTGAAACATATATGCAAGATGTTTCAAGAATGCTTACAGTTTCCGAAAGAACACAAAGCAATAATGCTATTATGGGAATGGGTGTTTCTTCACCTAAAATATTAAGTGTCAAAAATAATGTTATTACTCTTGTAATTTATCTTGGTACAAATGGTGAAATATACGATAATCAAAAATTGACTTTAACCGTGAAACATAATAAACTTGTTGATGATACGGAAAACACTTTTGTTTCAGGTGATAAGTCAAGAGTACAGCTTCAAGTTCCCGGAAATGTAAAAAAAGTTGTTAAAGGTGATTTTGATATTGTTGTTTCGTGGGATTTTCAATATAAGGACATAGGAAAGAGTTTCAACATAGATAATAAACTTGACATAAACGGAGTAAATAATAATATACTGAAAACTGTTGATGTATCTCCTATATCAATATGGATAACGGTTGAGGGTGATGATGTTCTTGGTGCACTTGCTCCAATCATAAAATTTACTGACGGAACAAAATTTCAATACACCAATAGAGATAATTCAAAAAACACATACGGAATGTTTGCAAATAATCAAATTGGAGATAACAGCAAAGGCGTTTCATCACTCGGATATGTCTTTAATGAAATAACCGATATTAAGACCATTGAAAGCATCACAATAGGCGACCAAATAATATATGTGAAATAATGCTAATCCCTTCGGTTGTTGAGACCGGAGGGATTTTTATGTAAAATTTTGAACAAATTTTCAAAAAAGTATTGACAAATTTAAACTACAAGTGTAGTATATAAATATAAACTACATTTGTAGGATGAAAATTTGGAGGTATTTCTATGGCGCAAAGAAATATAAACATCTCTGAGGCAGAGCTTGAGGTTATGAAAGTAATATGGAATGAAAAAAGACCTGTTACTTCTCTTGACATTTGTGAGGCGTTTGAAACAAAGGAATGGAAGAAAACAACGATAGGAACATTCTTGACAAGACTTGTTGAAAAAGGAGCATTGTCTGCTGAAAAACAAGGTAAATTGTATTACTATACTCCTCTTATCTCTCAAAAGGAATATCGTAAATCACAGACTAAAAATCTTATTTCCAGTTTGTATAATGGTTCTGTAAAAGATTTTGCTGTTTCGTTTTTTAAAGAGCAAAAATTATCTGATGACGATATTAAGGAGCTGAAGGCAATATTTGAAGATAAGGAGGTATAAACTGTGTTACAAGATATATTTAAGGCGATACTTGTTACCTCTTTTATAGGAACAGCACTTACGCTTGTTCTTACTTTGATTAAGCCAATTACAAAAAAATGGTTTACAAGCAGTTGGCACTATTATATGTGGCTTGTTGTTTTAGTTGTAATGCTTCTTCCTCTTAGAATTTCACTTCCCAATCAGACGCAGCCTGTTCCTGTTTTGGAATCGAATTTACAAATTACTGAAGAAAAAGTATCGGATGTGACATATGAGCCAATTCAAGTTATTGAACAAGATTTACAATTAAATTCTGACAAGGAAGGCAATACAGACAGCCATTTAGATAACTTGAAAATGCTTGCATACGACAAAATAAATGTTGTTGCATTTGTCTGGTTCGTGGGAGCGATGGTACTCTTTCTGAGTAAACTCGTTGGATATATGATTTTCTTAATCAAATTACGCAAGTATTCGGATATGATTTCTTGTCCTCAACTTATGCGATTTACAAATAAGAAAATCGTTACAAGAACAAGTGATAAAATATCGTCCCCGCTTATGATAGGACTTTTTAAGCCAACATTGTTGTTACCTAAAACTGCGATGACTCCAGAACAACTTGACAATGTTTTGGCGCATGAAATGACTCATTTTAAGAGAAAAGATATTTTATACAAATGGTTTATCAGCATTGTAAAATGCATTCATTGGTTTAATCCTGCAATTTACTATATCAATAAACAGGTTAACATAGACTGCGAAATTTCATGTGATTTAGCAGTAGTAAAAGAAATGTCTGAAGAACAAGAAATCTGCTATATCAATACAATTCTTACTTTGCTTGCTGCAGGTAATTTGAGAACGGCAGCATTAACAACAGGGATGACAAGTGACAAGAAAACACTTAAAAGGAGGTTTACTATGATTAAGAAAAGAAAAAGAATGAAAAAATCAACACGAATAGTTTCTACAATTTTAGCTGTTGCTTTGCTTTTTACAACCTTATTCGCCAGCGGAGTTTTAGCAACAACTGTTTTTGAAGAAGAATCCAACATTTTATTTGTTGTAAATGGTAAAACAATAGAGTTTGATAACAAACCTTTTTATGAAAACAATACGGTTTATCTTCCTTTAAGAGAGGTTCTTAATAAAGTTGGTATTATGAACCATAAAAACAGCAGTTTAGAGTGGAATGACGGCAGAATTATAATTAACCTTTCTTATGATGACGAAGTAAGTACCTATGATGATAATGGAAATGAAAACGGAACAAAAATTCAAACAGTAAATTATTGTTATGCTATCGAAATAGGAAAAGCGTGGTATATTCTTAATCCAGGGGATGCTCTACCTTTTACAACAACTAATCCAGTATATAAAGAGTATTTTAATACCAAAATTGATTTGGAAAATGCTCCTGTTCTCAAAAGGAGTACAACCTATGTTCCTTATGAGTATATAGATCACTTTTTAGATATAAGTATGGCTGGTCTTGGACCTCTTGGCGTAGATGGACCATACGATATAACTTGCATAGTTGATACAGAGGATCCTGTTGCTTATGTGACACCTTGCCTTTTCTGGCCTGCAAACACGAAAATTCACGGAACGGTTAGTAGAGAATTTGGAACAAGAGTTCATCCTATAACCGGAGAGCAAAAGACACACAACGGTGTGGATATTATCGCAAAAGAAAATTCCGAGGTTGTTACTGCAATTCGTGGTAAGGTAACTGAAGTTGGATTTGACGATGAATTAGGAAATTATGTTGTAGTAGCAAATGATAGTGGAGTGTCAACCTTATATGGACATTTATCCTCTGTTGATGTTAAAGAAGGCGATTATTTACATAAGAGAGCAAATATAGGTAAAGTTGGAAAAACCGGTACTGCAACAGGGGCATTTTTACACTTTGAAATTAAAATAAACGGTGTGTATTATGATCCCATGAAATTTTGGGTAGTAAATCCTATAAATGATATTGAAGTTATCAATAATGAGGAGTTTTTATCACAAGCCGATACACAGAACGATAATAGTGAAATTGAATGGAATAATTCAACTCAAATGAATGCCGATTCAGGTAGTTCTGGAAACAGTAGAGCAACTTTAAGTATTCTAACGCAAAACGACACCGGAATAAAAATTAAATCAACAGAAGTCGGAAACGAACCATATACAGGCTTTGAACATTTGGTATTGAAAAATGCTGATACTAATAAAATTAAGCAGGAGTTAAACAAGCAAGGAATAGTTGAAACAAAAAAATCATCTGTAGACTTGACGAAGAACTATGTAGTTAAAGATTATAGTTCAGAGCAAACAAAGGTTGAATCTGATAAAAATGGTAATATATCTTTGTATTTTTCTGTAAATAGCGATAATTTATTTGATGTGCGTTTTTATGATGCTGAAACAGGTGAAGATGTAGGTAGCTACGGTGTACTTGCAAACAATGAAAATGCCTACACGTTTATAGGCTTTGAAAAAGGTAAAACCTATAATGTGGAAGTTCAAGGACAAACAAAAGATGATTGGGCTATTGAAGGAAACTATATTATTTATTGATGAAAGAGGTGCATGTTATGAAGAAAATACTTTCTATAATTCTGATATGTTTACAGCTATTAACGATTACTGCATTTGCAGATGGAATTCAATTGACGGATGCACAAAAAGAAGATTTATATAATCTTGGAATAATGACAGGCGATGAAAATGGCGATTTGAGATTAAATGATAATATTACGAGAGCTGAAGCAGCTAAAATGATTTGTGTAGCAGGAAATATAAAACTTCCGTCAAATAAAGGGGAAAAGATTTTTGATGATGTTGCGACTAATCACTGGGCATATCAGTACATTCATGCAGCAAAAGATAGTAATATTGTAAATGGTGATGGTAATGGTAATTTTAATCCTGAAAGTAATGTTACCAACGAAGAAATTGTTAAGATGATTGTATGTATGCTTGGTTACAAAGAAATGGCTGAACAGCAAAGTGGTTATCCTGCCGGATATACTGCTACTGCATCGAGAATTGGTATTACAAATAACTTGAATCTTAAAACAAAAACTCCGGCAACGAGAAATGATGTTGCAATTATGATTTCCAATGCACTTGATATACCGATTATGGTAGAAAAAAGCGAAGGCGAAGATGATAACGATAATACTGCCTATATTATTTTAGATGGTAAAAATGGTATTCCTTTTTCATCAATCAGAGGAACGAGAGGTATGACATGGGATACATCCTTAACAAACATTGATAATTTAGCACAGGCTTTTGCATCTAAATATCCGTATAAAGAAGGCGATACAGAAAAATCATTTGAACTATATCCCGATATCATATATTCATCCGGAATGGAAAAAACTGCGGATGGCGTTGAATATGAGTGCCCTGCCATATACGACGACAGACATGCATACGATCTTGTGAACACAATGTCGGTTATGCCTGCAAGACTTGTGATAGAAGATTCAAGTTATGATACACAATACGCAGTCTTTAATTCAAAGATTCTTGTTCCTTATGATATATTCAAATTGATAGGATGCGATGTGTTGTTCAATAAAGACACCTATGTTGCAACCATCTCAAAGAAGGATACAACTCTTGAAATCATACCGAATATAATCGGTATGAGAAAAAATCAGTTTGAAGGGTATTGGGTTCCTCTTGAAATTTGTGCAAGATTTGTGAATGATACTTTATATCTTCCGCTAGATGCAGTAGCGAAGGAATTTGGATATGTGGTGGAAACAAACTCTGATGGTAGCGTTATAACATTAAAGTAAGGGAATACTGATGCAATATAATACAACTTGGTCCGCATGGATTGATGAACGAAATAAGATAATAACAATTAAAGAAAGTCCAAACGCAAAACAAGTATTCTTTGAGAACAAAGAGATTGGTATGAGGGCAATTACCGAACTTGTTTCCAAAGGATATAAAATAGGATAATACGCATTATGCCTCCGGCTTTTTTAGAAAAGTCGGAGGTTTTTGTATTATTTAATAAAAGTATATTGACAAATGTAGATATACTTGCTATAATGAATATAGCCACAAGTGTAGATATGTTGTTTTGTAAAGGAGAGATATTATGTCGGCTATAAAACATACGATAACAGATGCGGAATATGAGATTATGTGTATTCTATGGAGAAGTAAGGAAAAACTGACGGTTGCAGACATCATAAAAGAGCTTAATAACAATGATTGGACTGCATCAACAGTTGCGACTTTTATGGCTCGTTTGCTTAA
>ENA-OPCO01002487-OPCO01002487.1-human-gut-metagenome-genome-assembly--contig:-NODE-2487-length-10353-cov-5.513401_pt1 | contig 10353 bp, 12 predicted proteins | sample MGYA00241562_ERZ501475 | MGnify/ENA primary metagenome ERZ501475 (study PRJEB25962, sample SAMEA2042627) | human gut metagenome | biome: human gut; feature: human-associated habitat; material: faeces... | reverse complement strand
CAAGAGAGATCGTCAGCTTGCTGGTGCTGGACAGCATGATCAACTGCATGAAGTAGTCGTTCCAGCTGTTGATGAAGGTAAAGATGGCCAGCGCGCCGATGCCCGGCTTGACCATCGGGAGCACGATGCTGACGAAGGTGCGTGCCTCGCTGGCACCGTCGATACGGGCCGCTTCCAGCATCTCGGTGGGGATGCCCTCACTGAACTGCTTCATCAAAAAGACACCGAAGGGCCAGCCCACGATAGGGAAAATGACGGCCCAGATGGTATTGTAAAGGTTCAGTGCGCTCATCTCACGCAGCAGCGGGATGAGGATGACCTGCTTGGGCAGGGCCATTGCGCAGACGATGAGGGTGAAGAGCAGCTTGCGGCCGACGAAGCGCTTTTTTGCCAGCGCATAGCCTGCCATTGCGGCGGTGATGCAGGTGAGGATCATGGACATGACGGCCATGAACACGGTGTTTATCATCCAGCGCAGCGCGGCCGGAGCAGTTGGGCCGACGGAGAAATAGATCGGCTCTCCATCTGCGCTGAAAGAGTGGCTGAAGGGCACGGCCAGCTGCCACAGGGGTGCGCTCTTGCCTGCGAAAAGTTTCTGGTAGTTGGTCAGCACCCACTGGCTGGGCCACCACTCGGGGGTAGTGGAGTTGATGGCCGCGCCGGTCTTGAAGGAACCGGTGATGATCCAGTACAGCGGGAACGCGAACAGCACGGCCACGATGCTGATAAGGATGAGGGTCAGTATCATGTAAGCGCTCATCTTTTTCAGCTTGCTGGGGTGACGCTTCAACGGTTTCTGTTTTTTTGCAGTTGCAGTCATTGCCCGGCACCTCCTTTAATTATCCTGACTGCCAAACCTGAACTGGACAGCCGACAGGATGGCGATGATAACGGCCAGCACAACGCCCATTGCGTTGCCGTAACCATAGCGGTAGAGCTTGAATGCAGTGTAGTAGATGTAGTACATGATGGTATCGGTGCTGTGGTTGGGGCCACCGGAGGTCAGCAGCTGGATCAGTGCGAAGCACTGGAAGGAGTTGATGGTAGTGATGACCAGGATGTACAGGGTGGTGGGCATGATGGCGGGCCACTTGATGCGCCAGAAGCACTGGAAATCGGTGGCACCGTCCACTTCAGCGGCTTCCACGATGGACTGGTCTACGTTGCCCAGTGCGGAAACGTACAGCACGATGGGCTGGCCGACAGAAGTAGTGAGCAGGATGAGGATGATGCAGCCCAGAGCGTATTTTTCATCGCCCAGCCAGTTGATGTTCTTGTCGATGAGGCCCACAGCTTTGCCCAGATAGTTGAAGATGCCGTAGTAGTTGTTGTGCATCCACTTCCACACGACGGTGACAGCCACCGAGCCGGTGACGACCGGCAGGTAGAACACGCAGCGGAAGAGGCTGGTGGCCCACTCGGGCAAATCGACGATGGCCGAGCTGACCCACAGCGAGAACGCACAGGTCACAGGCACCGAGACGACCACGATGATGAAGGTGTTGCGCAAAGCGCCGATGAAGATGGGGTCTGCGAACAGCTCTGCGTAGTTGGCAAAACCCACAAAGACGTCGGCACGGTTCATGGTCGAGTCAAAAAAACTCGTGACCACGCAGAGTATCATGGGGTAAATGACGAAGCCGAGAAAAAAGATGAGGCTGGGCAGAAGGAACAGGTAGGAAGCGATGGTCTCCTGCCGAACCAGTGCGCTGCTGCGCTTCGGCTCTTTGATGCTTGCAGTCTTTGCAGCCAAAGAAATCACCAGACCTTTCGTTCTGATTGGGTGCTTGTCTTACACAAAATGCCCCTCCCTCGCCGGGATGTTCGAGGGAGGGGCAGTCATTACTTATTTGCCCTCAGGCGGAAAAGCTCAGGCTTCGGCGGCTGCGGCTGCGTTGGCGTTCTGGACAAAGGTTGCAACGGAAGTGGCAACGTCTTCGCCAGTGCCTACACGCTGGAGCATGTTCCACCACTCGGTGCGGGCAGTTGCCCAGCCCGGAGTGATCTGGTAGTAGTCGCCCAGATAGGCCATGAACTTGGTGTACTCGCTCATGATGGCATTGTCGGCGTAGATGTCGCCCACGCTGGCGCGGACCGGGAAGTAGGTGGAAGCCAGAACGCTGTCCTTCACCTGGTCAGGGTCAGCAGCGATGAACTCAATGAAGGTCTTGGCTGCCTTGACCTTGGCCTCATCGCCATTATCGAAGACGCCAAAGCCCCAGATGCCGCCGCAGAGCTTCGGGTCGCCGCTTGCAGTCGGGAATGCCATGGGCATGATCTCGTCGCCGTCGTTGGTCAGGCCGGCGTCGTTGTTGTCGGCGTTCAGCTGCTGAGCGATGTTCCAGCAGAAAGCCATCTGCAGCGTGCCGTTGCGGAACAGAGTGATCTCGTCGCCGCCGGCGATGGAAGCGTCGAAGTTGATGCCGTCGGCGTCGTACAGTGCCTGAATGGCCTTGATGTTCTCGGCAGAGTCTGCAGTGTACTTGGTGTGAGCGTCGTCGGTGAAGGTGCCGCCGTACATATTATTGATAATAGCGCGGGTCCCCTGGTCGCCGCCCTGACCGCCGCAGTAGATGGCTGCCACGTTCTCGTAGCCGCCCTTGTACAGAGCGTCAACGGTGTTCAGGAAGCCTTCGGTGCTCCAGGTGTGCTTATCAGTGTCGAGATACTTGTCAGCGCCCACTTCCTTGACCTTGGTCATGTTGACGGCCATGCAGTGTGCGGTCATGCACAGGGGGTACTCGTAGTAGTCGCCCTTGTCGTTGCGGCAGGCAGACTCCACAGACTCGTAGATGTCCTTCTTGGCATCGTCGGTCCACAGGTCGTTCAGCGGAGCCATGACACCCTTTGCGCCCCAGTTGGCCACCAGACGCTCGGGGCCTTCCATGATGAGGTCGGGTGCGCTGCCGCCCTCGATGGCGGTGTTCACCTGGTCATCGCCGTTGGTGTAGTCCAGATACTCAACGGCCACTTTAATGTCAGGATACTTTGCGTTGAAGCTGGCGATGAGCTCCTGCACGGTCTCGTCCTTGCCCCAGCCGCCGATGGGGTATGTCCACAGCTTGATGCTTGCGCCGGATGCAGAGCCGGAAGCGGCAGTGGAAGCAGCAGTAGAAGCTGCCGTGCTGGTAGAAGCGGACTTGCCGCCGCAGGCAGCCAGCGCACCCGCTGCGCTCATAATACCAACGGCCTTCAAGAAGGAGCGACGAGAAATGGCATTCTTCATAATAAGTTCTCCTTACCTATCATCATATCGGCGGTCCTTCATCCCTGACCGCTCTTGTTGGCCTTATTATAGAAAACTTCTTTCATTTTGTCCATCGGTCGCATACACAATTTTCAGAAAGTTTTCTTGTCCATTCCGCACAAATATCTGGGATACCAGCCAGTTTTTGGCCACTTTCACCAGTTTCATTGCCAGTTGTAGCCATTTTGTAATCATTTCTGCGTAGTTTGTCATTTTCGGTTTGAAAATCATTTTCGTTTTTCTTCCGCAGTTTTGAAATTTATTTTCAGTAATAAGTCCTACTTTTCCTCGTTTTTTAGATGCTCTGCACAGCTTTTTCTTCCGAATTATGGCGAAAAGCACACTTGTCAAGCGGCCAAACTTCTTTTATACTTTTTATAAAGATGCCCCCTTCCCTGTGCAGCGGAAGGGGCAAAAGAAGGTATCAGGAATAGTGCGGGCATTGCGGCCCGCTCGAAGGAGCTTGACCATGGGTACAAATTTTTGGGAATTGCTGCATCAACGACAGGACCAGCTGACCAGATCCGGCCACGCGGTCGCCGACTACCTGCTGCAGCATGCGGACGAAGCGCAGTATCTCTCCATTTCCTCGCTGGCCCGGGAGTGCAATGTCGCCGAGGCGACAGTGTTCCGGTTCTGCCGGGCTTTGGGGTTCGACGGCTACCATGAGATGCGCATTGCGCTGGCGCAGGCCAACGCCACCGGTGCACTGGTCAACCAGCATGTGCCGGAGCCGGATGCCGACACGGCAGCTTTGTGCGAGCACGCCAGCGCCCTGCTGATGACTACTATCAACGGCACCCAGAACAATCTTTCGCCGGAGGCGGTGGACAAGGCTTCGGAGCTGATGCACAAGGCCCGGCAGGTGTACTGCCTTGGTCAGGGCGGCAGCATGTATATTGCAAATGATATCTGCGCCCGTTTTGCCTGCATCTCCACCAAGTTCCGCACGGCAGGCGACAGCCAGCTGATCACGGCCAGCCTGATGACCCCGGAGGATGTGGTGCTGTTCGTTTCCTATTCCGGCGCTACCCGCGATATGCTGGAAACGCTGCGCGCGGCCAAGGCGGCGGGCGCAAAGATCATTCTGCTCACCCATTATGAGGATTCGCCCGGCGCAAAGCTGGCGGATATCGTGCTGCTGTGTGGTGCGCAGGAAAGCCCGCTGGACTCCGGCAACATCCCGGTCAAGGTGGCGCTGCTGTATGTGGCTGAAGTGCTGGTGCTGCGCTACACCATGGACGACCCCGAAAATGCCAACGCCGCACAGGATCGCACCAGTGAAGCACTGGCGGTCAAAATGCTGTAAAAATATTGCCCGCAAGGCCCCTGCAGATCCCGTGTTCTGCGGGGGCCTTGGCATATCCGGCAAAGGGTGCGCAAAATCTGTTTCTGATCTTTTTCAAAAAAAAATAGACCTCATCTTTTCGATGAAGTCTATTTTTCTTTAGCCTCTTAACTTAACGGCATTGGGCGAATGCCTGATGGGCTTTTATGCCGGTGGTGGGGGTCGAACCCACACGTGTTATTAGCACAAGGGATTTTGAGTTTTTATCCGCATCTTCCATCTGGTGTCATCCAGTGATATCTAGTGATATCTGGTTCCCACTGTGCAAAGGCAAAATTCACGCCTCAACGAACAATAATTTGAAATATCCACGATTTTTCGATGCGTTTTTCCTCTACTCTGTTTTTTCGGTTTGGACCGCCCAAATGGAAATTGGAGGGATGTTCAGGAGGGATGCAGGGCAAAACGCTCCTCTGCTTAGGCACAAAACGAAAGGAAAGTCAAGGATAATGAATCAAAATCAAGCAAAAGAGTATTATAAAAAATTATTTGTGAACTATCCTGATGTGCTGTCTGTCGAAGAAGCAACAACTTTACTCGGTTTCAAAAGCCAGACTGCCATCATCAGAAGAATCCATCAACATAGAATTCGCTGCCTGAAAGTCGGACGATCTTTCATGATTCCGAAAGAATATCTCATCGACTATCTTTTGGATAGCTAAATTATATAGCCATTATATTACATAGCGCACCACTTTTCAATAAGAAAAGAGTGCGCTTTTTATTTTCAAACGAAAGGCGGTTGATTTTTTGAACACAAGCTGGAGCAAAACGTTGAAAAAGCCACATGACCCTTGACTACTTTTACGGACAAGCCGGAGAACTGTTTTCGTTCTACCGCATTCCCAAGGCTCTTTTTCAGGAGCCACGGTTCCAGAGTCTGTCCACCGATGCAAAAACCCTGTACGGCATCCTGCTGGACCGCATGAGCCTGTCTGTGAAAAACGGCTGGCTGGACGAGCAGAACCGGGTGTTCATTATCTTCACGATAGAGGATGTCAAGAGGGCGTTGTGTTGCGCAGACAACAAAGCGACCAAGCTGCTCCGGGAACTCGAAAAGTTTGGTCTGATTGAACGAAAACGCAGAGGTCTGGGAAAGCCAAGTTTGGTGTATGTGAAGAACTTTTCGGCAGAATCGTCAAAATCAATATTCCAGAATCGTGATTTTCACGATTCTGGAGGCTTCAAAAACGCAAGTCAAGACCCTTCAAAATCACGATGTAATAAGACTAAAGAGAATGATACTGAAATGAGTGAGACTGATCCATTCTATTCTGAAGAAGCGGATGGGATGAGCAAACGCACCCAACTGGAAGAATATTTTTCTCAGTCTTTGGAGATAGACCTTTTGCTCCGGCTCTGCCCGGATGACGAGGACATTATCTACCAGATCGTAGACTTGCTGGTGGACACCTGCGCTACCAACCGTAAGCTGCTGCACATTGCTGGGGACGATAAGCCCGCCGAGGTGGTACGCAGTCGGTTTATGAAGCTGAACGCTGACCACATCAAATTTGTGTTGAAGTGCCTTGCAGAGAACAGCAGCCCAATCAGGAACATGAAGCAATACCTGCTCGCTTCTCTGTACAACGCAACGACCACCATGCAGCTTTACTATCAGAATCAGACCAACCACGATTTAGCGAAACGGGGGTGATAAAAATTTCCAAAAAAGCAACCACGATTGCCATTGTCAACCAAAAGGGAGGCACTGGCAAAACAACAACCTGTGAAAACTTGGGTGTCGGTCTTGCCGCCGAGGGTAAGAAGGTCCTACTTGTAGACGCTGACCCGCAGGGTTCACTCACCATTAGTATGGGCTGGCAGAAGCCGGACGAACTGCCCGTTACTCTTTCTACCCTGATGCAGAAAGCCATGAACGACCAGTGCATTCCGCCCGGTGAAGGTGTGCTGCACCATGCAGAGGGTGTAGACCTCATCCCGGCCAACATTGAGCTGGCAGGGCTGGAAGTTGCCCTTGTCAATACCATGAGCCGGGAAAAAATGCTGAAGCAAGTCTTGGACAGTGCAAAGCAGGACTATGACTATATTCTGTTGGACTGCACTCCCTCCCTTGGGATGCTGACCATTAACGCGCTGGCGGCGGCAGACACTGCTCTGATACCCGTACAGGCACAGTACCTTTCCGCGAAAGGTCTGGAACAGCTTTTGCAGACCATCAACAAGGTGCATCGGCAGATCAACCCAAAGCTGAAAATCGAAGGTATCCTGCTGACGATGACAGATAACCGCACCAACTATGGCCGACAAATCGACACGCTGATCCGGCAGGCATACGGAAAGCACATCAAAGTGTTCGGTCAGACGATTCCCCACTCCGTCCGTGCAGCGGAAATCAGCGCGGCGGGTAAGAGCATCTTTGTCCATGACCCGAAAGGCAAAGTGGCAGAAGCCTATAAATCTCTGACGAAGGAGGTGCTGGCCGATGCCGAAAAGCAGCGTAAACGCCAGTCTGAGCAGCTACGATGATATTTTTTCCACCGAAGAATCCCGGCAGGAAGAACAGCGCGAGCAGGTGCGGCAGATTCCGATTGGAGAGCTGTTTCCATTCAAGAACCATCCCTTCAAGGTTCTGGACGATGATTCTATGAGCGATACCGTGGAAAGTGTCAAGCAGTACGGTGTGCTTTCGCCGTTGATTGCCCGCCCCAGACCGAAGGGCGGCTATGAAATTATCTCCGGGCACCGCCGTCAACACGCTGCGGAGCTGGCCGGACTGGAAACCCTGCCGGTCATTGTGCGCCAGATGGACGATGATGCTGCCATAATCCTCATGGTAGATAGCAATTTGCAGCGTGAGCATATTCTGCCCAGCGAGAGAGCGTTTGCGTACAAAATGAAGTTGGATGCCATGAAAAATCAAGGTACAAGGTCAGATTTAACTTCGACACAAGTTGTGTCGAAGTTGCGGAGCAATGAAAAGCTGGGCGCAGAGAATAATCAAAGTCGTGAGACTGTTCGACGTTTCATCCGTCTGACCAACCTTATTCCAGAATTGCTGGACATGGTGGATAACAAAACCGTGTCCTTCAATCCTGCTGTGGAGCTTTCCTATCTTTCTCCTGAACAACAGCAGGAAGTAATCCGGGCAATGGATGATACCCAGAACTTTCCTTCTGTCTCACAAGCAAAGCGTATCAAGAAGCTGGCTCAGGATGGAACTTTTACAACGGAGACGGTCGTTGCCATTATGGGCGAGGAGAAAAAGAGCGAGCTTGATACGGTGACCATCAAAAATGACACCCTGAGAAAATACTTTCCCCGCAACTATACGCCCAAACAGATGGAAGATACCATCATCAAGTTGCTGGAACAGTGGCAGAAAAAGCGTCAGCACAGTGAAGAACGCTGACAGGATATGAATTTGAAAAGACCCGGTTGGGTCTTTTTCTTTAGGAAAAAGGAGAAAATGCCTATGAAGAATGATTCCAATCCCATTATTCGTTCCGAGGAAACCACCATTGATATGCATATCTGTGCTGCATTGTCGGAGAGCGGTGGCAGCGGCGAGATCTACTTTGCCGCCATCGCCCCGGACATGGAGCTGACGGTCATCACGTTGGACGAAGCTCCCGACATCCTGCCCTGCTTTGACGAGGATGATGCGTACCTGAACATCCCCGACAGCTCGCTGCTGCTTAGCTACAACCCGGCTCAGGTTCTGAAACTGGCAGGCAAGCACTATCTGACCGGCCCGGTCATTCTGGTGCGCACCAACATGGATGGCGAGTTCATCTCGCTGACGATTGATCAGGTCTACCTCTTTCAGAAGTACCTGATGCGCCACAGCGTCACCCTGATGGCTGACGGCCAGAAGCTGCCCTGCATCTGCATGGAGTGAGGTGCCTTTTTATGTCAACCAGAGAAAAAAGAGAACAGCGGAAAGCCCAGAAAGCGAGGTTTGTTGCAATGTATCCGGGCTTGTCGCACGATGAGATTATCGAGGAGTGTCTCAAGGAACTGAAGCACCATTTCGAGGTTGGGCCGGAAGTTGCCCTTATCAGTGCCGAAAAAGGTGTTCAGTGTGTGCCGTTTGATGAATCCCTTCAAAAGAAGTTTCCTTACTTTGAGGGGACTTACGAAGTCTTTGACGTTCCGCATACGGATTTTCAGATTCGCTACCAGCCAGAGCAGATTCTCGCCGCAAGCGGAAGAAAAATCCTAACCGGCACGGCATTTCTTTGCCGCAGGGAAAATGAGCGTTGTCTTATGCTTCCGAGCCGATATGAAAAGGTCGATGTGGAAGATTTTATTCGGGAGCATCTGTTTTTCTATGACGATGCTGAGATGCGCCATGTTGGTGTTGCGCTTTCGGAGGTTGCGTAATGGAGTTCGTGAAAGACTTTCTGATCTATGAAGCCGGTGAGCTCTGTGGGTTCTTTATCGCAGCCCTGATGAATGCGGCGCGCGCCGGACAGGAAATCACCATCAAATTTGAGGAGGATAAGCATGGAACAGGAAAAGAACACCCTGACGGTGCTGGAGATCGCACCGGGGCAGTACCCGAAGCAGGTCGAGATCGATCCTGACCTGAAAGCCTTGCAGCAGGCGGTGGGCGGCTCCATCGGCGCAAGCTACCCCTTTGCTGATGACCCGGTTGCCATCGTCTATAACGATGACGGCAAGCTCATGGGTCTGCCGCTGAACCGTGCCCTGTGGGACGAGGATGGGCTGATGTATGACGTCGTTGCCGGAACCTTTCTGGTGGTGGGGCTGGGAGAGGAAGATTTTGTGTCGCTCTCCCCGGAACTGGCGCAGAAGTATGAAGAAGAATTCCATCAACCCGAAGCCTTTCTCCCTCTGGGGCGTCGCCTGATGGTCATTCCGGTTCCGGATGAATCAGTTCAGAGTGATGCAGAAAAGGCTGTGAGTAAGCCCCCGGTGGAACATGACCGTTAAGGCGATTTTCTGCACAGGAGGTGGTAACGATGCAGGAAGAAATCGAGCATAAGACGGTCAACCTTGCCATCTCGACCACAAAACTGTCTGCCCGCACCCTGCTGCGCGGGATGCAGTTTCTGTTGCGGCAGTACGACAAGCACGCTTCGCAGGGCAAGCAGTCCATGAAGCGGCTGGTGCGGCAGAACCGTGGCGTGACCAATGTGGAGATTCAGAAAACCGGCATCAAGGATTTTGACCGCTATGCTAAGCGGTATCACATCGACTACTCCATCCAGAAAGACCTGTCCTGCAAGCCGCCCCGGTATCTGGTCTACTTCAAGGCACAGGACACGGATGCCTTGAGCGCAGCGTTCAAGGAATATTCGGCATCGGTGCTGGATAAAACCAAGCGTCCTTCCGTGCTGGCAAAGCTGCATGATCTGGCGCAGTCCGTTGCAAATCTGCCGGACAAAGTGCGGCACAAGCAGGAGGAGCGCGGCCTATGAGCAAAAAGAAGCTTTCCAAGCTGCTGGCGCTCTATCTGCCCTATGTGGTAATTGGCTTGCTGGCAACCAATCTGGGCGAGGCATGGCGGCTGGCTGTGGGCAAGGAACTGGGCGACAAAATCGTATCGCTGATGGATACGCTCCCGGCTGCATTTTCAAATCCGCTGCCCAGCCTGCACCCAATTGACTTGTTCATCGGTCTGTGCTGCGGCGCTGGAATGCGGCTGGCGGTGTACCTGAAAGGCAAAAACGCCAAGAAGTACCGTCACGGTATGGAGTACGGCTCTGCCCGGTGGGGCGGGCCTAAAGATATCGAACCTTTCATGGCTCCGAAATTTGAGGACAATATC
>ENA-OPCO01002475-OPCO01002475.1-human-gut-metagenome-genome-assembly--contig:-NODE-2475-length-10396-cov-4.968862_pt1 | contig 10396 bp, 8 predicted proteins | sample MGYA00241562_ERZ501475 | MGnify/ENA primary metagenome ERZ501475 (study PRJEB25962, sample SAMEA2042627) | human gut metagenome | biome: human gut; feature: human-associated habitat; material: faeces... | reverse complement strand
GCGTGGTCTTGTCGCCCACGCCGCCGGTGGAGTGCTTGTCCACCTTGATGCCCGGGATGGGCGAAAGGTCCACCATGACGCCGCTGTGGGCCATCACGTCGGTGAGCTCGGCAGTCTCCTCGTCGGTCATGCCGCGCAGATAAACTGCCATCATCCAGGCCGCCATCTGGTAATCGGCCACCTCGCCGCTGACGAAACCGTTGACGATGGCTTCCAACTCCTCGCGGCTGTGGGTGCCGCCGTCCCGCTTCTTGGCGATCAAATCGTAAATGCGCATAAGGTCACGCTCCTAAATAATATTCTCCGCCGACGGCCCGGGCCGCGCTGCCCCGCCTCCGGCAATCGTATGACATTGTAATTCAAGTATAGCAAATTTCCCCGCAAAAGCAAGCGCCGTTTTGTGGAATCTGTTGAAAAAGAAGCAAAAAAGGGCGCAGCCGCCCGGAAAAGCAGCTGCGCCCGGAAAATACGCTCGAATCAGCGGGAACCCTTGTCGTAGGGGATGCCCTCGGCCTTGGGAGCCATGCTGTTCTTGGAGGTGAAGGCCAGAATGACCATGGATGCCACGAAGGGCATCATGTTGTAGATGTTGCTGGACCAGTGGAGCTGTGCGAGGAAGGTGGAGTCGGCGATGTTGGCCAGACTCTTGAACACGGCAAAGAACATGGCTGCGCCGCAGATGTTGAAGGGCTTCCACTGACCAAAGATCATAACGGCCATGGCAAGGAAGCCTGCACCGGCCACACCGACCTCGAAGTTCCAGGTCTGGACGGGAGGCACGATATAGGCCAGACCGCCGATAGCGCCCAGAGCGCCCGAGATGACGACACCGGCATAACGCATCTTGTAGACGTTGATGCCCACAGAGTCAGCAGCCTGAGGATGCTCGCCGCAGGCGCGCAGACGCAGGCCGAAGCGGGTCTTGTACAGCACGATGTAGCTGATGATGAGCAGTGCGATGCCCAGCGGGACAAAGATGCTCAGCTCCAGGCCGCCGATGCTGAACAGGAAAGGCTTGTTGGAGTAGTTCAGCTTGGCGCTGCCGCTGTCGCTGAAGTTCTTGGAGATGACCACAGCCACCGCCGTTGCCAGCAGGTTCAGGGCCGTGCCGCCGATGGTCTGGTCCGCTTTCAGGTTGATGGACGCGAAGGCCAGCAGCAGGCTGTAGACCATGCCGGCGATAGCCGCCGCCAGCACCGCGATGATCACGGTGGCGAAAGCCGGCAGGTCCGCGGGCAGCATGGTGAGGGTGAGGACACCCGCCACACCGCCGATGACCATGATGCCTTCCAGTGCGATGTTGATGATGCCGGAGTGCTCACTGAACATACCGCCCAGAGCGACCAGCATCAGCACGATGCCATACAGCAGAGTATACTTGATGAGAAGCAGCATATCACTTGCCCTCCTTCTTGGTTTCGGTCTTAGCAGGGGCAGGCTCTGCATTCACGTTGGTCTTGTCCGCATTCTTGAACAGCATGGAGTGGATCTTGCCACGGAACAGCATGGAGAATGCGCACAGGTAGATGATGATACCGCTGATCAGGTCGGAGATCTCGGTGGGGTAATACTTGGTGGACAGGAAAGAGCCGCCGACCGAAATGTGGGAGATGAAGATAGCGGAGAAGATGGTGCCGATGGGGTTGGAGCTTGCCAGCAGGGCCACAGAGATGCCGTTGAAGCCCATGGCCGGCAGGCTGGTGGAGTTCAGCGGGTTCCACTGAGAGACATTGGACAGGTAGTAGAGTCCGGCGCCGAAGCCTGCCAGAGCGCCTGCAATGGCCATGGAGAGGATGATGTTCTTCTTCTCGTTGATGCCAGCGTAGCGGGCGGCGCTCTTGTTCAGGCCGACGGCCTTCAGCTCATAGCCAAAGGTGGTCTTGTTCAGGATGACCCAGATCAGAATGGCGACTGCCGCAGCGAGGAAGATCGCAATGGTGGTGCTGTTGGTCTGGAACATCTTGTTCAGGCCGAAGTCAGGGATGAGCGCCTTGGACAGCTCAGCGTTCTTGCCGAGGTTCAGGGTACGGGTGTTGCGCACGTCGTACATGGGGCCGGTGCCGTTCTGGTAGATAAGCTCATTGACCAGATACAGGCCGATCCAGTTGAACATAATAGAGGTGATGACCTCGTTGATGTTGAAGTAAGCCTTGAAGAAGCCGGGGATAGCGCCCCAGATGCCGCCGAGGATGGTGGCGACGATCAGGCAGACATACCAGGGCATCTTGAGCATGATGGCACAGTAGAGTGCGCCGTAAGCGCCCAGCGTGTACTGACCGGCAGCACCGATGTTGAACAGGCCGGTCTTGAAGGCGAAGGCCACGGACAGACCGGTCATGATGAGGGGTGCTGCGTTGGCCAGCTCCTTGCCGACGCCGTAGGGGGCGTCATGGAAGCCGCCCTTAACGATGCGGACAAAGCCGTCGCCCCATGCGTGGGCCGGGTTGATGGCCAGCAGCACGAGGAAGCCCACAGCCATGCCGATGACGATGCACAGCAGCGCGGCCAGCACACTGGTGATGGAGCTGTTGAGGTTGCTGTGGGAAAGTTTTTTCTTGTTCATTTATTTGCTCTCCTTTCCCTGCTTGCGTGCGCCGGCCATGTAGAGGCCCAGCTCCTGCACAGTGGTGGTCTTGGGGTCGAACTCGCCCACGATCTCACCCTCGTACATGACGAGGATGCGGTCGGACAGGTTCATGACCTCATCCAGCTCGAGGCTGACCAGCAGGACAGCTTTGCCCTTGTCGCGCTGGGCGACGATCTGGCGGTGGATGTATTCGATCGCGCCGACATCCAGGCCGCGGGTGGGCTGAACAGCCACCAGCAGCTTGGGGTCTTTGTCGATCTCGCGGGCGATGATGGCTTTCTGCTGGTTGCCGCCGGACATGCTGCGCACGATGGTGGAGCTGCCCTGACCGCTGCGGACGTCGTACTGAGCGATCAGCTTATCGGAGTACTCGCGGACTTTATCGGACTGGATGAAGCCGCCCTTCTGGAACTCGGGCTGCCAGTAGCGCTGGAGCACCATGTTGTTCTCGAGGCTGTAATCCAGCACCAGACCGTGCTTGTGGCGGTCTTCGGGGATGTGGCTCATGCCGTCCTTCGAGCGCTGACGGATGCTCTCGCGGGTGATGTCCTTGCCGTCCAGCGTGATCTTGCCGCCCGACAGTTTTTCGAGGCCGGTGAGGCCATAGACGAGCTCGGTCTGGCCGTTGCCCTCGATGCCCGCCAGACAGACGATCTCGCCTGCGTGGACCTGGAAGGTGACGTCCTTGACGGAGTCCTTCTTGCGCTGGTCGTTGTGGATGGTGACATCCTCCACGTCCAGCACGACATCGCCCGGGTGAGCGGGCTTTTTATCGACCTGAAGCTGGACGTCACGGCCGACCATCATGCGGGAAAGCTCTTCCTTGGTGGTGTCCTTGATGTCCACGGTACCCATATACTTGCCCTTGCGCAGGACGGTGCAGCGGTCGGCGACCGCCATGATCTCGTTGAGCTTGTGGGTAATAAAGAGGATGGACTTGCCCTCCTTCTTGAACCCGCGCATGATCTCCATCAGCTCGTCGATCTCCTGCGGGGTCAGCACAGCGGTGGGTTCGTCGAAGATGAGGATCTCATTGTCGCGGTAGAGCATCTTCAAAATCTCCACGCGCTGCTGCATACCGACCGAAATATCACTGATGAGCGCATCGGGGTCAACACGCAGACCGTACTTCTCGCTCAGGGCCACGACCTTCTTGCGGGCCTCGGCCTTCTGCAAAAAGCCCAGCTTGTTGGGCTCCACACCCAGAATGATGTTGTCCAGCACGCTGAAGCACTCCACCAGCTTGAAGTGCTGGTGGACCATGCCGATGCCCAGTGCATTTGCATCGTTGGGGTTGCGGATGGCGACCTCCTTGCCGTTTTTGAGGATCTTACCCTCCTCCGGCTGATACAGGCCGAACAGCACGCTCATCAGGGTGCTTTTGCCTGCGCCGTTCTCGCCCAACAGGGCATGGACCTCACCTTTGCGCAGCTGCAGGGTAATGTCGTCGTTTGCCTTGATGCCCGGGAACTCCTTGGTGATATGGAGCATCTCGATCACAAAATCCTCTGCCAATCTGCTCACTCTCCTTTCGTGTCCAAACGACACTTATACTATTGTAATGACCATTATACCGTATTTTTGCTGTTTTGCACACTTCTTTTTGAAAATTTAGTGTTTTGCTATATCGTAAGTATTACTTTTGTGCATTTTGACAGGCATTCCTTCCTCGTCTTGAAAAAGCATACAAAAAAGGCGGGACGCCCTTTGCAGAGCGTCCCGCCCGGGAAGTTTCTGATTACTGAATGTAGTTGACGGTGGTGAACTCGCTGACGGTGGGCTTGGTGCTGTCGTCGGAGCTGTTGTCCACAGTGATCTCGCCGCTCTTGATCTTGCTCTTCAGAGCCTCGTACTCGTCGGTGGTGAAGGTCTCGAAGTTCCAGCTGTCAGCATCGGTGGGCAGGCCGATGTAGTCGCCGTCCTCCAGACCGAAGTTGCCGTTGGAAGCAGCGATGTCGCTCCAATCGCCTGCCTCGATGTCGGACAGAGCGGTGTTGACAGCCTCGGTCAGGCCCTTCATAGCGGAGGTGATGAAGGGGTTGTAAGCGAAGGAGCCGTCAGCCACGCCGTTGACACCGATGTAGTTCTGGTCAACGTCAACGCCGATGACATAGCCGTTGCTCTTCAGAGCAGCCTCAACAGCGGAGGTGTAGATGCCGCCGCCGCAGGCGAAGACGACCTGAGTGCCGTTGGAGTACCAGCCCTCCATACGGGAGGTGATGTTTGCATCGCCGTAGAACTGGCCGCCGTAGAAGTAGTTGATGTCGATGTTGGTGCCCAGCTCCTGAGCAGCAGCGTCAGCGCCCTGCACATAGCCGTAGCCGTAACGGATGACAGCGGGAACAGCCATGCCGCCGAGGAAGCCCAGCTTGGTCTTGCCGTCCTTGACGATGGCATAGCCTGCCAGATAGCCTGCCTGCTCCTCCTTGAAGGTGATGCAGTAGCAGTTTGCGGGGATGCTGTCGGTGCCGATGTCGCCCTGGGTGACGTCGACGGCGATGAACTTGACATCGGGGTACTGGTCAGCAGCCCATGCCAGAGAAGCGCCGTACAGGTAGCCGACGCAGACGATGACGTCAGCGCCGTCGTTGACAGCCTGACGGATCATGGTCTCGCGGTCCTCATCGGAAGCGTCAGCCTCGGGGATGTAGTACTGGCAGTCATCGCCCATGTAGCCGGAAACAGCGGTCCAGCAGGCCTGGTTGAAGCTCTCATCGTCGATGGTGCCGGTGTCGCAGGTCAGAGCGACCTTCACGATCTTCTCGCCGCCCTCAGAGGTGGAAGCGGCTGCGCTGGTGGAGGCAGCTGCAGAGGAAGCAGTGGAAGAGGAAGAACCGCCGCAGGCAGTCAGAGCAGCGGCAGCGGCGCCAGCCACTGCCAGGAAGTTACGACGAGAAATCATCATAATGAAAACTCTCCTTTTATTTTAATATAATCGCGTTTTGTTGACGAAATGTGCGCACTTGCACATTTACTGGCTCAAGTATAGCGGGAAGAAGTGACAGATGCAAGCCTTTTCCGATTACAAAACATTTACAATTATTTTATCAAAATTGTATAAAAAACATACTTATCCCGGAAAATCCGCTCCACCCAGCCTTTTTCGCGCAGCTGTGTTCAATCTTCCACGGCCTTGTTGCCCGCCACGTTGGAGGGACCGAAGCCGAAGGGCAGCAGCTCGTCCATGCTGCGCTCGATGAAATCGTCCGGGCTTTTTGCCATGATGACATTCAGCTCCGGGCCGCCGAATTCGAACAGCGCCTGACGGCAGACGCCGCAGGGCGAGGTGATCTGCTTGTTGACTTCGCCCCGGCGCGCACCCACCACGGCGATGTCGGTAAACCTGGTCACGCCCTCGGCCACGGCCTTGAACAGGGCCGTCCGCTCGGCGCAGCTGGTGGGGGTAAAGGCGGCGTTCTCCACATTGCAGCCGGTGAAGATGCGGCCATCCTCGGCGCGCAGGGCAGCGCCCACCATAAAGTCGCTGTAAGGCGCGTAAGCCCTCTCCCTGGCCGCAAGGGCCATCCGGATGAGCTCCTGCTTTTCTTCCAGAGTCAGTTTTGTCATGGTCGGTTCTCCTTTTTGCAATTTGTAGATATAGCGTTCCTCGTCCTGTAGGACGAAGCCAATGGATTCAAACATTTTCTGCGACTGGGTATTGAAGGAATAGATGTGCGCGAAGCACTCCGCCAAACCCCTTTCCCGAGCCAGCTCCAGCATTTTTTCGATGACCTTCCGCCCGATGTGTTTATTCTGGTACTCCTTGCAGATGACGATGGCAAGCTCGCCGGTCGTCCGCAGGCTGACGTCACCACAAAGCACACCCCGATACTCGATATAAAACAGTCCCCCGTGTGTGTCCAGATAATGATACATCCGCTTCAGCAGTGGCAAATCATAAACGAAGTCCCTGTTATCTACCTGTTTGCAGAGCTGTGCATCCTGATACCACGCAAGTGCTGTATCGTAGGCCGGATAATACGGAACAAGCCGGATGTTCCCCTCCACAGAAATCGGACTGCGCACCATGTTCACCGTTTCTCTGTTCATCGGCCTCATTCCCTTCTGTGTCGTACATTCTTCTGTGTCGTGTATTTAAGTATAAATCATTCTTTTAAGAAGTGCAAGCGGCGATAATTACGCAGCATTATGCAATGACAGCTCTTGCATTTGTCATTACAAATGAATATAATAGAATTATAAAGGAGGCGCATCAGAATGGCAAACGCAGTCAATGTGAATTTTCGGATGGACCCCGACCTCAAGCGGAGCATGGAGGAGGTCTGTGCCGAGATGGGGCTTTCGATGACGACAGCCTTCACGATTTTTGCAAAGAAAGTGTCGCGCGAGCATCGGATCCCCTTTGAAGTCTCCGCTGACCCCTTCTATTCTGAAAGCAACATCAACCATCTCCGTCAAATCGTCCATGATATTGACACCGGCAAAGCCAAGCTCACCGAACATGAACTGATCGAGGCAGACTGATGAGGCTGCTGTGGGAAGAGGAAGCGTGGGAAGATTATTGTCTTTGGCAGACGCGGGACAAAAAGCTGCTGAAGCGAATCAACTCCCTCATAAAAGACATTCAGCGGAACACCTATGAGGGCATCGGCAAGCCCGAGCCTTTGAAGGGAGATTTGAGCGGATGGTGGAGTCGGCGTATCGACGACACCCACCGCATCGTCTACCGGGAGCAGGATGGAAACATCATCATTGCGTCCTGTTACGGTCATTACACGGATACCTGAGAAGCAAAAAGACTGCTGTCGGCCGACAGCAGTCTTTTTGTATTATGGTTAAATCAATACTCCGCGCCCAGTGCGACCTTCATCATATCGGTGAAGCTCTTCTGGCGCTGCTCTGCGGTGGTGATCTCCGGGGAGACAAAGCTGTCGGAGATGGTCAGCAGGCAGGCAGCGTTCTTGCCCAGCACCTCGGCGTTGGCGAACAGAGCAAAGCTCTCCATCTCCACGCAGAGGCAGCCGCGCTCGTCGCGCAGCAGCTCCCAGTAGGTGGGCTTTGCGTCGGAAGGCTGACGGTAGAAAACGTCGGAGGAGTGGATGTTGCCCTCGATGAGCTTGATGCCCTGCTTCTTGGCGGAGGCGCGCAGCTTGTCATTCAGCTCCTCGCTGGGGAAGGTGATGTCGTGGTCGTTTCCGCTCTGGACGCGGGCATAGTTGGACTCACTGACCGCACCGGTAGCCAGCACGGTGTCGAACAGCTTGGCGTCGGCAGTGTAGCTGCCGGCGGAGCCGATGCGGATGATGTTGTCCACATCGTAGAACTTGAACAGCTCGTAGGAATAGATGCCAATGGAGGGCATACCCATGCCGCTGCCCATCACGCTGATGGGACGGCCCTCGTAGGTGCCGGTAAAGCCCAGCATCCCGCGGACATCCGTCACCTGACGGACATCCTTCAGGAAGGTGTCAGCAATGAACTTTGCGCGCAGGGGGTCGCCCGGCATCAGGACAGTCTTTGCGAAATCGCCCTTTTCGGCGCTGATGTGAGGAGTAGCCATAACAATTATCTCCTTTTTATAAAATTATTTCTTCCCCGGGAATACGTTCTGTGGGGGAATGTACGAACCATTGAGACGTATCTCGAAGTGGCAGTGGTTGCCGGTGGAACGGCCCGTGCTGCCCAGATAGCCGATGAGCTGGCCCTGCCGGACGGTCTGGCCCGCACTGACGGTCAGGGACAGGCAGTGCGCATACACAGAGCTGTATCCACCGCCGTGGTTGATGATGACCGAGTAGCCATAGCCCGTACCTGCACCGGCCTTGTTGTAACCCGCCTTGGTGACGGTACCGCCTGCGGAGGCGTAGATGGGCGTACCGGCCGGGGCGCAGATGTCCACGCCCTTGTGACGTCCGCCGTACCAGCGCGAGCAGTAGCGGTAGTTCGGCACAGGCCAGATGAACTGGCCGCTGCCGGTGATGTACTTGGTGCTGGAAGTCACCTTCTTGGTGCCTTCGACCACCTTCTTGTTCACCGGCTCCTTGATGACCTCGGTGGAAAGCACGCTCTGGTCCACAAGGATATTGTTGGTGTCGTAGACGTTCTGGAGAGTCACACGGCGCAGACCGTTCTCGCCCTCCTGGAGCACCTTGGTGGTTCCCTTCGTATATTCGTTGGATTTTGTCGTCTCCGTGGAGAATGCGATTTCTTCCTCACGGGTCTCGATGCGGGTGATGCGCACCTCAAGGCCAGCCTCTTCTTTGGTGATGACGAGGTGGTCGCCCTCAAGGATGCTGGACGTCTCGCTCAGCGGCTCACCCTTGAACGCCGGGTTGAGGGCGCACAGCTCACGGAAGGTCAGGTCATTGTTATGTGCGATGGACCAGAGAGTGTCGCCCGCCTTGACGGTGTAGACCTTCTGGGCCTGCTTCACGCCCACCAGCTCCTGTCGGACGGTCTCAAAATCCTGCAAGCCTTCCTTGAAGTAGAGGCCGTCTTCCAGCGTGACCTGCTTGTTGAAGCCCACGCTCACATCGGGGTCGTCCTCTTCTTCCTCGTAGGGGTCGAGCATGGCGGCGAGGTAATCCCGCAGCGCGTTGCCGTCGCTGCACACTGCCGTCAACTCGCCGTCCAGATAAAGAGCCGTGCCTTCGCTGATCTGGTCGCCGGCGCTCTGGATGATGGCGTTTGCCATCTCGTTTTCGTCCATCATGTGGTGGGCAATGGCGAGGGTGTAGCTCGGCTCGATGGTCCACTCGGTCTTGTCGGTGCCGGCGTAGCTGATACGCTCCATCACGTCCTCGCGGGCCGTGTTGAAGACGTCCTCATTCGCCACATAGCCCACGGTTTCGCCGTTGACCCGGACGGCCAGCGCATAAGGCTGGTGGATGACATATTGGAACACTGCTGCGCCCAGCGCCAATGCGCAGATGGGCAGGGCATACATCGCCATGCGGGGCAGCAGACTGAGGTTGCGGCGGACGCCGTTTTTGAAGTAGTGGACGCTGGCCTCAAATGCTGCACCGAAGCCCTGCTCCCTGCGGATGCGGTGGGCATGGATGAGAAGGGACACGATGCCCTTTGCAAACAGCACGATGGGGCCAAACAGGTCTTTAACCACCTGTGCTGCGCCGGGGAACGCCGTCTCCGCCAGAGCCTTTGCAAAGCGGCGGATGCCTCCAGCAACCCAGAGAGCGGCGTACTTGACGGCACGCCCCACCCGCACGGCAGCATACTCCGCGCCAAAGCCCAGCGCGTAGAGCGCTGCGCCAATGCGCAATACCAGCTTCGACGAGCGCAGCTTCCGGGAGGCATTGTCCAGCCGGTGTCTGCGGCGGCGATACCGCCGGTGGCGGCGCAGCAGATGGACGCACTGGAGCTGCGCCCAAAGCGAGCGCAGCTTTGCGCGGAAGCCGGTGTGCCGCGGCGCACCGGCTGGCTCGTCCTGCCGCGTTTCAGTTGTTTTATCTTCCAGCAAAAAGGATGCTCCTTCCTGTATCTTCAGGAGATTCTGATTTGTCTCTTTTCTCTGTTATCGACATGCTGCCGCATCAGGACAGCTTTTTTGACAAGAATAACTCTATTTATTATACACCCTGCCAGCGCCGAAACAAGCATTGACACAAAATTTGGGCTTAGCTTTCACTTACTTTTCACGAAATACACAAATTTAGACAAAAAGCTTTGTCATATCCTCCGGCAGCGGGCTTTCCACTGTCACCGGCCTCAGGGTCGTCTCGTCCACCGGTACTTCGATGCCGATGCCGTCCGGCAGCACCAGATCCGCGCCGTTGACCGCCCGCATAGCCGCCGGATTTTCCCGGCAAACTTCTACGATCTCCGGGTTCG
>ENA-OPCO01002466-OPCO01002466.1-human-gut-metagenome-genome-assembly--contig:-NODE-2466-length-10408-cov-2.262533_pt1 | contig 10408 bp, 6 predicted proteins | sample MGYA00241562_ERZ501475 | MGnify/ENA primary metagenome ERZ501475 (study PRJEB25962, sample SAMEA2042627) | human gut metagenome | biome: human gut; feature: human-associated habitat; material: faeces... | reverse complement strand
GGAGTTGGATGCGTCCAGCTTCCTTTTTTACTTTTTAGCAAATTTACATCTTTTTCGTCCATGTTATATTAGTACATAGGTGGACGGAAAATGATGATTTTCGTGATACGAATCTGCAACATTTCAGCAGATCTATAAGAACGTCGGTGCATCTCAGGATGATGCAGAGAAATTTAATCCCAACTTTGGGCAATAGTTTACGGATTTGACGGGAAATAGTGCGCAATATTGCGCCTGTGCGCAGAAAAGGCGCCCGAAATGGAAATTTGGTAAAATTTACAAATTCTGGTATTATTGACAAATAAATTCTATGCTTTTATAATGAAACTACCCTTTAGCAGAAAGCATTTCAATTTTCAAATCAGCATTTTTTTCATTTTTAAAAGGCAGTGATCTGCCTTTTTCAAGGGCGATTCAAGCTGCTATACCTGTTGCTGTGCGCAACAGGAAGCAGCTAAATTGCAGATCCCTACATCAAAGGACAACAATTGAATAAAAAATTTATATTCTGTGAGGAAAAGCCATGAAGAAAGAGATCAGTCTGGCGGAAGCTGCGCAGGAGCTGCAATTGTCCAAGACAACCATATCCCGTGCACTTTCCGGAAAAGGAAGGATCGGGAAAGAGACACAGGATCGTATTGCGCGTTTCCTTGAGGAACAAAACGCAGTGGTAAAAACCAGAAGTGGCATGGAGAAGAGCAAAAATATTGCAATCCTTTTTCCTTCCCATGCAATCGTTGCAGAAACCCCTTTCTTCCAGAACTGTCTGGACGGTGTTTATACCTATTGCAGTCAGAAAGGGTATGATCTTTTCTATGTATCGGAAAAGAATGACGATCTTTCAAAATTAAAACAACTGTTGGATAGGAAGAAGGTAGACGGTTTTATTCTGACCCACTATCAACTGGGGAATAACCTGATTCAATACCTGCAGATGAAGAAGGTACCGTTTGTCCTTATCGGCTCCATTGACGATGATTCAGTGATCCAGGTGGACAGTGATCATAAAGCAGCAGGAATTGAACTGGCATCCATGTTACTGCGAAACGGGGAGAAAAACATAGCGCTGCTTTCAGCTGACAGCAATAATATGGTCAATCGGTACAGATGTGAAGGATTCCTGGGTGTGATCTGTCAAAAAGGAAGCAGTAATAACCAGGAACTGTTTTTTCAGAATGTGGATGGGCCTATGGAACTGGATCGGGCTGTTTTAAAAATCGTGGACAATAAGGCGGATTGTGCAGTGTGTACGGATGACGCCCTGTGCAAAAAGCTTGTTCGCAAGCTTCAGGAATATGGATGCCGGATACCAGAGGAGATCAGGGTCGCGTCCATGCACGACAGTATCCATATGGAAATGAACAATCCTCCAATTACGGCCATCCGGGTGGATGGTCATCAATTGGGATCAATAGCAGCAAAGGTTCTGATCGGAATGCTGGAAGGGAAAAAGATGCCGATTAAGAGTTGTGCTAATTACGAAATCCGCCTGAGACAATCGACAAAAAGAAAGAAGGAGAAACTGATATGAAACAAAAAAATAATTTTCTCGGTAAGCTGAAACGATATCGGGTTTTATTGTTAATGCTCCTTCCGGCCGTGCTGTATGTGATCCTATTCAACTATATTCCTATGGCCGGGATCGTTCTGGCATTTAAGAAATATAACTATGTAGACGGTATCTTCGGGAGTCCATGGAATGGGGTGGATAATTTTAGGTTCTTTTTTAAATCCGGTCAGGCATGGAAAGTGACCAGGAACACCTTCTTGTATAATGCGGCCTTTATTATCGTCAATAACATTTTGCAGCTGGCGGTGGCAATTTTTCTGGTGGAAATCAAAAATAAGAGATTTCGCAAAGTTTCCCAGTCCTTTATGTTCTTGCCCTATTTTATTTCATGGGTCGTGGTATCCGTAATTGCCTTCAATATCCTGAGTTACGACTATGGAATCGTGAATAAGGTGATTGTTGCGTTCGGCGGAGAAAAAGTAAACCTGTATAACATGCCGAAAATATGGCCTCTAATTATTATTGTATTCAATGCCTGGAAAAGTGTGGGATATGGCTCCATTCTTTACCTGGCTTCCATTATGGGAATTGACACATCCATCTACGAGGCAGCCGAGATTGACGGAGCAGGGAAATTGCAGCGCATTTTTAAAATTACCATTCCGATGGTGCGTCCTACCATGATTATTTTGGTGCTGCTGGCAGTAGGCGGAATTTTCAGAGGAAATTTTGATCTGTTTTACAATTTAATCGGAACCAATGGCACGTTGTATGATGTGACGGATGTGATCGATACGTTTACCTTCCGTGCACTCATCAACAACAATGATATTGGAATGGCTGCAGCGTCTGGCTTTTTCCAGTCCGTTTTATGCTTTGTAACCGTTATTTTCGCAAACCGTTTGGTTTCGAGCTACGATAAGGATTATGCATTATTTTAGGAGAGAATGCGATGAAGAAAAAAAGTTTAAAGAAGTCAGGACGAAAAAAGATCAGTGGCGTAAATGTGGTCGGATACCTGTTTTGCGGTCTGATAGCGCTTGTTTGCCTGATTCCTTTTATCATGGTGCTGGCAGCATCATTTACTTCGGAAGAAGCGATTTCCCTATATGGATTCAGTCTGTGGCCGAAAGAATTTTCGCTGGAAGCATATAAGGCAGTTTTCAAGTCGCCGGCGGTAGTGGCGAAAGCCTATCTTGTCACGATCACGCTGACTTTAGCAGGTACGGCGATAGGCTTGTTGCTGCAGACTATGACCGCATATGTCCTTTCCAGACGAGATTTTGAATGGCGAGGCGGTTTCTCTTTCTTCTTTTATTTTACGACTTTATTTAACGGAGGATTGGTTTCCATATACATCCTGATGACAAGATACCTGGGATTGAAAAATTCCTACCTGGCTCTGTTGCTCCCATTGCTTTTTAACGTTTATAATCTGCTGATCATGAAAAGTTATATGCTGTCCGTTCCGGAGTCTTTGATCGACGCTGCGAAAATCGATGGCTGCGGGGACTTTATGATGCTTTTCCAGGTAGTTATGCCGCTGGTTCGTCCTGCTCTGGCAACAGTAGGACTTTTCATTGCACTGGCCTATTGGAATGACTGGTATAATGCAATGCTTTACATATCGGACAACGAAATGTTTCCGCTACAGTATTTCCTTTATGAACAAATCAACAATATTCAGGCATACCGAAAGATTTTGTCCAGTGCTGCCAGCGGCGCAGTAGCAGCGGCATTCAATTTGCCAACCCAGTCCCTCAAGATGGCGCTTACGGTAGTGGCGACCGGACCTATCGTTTTTGCCTATCCGTTTGTACAGAAATATTTCGTTCAGGGAATCACCATCGGTGCTGTAAAAGGATGATGAAACCGGGGAGCGCAACGTTGCGCACGGTTTCCTGCAAAAACTGGTTGATATTGCAAAAAGTTGAAAAAAATAATTGGGTTTTATGCGAATTGATGTAAAAAATGAAATAAGATACTATTTTCTTATGAAGAAAATGCTGCTTCATAAAGGGGAAAATACATAGGGAATAGAAAAGGAGGTTCTTTATGAAAAAGAGACTGTTGTCTGCATTACTGTCGGGCGCATTATTGGGTACGCTTTTCCTTGGGGGTTGTGGATCGGGGGAGACACAAACCCAGAATAGCACAGAAACTGCAGCGAGCACTGCTGTTTCGGAGAGCGAGGGGAAAACCTATCGAGGAAATGATGTTTCAGAACCGGTAACGATTAAAATGTACCTCATTGGGGATCGCACCCCGGATTTTGATCTTGTGTACGATGAAGTAAATAAGAAACTGGAGGAAACCGTAAACGCTACGGTAGAAGTGGAATTTTTATCCTGGGCGGAGCACGATACCAAATATTCTCTTCTGTTTTCTTCCGGAGAAGATTTCGACCTGATTTTTACAGCTACAGGGTGGGCTCATTATAGTGAAACGGCTAATATGGGCGGATTTTATGAGCTTACACCGGAATTCATTTCTACTTACGCTCCGGACATCCAGGCAGTGGCACCGGAAGATGCCTGGGAACAGGCCCAAATCGACGGAAAAATTTATATGGTGCCCTGTTATAAAAATGAGTACGCGAGCGGCGGCAACCTCTTGGTAAGAGGCGACCTGATGGAAAAGTACGGCTATGAAGATATTACCAGCAGGGAAGAGTTGGAGGCATTCCTTGATGATGTATGTACAGGAGAAGCTTCCGTATCTGCATTAGGAACGGGCGGCGGAGAATTTCAGGATCTGTACGAATGGCTGACTCTTGGATATTCCGCTATCAATGGAGATGATAACAAGCTGTTCATGTATCATTATGCGGATCCTTCGGATCTGGAAGTACGCTATATTCTGGACTGGGATGAGTTTTCCGATTATTGTCATAAAATGCAGGAGATGTACGAGAAGGGCTACTGGTCAGCAGATTCGCTGAATTCACAGGATGAAAAGCAGGACAATTTTTTGAATGGAAAGTCAGCTGTAATGACGTGGAACCTGAGCAATCAGTTATCGTATGGACGAATCGCAAATTCGGAACATCCGGACTGGAACAGCAGAATCATTGATTTTGCTCCTGACCTTGCACAGAAAGTCTATCCATATACCAATAACGGTATGGCAATTAACAGAAACAGTCGTAATAAAGAAAGAGCGATGATGGTTCTGAACGAGTTTTATACCAACCCGGAAATTTATGATCTGACCAAGCTGGGTATCGAAGGGGTACATTGGGAAGCTGTTGGTGAGGATCAGTATAAGCTGCTGGATAAGAATTCGGATTATGGTGTAGACGCAAACTGTAACTGGGGATGGACAAACGAAGCGATCAACCGAACAGAATATGTGGAAAATCCTACTCTGCTGGATGAGACCTACACAGGAATCATTGAAGGTTATGCGGATAAAATCAAACATCATACCTTGGATGCGTTTGTATTTGACCCGACGCCTGTGAATACGGAAATCGCCATCATCAGTACGCTGATGGACAAGTATTATAAACCGCTGAATCTCGGCATGGCGAAGGATGTAGATGCCACTCTGGCAGAATTTTCAGAAAAAATGGAAGACGCCGGAGTTCAAAAGGTAATCGATGAAATGAACCGGCAGATAGAGGAATTTGTTGCACAAAGACAGTAAAGAGAGTTTTTTAAAGGAGAAACGCTTATGAGAGCATATGATCCGGGGAAGATCGGATGTTATGCCGGATGGAGAAGGTACGAAAAGAACCCGATAATCGGTGAACAGATCGGGGAAGTTTCCGATCCAATGGTCCTTCCAATAAAAGATAGATTTCATCTGTATTACAGTCATCGCTTCCTGAAGAAAATCCTGGTGGCGGTAGGAGAAAACGGATTGGATTTCCGTCCTTTTGCAGAAGACGGGGTAACGGAGGAAAAAACAGAATCCAAAGCCTATGTGATCGGTGACACATTTTACTCTGATGGAGGAGATTTTGGCTATTCCCTGATAAGGCGTCCAGAGCTGAAATGGGAAGCTGCTGTTTGCCAGCCGTTTGTTTTGTTTGCAAAAGGCAAGTACCACCTGTTTTATACAGGGAAGCGGTATGATCCGGTGACAGATGGATACGACCGATCCGTGATTGGACATGCGACAGGAAATAATGCAATGAACTGGATGGCATCCAGACAGCCTGTTTTAGAGCCTGATCTTTTGTGGGAGAGAAATGCGGTCTGCTATCCCTGTGTCATCTGGGATGAAAAGGAAGACCTCTTCAAAATGTGGTATTCCGCAGGAGATATAGAGAAACCGCTGGCAATTGGCTATGCAGTCTGTCGTGACGGTGAACACTGGGAAAAACCCTATTCCGAGCCTGTTCTGAAAAAGGACAACAGTGTATTGGAAAAAGAGAGAGTGGGCGCGTGCCATGTGCTTCGGGACGGAGAACAGTATGTGATGTTCTACACTGCCTGGCAGGATGCCTTTAAGTCCAGAATCTGTCTGGCCAGGTCTGAAGATGGAATTTGTTGGGAAAGACATCCCAACAATCCAATCATTACAGGAGGTCAGTTTGGTGCATGGGATGTGGAAGCGGTGTGCCGTCCGGCGGCAGTGCATCTGGAGAACAAGTGGATCTGTTATTATACCGGCTGTGCCAGAAAAAATCACAGAATTGGTGCATTGATCCATGAAGGAGACGATCTGGGATTTTGCGGAGGACCAAAATGATAGAACAGGATCTGACAAAAATCGGTTGTCATGGAAATTGGCGTCGATATAAAAATAATCCGATACTGAAGGACGATTGGGGAGAGACTTTTGATGTCACCGTAATCCAGGTAGGGGAAAAGCTCAGGATGTATCTGTCTTGGAGAAGTACGAATAGCATTGCATTCGTAGAAGGTGTAGACGGGGTACACTGGAGTGAACCGGTTATTGTTTTGTCTCCGGATTTTACTACAGGATGGGAAGATGATATCAACCGTCAGATCGTACTGGAAAAAGACGGAAAATATCTGATGTGGTATACCGGCATGAAATTCTTAGGTGCAGGAGAGCGAATGAGCAGCGGCAGATCCTGCATCGGATATGCAGAGAGTGAAGACGGGATCCATTGGAAGAAACACCCGCAAAACCCTATTTTCAGACCTGAGCCTACACATTTCTGGGAGAAAGAAATTGTTTCTGCCTGCCAAATCTTTCCGATGGATGGATATTACTACATGTTTTATATCGGATTTGAAGACATGTATAAAGCAACGATCAACGTCGCAAGATCGAAGGATGGAATCGAAGGATGGGAACGGTATCCGCATAATCCGATTCTGTCTGGCGGCCCGGAAGGAAGCTGGGATGTAGAAGCTGTTTATAAGCCATGGGTTATGCACATGGATGGTCAGTGGTTGCTGTGGGCAAACGGAAGAAGAGCTGCAGTAGAACAGGTAGGACTGTATATTCACGACGGCGACAACATGTTTGAGGACTGGAATGACTGACAGGAGAAAATTGTGAAGAAAAAGTGGAAAAAGCTTGTTCTGACCGAAGTCAGTCCGTCCGGGTGGTTGAAAGAGCAGATGCAAATGCAGATGAACGGGCTTACCGGTTGTCTGCATGAAAAATGGGATAGTGTCGGTACCTATTCCGGCTGGTTGGGAGGTACTGGAGAAAGCTGGGAACGTGGTCCCTATTATCTGGATGGGCTACTGCCACTATCCTATTATCTGAAGGATGAGAAACACTTTGAAATTTGCAAAAAATTTCTGGACTGGACGTTAAAGAGTCAGGATAACGAAGGAAATTTCGGACCGGAACAGACCAAGGAAGATTATTGGTCTCGTTTCATAATGTTGAAAGTGATGATTCAATATTATGAAATAACGAAAAAGGAAGAGATTATTGAATTTATTGAAAACTATCTGAAGTATTTAAAAACAGCCATAGAAGACAGACCTTTAACAGGATGGACCCAGGCACGGACAGGAGACGTGCTATATGTGATCAAATGGTTGTATGAACGTTTCCCGGCGGAATGGATGATGGACCTACAGAGGGAAATCCGCAGACAGGCAATCGACTGGACCTCCCTGTTTGCTGATTTTCCTTATCCCAGACCCACTGCCCATTACTATGACTGGAATGCTTTGAAACGCTTTCAAAATGAGGAAGTGGTGCAGCTGATGCAATATCATCAGACGCATGTAGTAAATGTGTCTATGGGTCTGAAATATGCTGCAATGGAATACTTTTTCGACGGAGATGATGAAAAAAAGAAGCTGGGAATCGAGGCACCGGGAATCGTGGAGAAATACCATGGGATAGCCAGTGGAGCGATAAACGGGGATGAACATTTGAGCGGCGGATCACCGTCTCAAGGAGCAGAGCTGTGCGGCGTTGTGGAACAGATGTTTAGCCTGGAAACGATGATGGAAGTATTCGGGGAACCCGAACTGGCAGACCGGCTGGAAAGAGTTGCATTTAATGCCTACCCGGCATCGATCAGTGAAGATTACATGGCGCATCAGTATTTGCAGCAGGCGAATCAGATTCTCGTTTCCAATGCAAAACGTAACTGGTTTAATAATGGGGACGATTCTAACCTGTTCGGACTGGAGCCTAACTTTGGATGTTGTACGGCAAACATGCATCAGGGATGGCCGAAATTTGTACAGCACCTATGGTTTTGGGAAGACAATTGCCTGGTATCTGCAATTCCGGTGCCGAACCATCTTGAGACGAAGTCAGAAGGCAAGAGAATTGTGATTGACGTGGAAACGGACTATCCATTTGGAGACATCGTTTCTTATCTGGTCAGGGAAGCTGAAACGGACGTCAAACTGAAAATCAGAATACCGGGATGGTGTGCGAATCCGGAACTCCTGACAGAAGGGGTAAAGGCACGCAGGGAAGGAAAGAATTTCTGGATTGTGGAACATCTGGTATCGGGAAGCAGAATTACAATTCGGTATCCGATGGAGGTACGCTTCAGTAAGTGGTATCACGATAGCGTTGCAGTGGAAAGAGGAAGTCTGGTTTATGCTTTGAAAATGGAAGAAAACTGGGAAAAAGAGCGGGAATGCTGTGGAATTGCTGATTATCATATCAGCAGCACAGAACCATGGAATTATGCCCTCAATCTTCAGGATATTCCAAAGACAGAGATCTACGGGAAGAGAAAGAATCCATTTTCCCATGAAATGCCATCTTCACAGATCCGGATAAAGGCAAAACGAGTGAAAGAATGGGAAATGGTCTGTAATAGCGCTGGTCCGGTTCCGGACAGCCCTGTTTCCTCCACAGAAAAAGAAGAACAGATTACGCTGATCCCCTACGGTGCTACCGCATTGAGGATTTCTCAGTTTCCATATTATTAACATGTTATTTCCCATCTGTAAGCAAGCCTTATAGTGGATCCTTTTTGAGGAATGAAAGTGCTGCACTCCGTAAAATACTGGGATGCAGCACTTTTTGTCATAAAAGAGAAATATACAGAAAACTTTTTATTAAAAACCATAATATATAGAACAGACTCTGCGATCGGCAGGGGCATATGAGGTAGAGAGAACATGAGGGTACAATGGAACAGAAATTCTAAACTGTCTTATACACCGCAGTTTCTGACACTGGACAATACACCGTGGTTTCCTCTGATGGGCGAGATTCATTACAGTAGGGTTTCCAACGGACGATGGGAGGAAGAGCTGTATAAAATGAAAGCCGGGGGAATAGACCTGGTGTCGGCATATACCATCTGGATTCATCATGAAGAGGTGGAGGGAGAATGGGATTTTTCGGGGGATCGTGACCTGCGGAAGTTTCTTCAGACAATAAAGAATTGCGGTCTTCATTGCATTCTGAGAATCGGACCGTGGGCACACGGAGAGGTTCGAAACGGCGGATTTCCGGACTGGCTGATGCAGAAGGAAAAAGAAGGGCAGCTAGTAACAAGAACCAATGATCCGAAATATCTTCGCTATGTCAGGGAATTTTACGGAAAAATTGCAGAGCAGGCCAGAGGACTTCTTTTGTCTGATGACGGTCCGGTTGCGATGATACAGATTGAGAATGAGTATGGTCATGTGGGTGGAAGAACCGGAGAAGAAGGGGAAGCACACATGCGCATGCTGAGGCAGGTTGCCAAAGAGGTCGGACTGAAGGTCCCGATTTACACGGCAACCGGCTGGGGAGGAGCTGTGACAGGCGGAATGCTTCCTGTTATGGGTGGCTACTGTGAGGCTCCCTGGGATCAGCGGCTGACAGAAATCGAGCCCTCGGGGAACTATCTGTTCACGGAAGAAAGAAATGATCACAACATCGGCTCCGACCATGGAATAGGGGTTGGAATTACCTTTGATATGGAACAGGTTCCGTACCTCACTGCGGAGCTGGGAGGTGGGCTGCAGGTGACAAAACACCGGAGACCTGTAGTAAGTGGCAGAGATACCGAGGCAATGACATTTGTCAAGCTGGGAAGCGGCTGCAATCTTCTCGGATATTACATGTATCACGGAGGAACCAATCCAGAGGGAAAGCGGACAACGCTGCAGGAATCCCGGGAGACAGGATATCCGAATGATCTTCCTGTGAAAAACTACGACTTCAATGCACCAATCCGCGAGTATGGACAGCTGTCGGACAGCTATCGGAGAATACGGAGATTATCATTGTTTCTTCATGATTTTGGAAGTGATCTGGCTCGGATGCCCTATATTCCGCAGCCGAGGAACCCCGGAAAGCCGGAAAATTTTTCTGCGCTTCGCACAGCCGTCCGATATAATACGAAAACGGGGACAGGCTTTCTGTTTGTGAATAATTATGTTCGGCACTACCCTATGTCAGAACATCTAGAAACCGCGCTGCAGGCTTTTGGAAAAGACGGAAGAGAGGTGTATGCTGATTTCGGTAAACAGGATATCCGGGATGGAGATTACT
>ENA-OPCO01002464-OPCO01002464.1-human-gut-metagenome-genome-assembly--contig:-NODE-2464-length-10419-cov-2.954458_pt1 | contig 10419 bp, 8 predicted proteins | sample MGYA00241562_ERZ501475 | MGnify/ENA primary metagenome ERZ501475 (study PRJEB25962, sample SAMEA2042627) | human gut metagenome | biome: human gut; feature: human-associated habitat; material: faeces... | reverse complement strand
GTATGGATATCTGCTGCGGTGGAATTATCGGTATGGGAGAAACGATGGAACAACGTATCGAATTTGCTTTCACACTGGCAGAACTGAATGTACAGTCTATTCCCATCAACTTGTTAAGTCCGATACCCGGAACCCCATTAGAAGGTGAAAAGCCCTTGAGTGAAGAAGAAATTCTGAGAACTGTTGCCCTGTTCCGCTTTATCAATCCCACCGCTTTCCTACGTTTCGCCGGAGGTCGTTCACAACTCACTCCCGAAGCCATGCACAAAGCACTATTCATCGGCATCAATTCCGCTATTGTGGGCGATCTGCTGACAACGCTCGGTTCGAAGGTTTCAGATGACAAAAAGATGATTCTGGAAGAAGGATACCATTTCGCGGATTCTCAATTTGATCGTGAACATTTGTGGCATCCTTATACCTCTACGACCGATCCATTACCTGTTTATAAAGTGAAACGGGCAGACGGAGCAACAATTACCCTCGAAGATGGACGGACATTGATTGAAGGAATGTCATCCTGGTGGTGTGCAGTGCACGGATACAACCACCCGACACTGAATCAGGCAGCAAAAGACCAGCTAGATAAGATGTCACATATCATGTTTGGAGGACTGACGCATGATCCGGCCATCGAATTAGGTAAGCTACTATTGCCATTGGTTCCCCCGTCCATGCAAAAGATTTTTTATGCGGATTCCGGTTCGGTAGCAGTAGAGGTTGCCTTAAAAATGGCCGTACAATACTGGTATGCAGCCGGAAAACCTGAAAAAAATAATTTCGTAACCATCCGCTCCGGTTATCACGGTGACACTTGGAATGCAATGTCCGTATGCGATCCCGTAACAGGAATGCACAGCCTTTTCGGTTCATCGCTTCCTGTCCGTTATTTTGTTCCGGCACCCTCTTCCCGATTTGACGGAGAATGGCATCCGGAAGATATCATCCCCTTGCAGGAGACCATAGAGAAACACTCTAAAGAACTGGCGGCACTTATCCTCGAACCTATTGTTCAAGGGGCAGGCGGTATGTGGTTTTATCATCCGCAATATCTGCGTGAAGCGGAAAAACTCTGCAAAGAATATGATATTCTCCTGATATTTGACGAAATAGCAACAGGATTCGGACGTACCGGCAAACTCTTTGCCTGGGAACATGCCGGAGTAGAACCGGATATCATGTGTATAGGAAAAGCACTGACCGGAGGATACATGACGCTGTCTGCTGTACTGGCAAGCAACCGGATAGCAGATACGATCTCCAATCATGCACCGGGAGCTTTTATGCACGGTCCCACTTTTATGGGTAATCCGCTCGCTTGCGCAGTAGCATGCGCTTCCGTCCGGCTCTTGCTCGATTCCTGCTGGGCAGAGAACGTGAAACGAATTGAAACTCAGCTAAAGGAGGAACTGGCTCCTGCCCGCAAGTTAGCGCAAGTAGCGGATGTACGGATATTAGGAGCCATAGGAGTCATCGAAACAAAACGCTCAGTAAACATGGCATATATGCAACGCCGCTTTGTAGAAGAAGGTATCTGGGTACGCCCTTTTGGAAAATTGGTTTATCTGATGCCTCCGTTCATCATTGCTCCGGAGCAGTTAAGTAAACTAACTACCAGAGTGCTCAAGATAGTAAGCGAGATGTAACTTATTTTTTATCATTGTATAAAGTATGATTTTAGACAACATAAATCAAGAACTTCTGATTTTAAAAGAAAAGAAGAATTACCGTTCCCTTCCGCAGTTGACTCATGAGGGAAGAGATGTGATAGTAAACGGACAACGAATGCTGAACCTTTCATCCAATGATTATCTGGGGTTAGCCAATGATTTGTCTTTAAGAGAGGAATTCTTAAAGAACCTCACCCCTGAATCATTTCTGCCCACTTCCTCTTCTTCCCGCCTATTGACAGGCAACTACACTGTCTATGAGGAGCTGGAACAACAATTAAGCACTATGTTCGGAGCAGAAAGCGCCCTCGTATTCAATAGTGGATACCATGCCAATACAGGTATTCTTCCGGCAGTCAGCGATGCCCGGACATTAATACTTGCGGATAAACTTGTACATGCAAGCCTGATAGACGGAATCAGATTATCATCTGCCAAATGTATCCGGTATCGCCATAATGATTTACCCCAGCTCCAACGTCTTCTTGAAGAAAACCACAGTATGTATGAGAAGATCATAATCGTTACCGAAAGTATCTTCAGTATGGACGGAGATGAAGCCGATTTACAAGCATTGGTACGATTGAAACACAATTACTCTAACGTTCTTCTTTATGTAGACGAAGCCCACGCTTTCGGAGCACGAGGCAAAAAAGGCTTAGGATGTGCCGAAGAACAAAATTGCATCAACGACATAGACTTTCTGATAGGAACTTTCGGAAAAGCAGCGGCATCTGCCGGAGCATATATCATCTGCCGACAAATCATCCGGGAGTATCTGATCAATAAGATGCGTACATTTATCTTCACAACAGCACTTCCTCCTATCCAGATTCAATGGACTTCATGGGTACTGAAGCACCTCACCGATTTCCGGAAGAAAAGAGAACATCTGCTGCAAATCAGTCGGCAACTGAAAGAAGCACTGTCCGATAAAGGGTATCAGTGTCCTTCTGTCAGCCACATTGTACCGATGGTGGTCGGAGCAAGCGAAGATACCATAAAGAAAGCAGAAGAATTGCAACGCAAAGGGTTCTACGCTTTGCCTGTACGCCCGCCTACAGTGCCCGAAGGGACTTCCCGTATCCGTTTCTCATTGACAGCGGACATCACAGAAAATGAAATCGACAGACTAATAGAAATAATAAACCAATGAAACAGCATTTTATCATCAATAACAGTCAAAAACAGCTACTATTATTCTTTGCCGGCTGGGGAATGGATGAAACACCATTTCTTCACATCCAGCCTGCAGGATGTGATTGGATGATTTGTTATGACTATCGCTCGTTAGAGTTCGATACTACTTTGATGCAAGCATATTCCGAAATAACTCTGATTGCATGGTCGATGGGAGTTTGGGCTGCCTCGCAGATAATGAAGCAGCATCCTTCCCTGTCTGTTTCCCAAAGTATCGCCATCAACGGAACACTTTATCCCATACATGCAACGAAAGGAATTATGCCATCTGTCTTTGAAGGTACCCTGCAAGGATTGAATGAACAAACGCTACAGAAGTTCCAGCGAAGAATGTGTAACTCTTCCACCGATTACAAAGCTTTTCAAACAATAGCTCCCAAGCGTCCGGTTGAAGAGTTAAAAGAAGAACTTGCTGCCATCCGGCAACAATGCCTGTCATCGGTATCTTCAGACTTCATCTGGCATAAAGCCATCGTAGGGAAAAATGACCGGATTTTCCTTCCGGAGTATCAAGAGACAGCATGGAGAAATAAAGTAGATTCCCTTGTAAATGTCGAAGCCGCTCACTATCAGCAGGAACTTTTTTATGAGGTAATTATGAACATCAAGTAACCATCGATCATGAATAAGACAATTATTGCGGAACGTTTCTCAAAAGCCATCGCCACCTACCCCCGTGAAGCAAACGTACAACGGCAGATAGCAGACAAAATGATCCGTCTGCTTAAAAAATATATCCTCTCTCCCTGCCCGAAAGTGATTGAGTTTGGATGCGGCACAGGTGTTTATTCCCGAATGCTGCTCCGTACCCTTCGTCCGGAAGAGTTATTGCTGAACGATCTGTGTCCGGAAATGAGATATTGCTGCGAAGATTTATTAAAGGAGAAGCAAGTCTCTTTTCTTTCCGGAGATGCAGAAACGATTCCTTTTCCGGATAAAAGTACTTTAATTACTTCCTGTTCTGCTTTGCAATGGTTTGAGTCGCCGGAGAACTTTTTCAAAAGATGCAATACACTACTTCATAGTCAAGGTTATTTTGCTTTCAGCACTTTCGGGAAGAAGAATATGAAGGAAATACGTGAGCTTACCGGAACAGGTCTTCCCTATCGTTCAAAAGAAGAACTTGAAGCTGCCCTGTCTCCTCATTTTGATATACTGTACTCAGAAGAAGAGCTGATTCTCCTCTCTTTCGAAAATCCGATGAAGGTATTGTATCATCTGAAACAGACAGGTGTAAATAGTTTATCAGCACATTCTTCTTTCTATCCAAAGCAAAAGAGACAGGCTTGGACCCGTCGTGATCTACAGTATTTTTGCGAACGTTACACGCAAGAATTTACACAAGGCACTTCTGTGTCTTTGACATATCACCCTATTTATATCATAGCAAAAAAGAAAAAAGTATGAAACAGAATGTATATTTTGTAAGCGGCATCGATACTGATGCAGGAAAAAGTTATGCGACCGGCTACTTGGCACGTGAATGGAACCAACATGGCAAAAGGACAATTACCCAAAAGTTCATCCAAACCGGGAATGTGGGTCACTCCGAAGACATAGACCTCCATCGTCATATCATGGGAATCCCCTTCACTGAAGAAGACCGGGAAGGGCTTACCATGCCGGAGATATATTCTTACCCAGCTTCACCCCATCTGGCTTCCGAATTAGATAATCGACCTATCAACTTTGATAAAATCAAACGATCTACTGAAATACTGAGCGAACGATATGATTATGTCTTACTTGAAGGGGCAGGAGGTCTTATGGTCCCTCTGACTACGAAACTTTTAACGATTGATTATATCGCACAGGAGAAATATCCACTCATTTTCGTTACTTCCGGCAAACTGGGAAGCATCAATCATACACTTTTGAGCCTTGAAGCCATACAGAAACGGGGGATTGTTCTGGATACAGTACTTTATAATCTCTATCCAACAGTGGAAGATAAAACGATTCAAAATGATACAATGAACTTTATCCGGACTTGGCTGGAAAAATACTTTCCGGATACGAAGTTTTTATTAGTTCCTGAAATAAAAGAATAGATATTGTTTTGAGAAAAAGAAACTGGTATTTTTTAAGAAGGCTGATTCATTCTTCTTTATAGAATAGCAGTTTCTTTTTAAAGTTTTCTGTCTCCGTATTCTACATGGTTAAATTTGAATATTTTCCCAGCGCTTTTTCCAATGCCTCCCGTGATACCGGTTTCGTAACAAAATCAGTGCAACCGGCCTCAAAAGCCTGCTCCTTATCGGTCTCAAAGGCATAAGCAGTCAGTGCTATGACAGGGATTTCCTTTGAATACGAACGAATGATACGGGTAGCCTCCAAACCATCCATACGAGGCATTTTGATATCCATCAGAATCAAATCCGGCTGATATCGTTTATACATTTCTACAGCTTCAAAACCATCTTTGGCCCACAGCAAAGTATACTCTTTCCCAATCATGTTTTTGACTAATACAAAATTACTGTCCACATCTTCAGCCACCAGAATCTTTTTGATTTTCTGCATTCTCTTTATAGTATGGCTGATATATTTCGTTTCAAAAGCATCGGAAAAAGTTATATGCTCATCCGAATTCTCCTTATACGGTATGGTGAAGAAGAAAGTCGACCCTTTCCCTGTTTCCGAAGTGACTCCAATCTCCCCTCCTATTTTTTCTATTATCATCCGGCAAATGGCGAGACCCAAGCCCGTACCCTGTGCAAAAGAATTCAATTTGACAAAACGGTCAAAGATATGATCCACTTTACTCGCCTCTATCCCGATGCCTGTATCCTTCACATAAACATGAATACAATGATTCTCTATTTTAAAGCCGAAGCGGATTTCACCTGCATAAGTAAATTTAGTGGCATTGGTTATAAAATTAGTAATAACCTGCATAATACGATTCCGATCTTCTTCAATAATCAGATCATCTTCTTTATTATCCAGAATAAGGGTAACTCCTTCTTGTACACGTCCTTTATGAATCTCATAAATATTGCGGCATACTTCCCCCAGATTCATGGGCTGTTTGACATATTCCAGCGTGCCCGCTTCTATTTTCGACAAGTCCAGAATATCATTGATTAGCTGCAACAATATCTCTGAATTCTGATTGATGATACGGGAATAAAGCTTCTCCTCCTCCACATTTTCGGCAGAAGGCAACAGATTAGAGAAACCTACAATCGCATTCAGAGGTGTACGGATTTCATGACTCATATTTGCCAGAAAAGCAGTTTTCAGCCTGTCGGACTGCTCAGCCTTGATACGTGCCTTAATCAATTCCTGCTCGATATTCTGGAAATTAGTGATATCCCAGGATATGCCTATCAAAAGCGGTTCACGCCCTTCCATAGGTACGAGTGCTTTCAAAGTCTGCACGATACGAGTCTCTCCGGTAGCTGCCACATAGGTCTCCTGCATTTCGATTCGTTCATGCGTGCGAATCAGTTCCAGATCGTCTCTGCGAAATCTTTCGGCATCCGCACGTTCAGGAAAGATTTCAAAGTCCGTATGCCCGATGGCCCGGGATGTCGGAATCTTGGAATGTTCGGCAAAAGCTTTATTCCAATACAGATACTTGAAGTCATCTTCGGGATCTTTCACAAACAGATAAACCGGGATATTATTCAGAATGCCGTCCAACAATAGATTTAATTCCCGAAGGTCATCCCGTTTCTTGATGACATCTGTAATGTCCTGAGTAAAAAACCAAATAAGTTCCATATCGTCTTCTTTGGTCAAATAGGTAGAAACCTGATGCACCCTTTCTTTCTCTTCACCTTTACGCACATACGCCGCGCGATACGAAAAACTGCCACCATTATCGCGTATATCTTTCAGCTTGGCTTCCCAAAGCTCCGGTGTACGCATGGAGACAGGCAGGTCATATATCTTTTGTGTGCCCATTTGCTGGGTGACACCATATTCTTCTATAAATTGTTTATTGGCATATACTAAAGTTCCATCACTCGATACGGCAAGAATACTATCACTAACCTTGTCGAGTACACTCTTAAACACCTCCAGCTGTCGCTGGGTAGCCACCCGCTCTGTGATATCACGACACATGATCAGTACATGTTCTTCATCCAACGGAAAGATACGGTTCTCGTAATAATGATGGGAGCCATTGAAATCCAGATCGTGATGCGCTGCCGAAACAGTTCTTGTAGCAATCACTTTCTGCATATTCGAGTGGATATTCTGATAGGCCTCCGGAGGTACCATGTCACACATACGCATTCCTTCAAAGTCCTTGTTGGATATTCCGACATGATTGGTTTCTTCATTGGAAACCACTTCAATTCCTACTTCGTCGTTGTTGAAAACGGTTAACATATCCGGTAAAGAATTCAAGATTCTGACAGCATACCTTTCCTGAAAACTGGCAGTACTTTCTTCTGTCTGTTTTTTCTGTTCAAGAGACAGAAGTTGTCGCTTCAGTTGCTCATTTTCTTTTCTGAGTAACTCTAATTCTTCTTTTAATGCTTCTTTTGTTTGTTCGCTATCCATAAGACATCAAGATGTAAATACGTACTTATCTGCCAAAAGTAAAGAAAAGTTTTGAGATAAGTACGTAAAACACCTTTATTTTTAAAAGAATCATTCAATCACCATAACCCGGTCATTCAAAGCGACCTTCATATTATCTTCTACAAAGACTTCTTTCACTACTCCGTCTGTGGTCGAACGAATTTCGTTTTCCATTTTCATTGCTACCAATACACAAAGCGGATCTCCACGTTTCACTGTATCCCCCTTCTTTACATATATCTTCAGGATGACTCCCGGCATCGGAGCCTGTACCACTTGTCGTCCCACAGCTTCCGCACCGGCACGGGCATTATGTATTTTCTCCATCTCTCCCTGTAACTCTATCTGATAAAGTTCTCCCTTATTCATAATCGTATAGGAATTATTGGAAGAAGGAGATATCTGCACTCCATGAGAGTGATGATCGATGATAATCGAATGAATAGAGTCGCCTCCCATATTGTAATCGACCTCGTATATCTTACCGTTGACCGCTATCTTCTTGATCGGTCCGTCTTCCAGAATCTCTACCTTATATTCACTATCCGGCATATCCAGAAGTTTGGCATAATAAGTCGCTAATGATGTACTCATATATTTATATTTTAATAGTTATTCGCAGTCATCTGCAACTTGCCGTAATATTTCCAGAGAGATTCACCTACAACAGGAAGCGTGGTTGCACGGGATGCAGCCTCCTTCTCCCTCTCATAATGTCTCACAGCGGCAGCAATCACGGCAACTGTCGGATCGGTATTCTGACGGCGTTTCAAATCTTCTTTATCAAAACGGGTGTCAATGAATGTCGTATCATATTTTCCTTCCAGAAAGGCTGCATTCTTCAACACACGCTGGTGGAAAGGAATCGTTGTCTTAATGCCCAGAATCTTATACTCACGCAAGGCACGCGCCATGTTGGAGATAGCAGATTCGCGGGTACGTCCCCAGCAACAGAGCTTGGCGATCATCGGGTCATAATGCAGGGAGACTTCAAATCCGGCATAGGCAGCGCTATCCAAACGGAGATTACGGCCTTCGGGAGCTTCACGAACAGTAATCACCCCGGGAGAAGGCATAAAATTATTCTCCGGGTCTTCCGCATAAATACGACATTCGATAGCAGCTCCGCTGAATTTAATATCTTCTTGTTTATATGGTAATGGATTGCCCGCAGCTACCATTATCATGTCACGTACCAAATCGACACCTGTACATTCCTCCGTCACAGGATGTTCTACCTGCAAACGGGTATTCATCTCCAGAAAATAGAAATTCTGATCCTTGTCCATCATAAATTCTAATGTTCCGGCACTATAATAACCGATTCGCTTACACGCCTCCACAGCTACCTTCAGCATTTTCTTACGGGTTTCTTCTTTCACAAACGGAGACGGAGATTCTTCAATCACTTTCTGGTTACGCCGTTGAATGGAACATTCGCGTTCGCCCAGATGGACCACATTACCGTATTTATCTCCCATAATCTGCACCTCAATATGGTGCGGATTCTCTATATATTTCTCTATATAAACCGCATCATTACCAAACGAAGTACCTGCTTCGGATTGGGACAAACGAAGGGCTGTTTCTACTTCTTCTTCGGTGCGGACCAGGCGCATTCCTTTTCCACCTCCTCCGGCAAGCGCTTTCAGCATGATGGGATAGCCCACTTCCTTGGCTACTTTTTTCACTTCTTCAATGCCTTGCACAGGAGCTTCGGTTCCGGGTACAATAGGCAGTCCTGCTTCACGCATTATTTTGCGTGCTTCAGTCTTGATTCCCATCTTAGCAATAATGTCGGCACCGGGACCGATAAATATTACTCCTTCTTCTTCACAACGGCGGGCAAAGTCGGCATTCTCTGATAAGAACCCATATCCCGGGTGAATAGCCGCACCGGTCTTCTTGGCAATGGAAAGTATCAACTCCGGTTTCAGATAAGAAGTATCCTCGGGCGAACCGGAGATGCAATAAGCCTCTTCTGCATAGCGGACATGCAAGGCTCCCCGATCTACATGTGTGTAAACAGCCACTGTCGAAATATTCATCACCCGGCATGTACGGAAGATGCGCATGGCTATTTCTCCACGATTGGCAACTAATATTTTCTTTATCATAACTTGTTTTTCTTAAAGTGGAATATTCGAGTGTTTCTTAGGTGGATTTGACTGACGTTTGTTGGCCAGCATTTCGAAGCTACGTATCAGACGTAAACGGGTCACGGCAGGATCAATCACTTCATCCACATATCCCAATTCCGCTGCACGGTAAGGATTCGCAAACTTTTCACGATAATCACTCTGAAGTTCTTTTCGCCTTTCTTCGGGAGTTTGTGACTTCTCGATGTCTTTCTTGAAAAGAATATTCACTGCTCCATCCGGTCCCATCACAGCGATTTCGGCAGTCGGGAAAGCCAGATTGACATCACCACGAATATGCTTGGAACTCATGACATCATAAGCACCTCCATAGGCCTTACGAGTGATAACAGTTACTTTCGGTACGGTGGCTTCGCAATAAGCATAAAGCAGTTTCGCACCATTACGAATGATACCGCCATATTCCTGATCAACTCCCGGAAGGAATCCCGGCACATCGACCAGAGTCAGAAGAGGTATATTAAAAGCATCACAGAAACGGACAAAACGGGCGGCTTTTATAGAAGCGTTGATTTCCGCATTTCGTATGCTGTTCCCGGATACGGCTAAATCGATGGAGGGACAATAGGCGATATAGGCATTAGCTTGTTTGAAGATGTAGATATGGAATACCCCTGTAAGCAGATTACCGGAGATTTCTATTTTATCGGTACGAGGTCGCATAACGTTCACGAGTCAATTTGTTTATATATGATTTCGGGTGGAATAGCCGATATTTTCGAGAAGGCGAAAAGTTTCTTTCCCAAGTCTTTCAGCGAAGCGCCTATATGGTAGATTTCCCCGTCGATGATTAGGAACCGATCGTGCGCCTTTGTGTATAACTTGACCTTTACAGGCGAATATTGAGCGTT
>ENA-OPCO01002458-OPCO01002458.1-human-gut-metagenome-genome-assembly--contig:-NODE-2458-length-10431-cov-2.886276_pt1 | contig 10431 bp, 7 predicted proteins | sample MGYA00241562_ERZ501475 | MGnify/ENA primary metagenome ERZ501475 (study PRJEB25962, sample SAMEA2042627) | human gut metagenome | biome: human gut; feature: human-associated habitat; material: faeces... | reverse complement strand
TACCTCACTTTCTGTGGGTATTATTGGCATTTACACGGTTCGGTATTCAGACTCATGGCCGCACGGCTCTGCGTTCGTGGTTCAACACCTGCGAATGCTGTCTGCATTCCTTTAACGCTCCGATAAAACTCCCCGGAACTGAACAGCCCCGGGGAGTTATCTCTATTAAAATAATCAGTCCGCGTCAGAGTCAAGCGCGAGCGTCGGCGAAGTTCCGACAACGTAGCCGTTTGCCACTCCTGCTCTGTCAGAGCCGTCGAAATTCCAGCTTCCGCTCTGGAAGTGCCTTGACATGGGCACGCTGAATGCGCTGTAATCATTCACGAATACTGAACCCAGGACGTTGCCGTCCTGAATGTACAAGATGAAAATACCTTTCTTTACGTCAGGCATTACCTTTGCCGCGTAGGCGGTCAGGTTGTTCTCATCGGGGGCGAACATTAACTGGTCGTCATCGTCGTACCATTCCATGCCCCAGTGCTCCTTGCCGTCGGTCCAGCCGGATTCGTCCTGGAATCTTGAGAAATCACTGTCGCTGTAAGAGGACACGTAAGACGCCCACTCGCCGTCGGAAACAAAAAGTATCACCTCGGCAGAACCGCAGTCCGGAGCCGCCTGCATGGCATCCATCAATGTAAGGAACGACATGCAGTTCTGTCTCATGCGCTGTGCGGTGGTGTTTGCGGAGATTATGTCGGCTTTCGTTACCTCGCCGGGAGTTTCCTGCTCAAAGTTCCAGTCGCTGTCGTCCCAGTCAGAGCTGCCGCCGTTGTAGTCCTGTTCGTCATCCCAGTCGAATGAATCATCGTAATCGCCATTTGAGCTCCCGGAAGCGTCGACCAGAGAATAAACCGCATTGACAAGCGGATCCTTCAGGGAAAGCTCGGAGTAATACTTTGTGATATCCTCGCCCAGCGCGCTGACTTCATCGCTGGAAGCGTTTTCGATATCCAGCAGCTTGTACTCGCTGCCGGGCTTGGGAGCGATCTCCCCAGAAGCCTCGTCAACGCTGATGTAGTAAGTCAGCCCGCCGATGTTCTGGGCGTTCATTTCGACGGTGCAGCCAACGCCCTTTCCTTTAGGCGCGATGGTAAGTGAAAGCTCGGAGCTTCCCGCGCTGCCAGCCATCTCAGACGGCATATCCATCTCATCCTCAAGGAACTTCCGTGTGTCCTCAGCGGAAATGTTCATCGTGAACGTTCCGGTGGTCACAGGAAGCCCGAACACGTTTGCAGTGCCGAGGTCGCGGTAGTCAACCTGGAAGCTGATGTCCTCCTTCTGACCGTCGTATGTAGTGTTGGTGACGGTGGCGGTCACACTGCCGGATGTCGCGCTTTCGCTGAGCACACGAGCCTGGAACAGCATGTCGCCGTTCTCGGAAGCGTTCATCTGAGTCTCGTTTCCGGCTGTCAGGAAGCGGAACTGAGCGGTGTTATCTCCGGAGCCGTAAACAGTGAAATCCGCGCCTGCAAGCGTGTTGTCGCTGTTGATGTAATACTTAATCTGCGCGGACGCCTGGCTGCTGTCTGTGCGGAACTCCCCGACCTGCTTCGCAAGGTCGTTGAATGCGTCGGCGATCTCCTGCTCCGTCATAGAATCGTCAAGGGAACTCAGATATGCGATAAGGCTGTCGTCGCCCCGCGCCGCGTCTATCACTACCATGGCAATGCTGCACAGGTCTGTCTTGTCAAGGTCGATCTGCACGGTCATTCCGGAGAAGGTCAGCGTGCCGAGTTCGGTGGTGCCGTTCTCGCATTTTATCTCGAAGTCCTTGAATGCTTCCTTCAGACTGCTGCTTACGTTCCCGTAGAACTTTCCGAAATCAAAGGAAGCCGCGGCCGAGTTTTCATTCATGCTGTGCGGAGCCAGCTTCGTGGAAAATCCAGTGGAGGACATTCCCGGGAATATGAGCGAAGCCGTGCCGTCCTCCTCGTAGCGGAGCTGCGCGTTTCCGAGAGAGCCGTTCGGCGTCCGGACATCGACTGCGTATTCCAGCGCGCCGCCGCTGTCCTTTTCAGAGAACGACAGGGTGAGGTCGATGTTGTTCAGGATATTTACGATCTGGTCGTATTCCTGTTCAGAGTAGTTCTCCTGCGCCATCAGAGCGTCTATAAATGCCTGCTCGAACTCAGCCCTGATGCCAAGCTCAGATGTCACTCCGCGTGTCCCGGTGGCGTGGTTTATCTGCCATGCCGCCATTTCCAGAGACTTTCCGATCATCTCCTCGTCGAAAACACCGAAGCTGTCGTCGAGCGTGCCGTCTGTGATGTCGCTTCCGCTCAGCTCTGCGCCGGACTGAGCCGCCAAGAGTCCCGCGCTGACCGACTGCTGAACCGCGTTGCTGATAACTTCGCTGTTCTCGCTGATTCCGGAAAGGGCGTTCATCGTCACGGAGTGCGCGTAGCCTGCGTCGCCCATGATGAGCTTTGAAACCAGCGGCTTGTTGAAGTGGCAGAACGCCGCTCCCGCACCGCCGAGCACAACGACAGCACCCGCAGCGATACACAGACCTGGTATCAGCCGGTTCTTTTTTCTGACGGGCTGAACTGCAGGAGCCGCCGGAGGAACCTCTGCGGAATATCTCATCGGCTGAATATCCTGCGCGCTCTGAGCCGCGTTGAACTGCTGCATGGGCTGCGCGTACGCCACCGGCTGACCGGGCTGGTCAGGGGTGGCAGGTTGGGTAGGCTGAGCCTGAGAATTCTGCGCGGATACTGCGGATTGACGGTCGGAACGCTGGGCAAAGTCGCTTCCAAAGTTGCCGGAGCTCGAGCTGACCTCGTTCGGGATAAACGAGGAAACCGCAGGAGAGGTCGGGGCAGTAGGCACAGTCGGAGCAGTCTGCGCGGAAACGTCACTCATTGCCGGAATTCCTGAGGTCTGCGCCGGTGAAGCCTGCTTCGAGAGATTAATAGTCTGTGCCGCCTGAGAGGGCTGTGCTGACTGTGCAGGCTGAGCGGTCTCAGCAGGCGCTGAGTTGTTCGCCGGAACTGACGCAGCTGCGGCGGTCGGGACGCCTAAGTCGGGAAGCTCGACCTTTGTGCCGCAGCTTCCGCAGAATTTGGCGGTGTCAGAAAGCTGAGCACCGCAGTTCATACAAAACATAATATCTCCTTTTCCAATGTACCAGGCCAAATCACTTGTTGTATTTATTATAGCATATCCATAATGATATGTTATAATTTGACAATATGAATAGAGTTCGCCGAAGGTGAACGTATGCGCGAGGCATTTTGATTTATAATAAAACGCCTGCGTTTTATTATAGCACATATCAGGTGATATGTCAATATTTGGCGTATTACATATCCTTTAGTATGATTATAGGAATCGGCGGGCAGTTGGGACGGTTCACGAAGGGCATCTCAATAACGGTGAAACGGCTGCTGTCGATGGTAGGGAGGTACTCAAGCAGCGCGTCGCGCTCTTCAAATCCGGTCTCCCTGCCGTAGTAGATTATGAGAGTCATCATGCCGCCGCTTTTCAGGAGCTTCAGCCCCTTTTCGATCGCCGGAATGCTGGTGGATTTGTTCGTAAATATGTTGTGGTCGCCCTTGGGAAGCCACCCGAAATTGAACGTAATGCAGGATACAGTGCCTTCCTCGCATACCTCGTCCATCTCGCTGTGGCTCTTTAGGAGCACGTCCGTGCGGGAGGTCATGCCGTGCTCCTCAAGTAGCTTTTTCGTGCTGTCTACCGCGTCCTGCTGTATGTCAAACGCGGTGACATGCCCGGTCTCGCCGACAAGCTCGGCAAGGAAAAGAGCGTCGTTGCCCCTGCCTGCGGTGGCGTCTATGCATAAGTCGCCGGGCTGGACGCGCTCCCTGATTATCTTGTGTATTATGTTGAGTGCGCTGAAATGTTTTCTTGGATCCATGTTGTCCTCCGTAAATTTTAAATATCTAAATAATTATATCACATTTTCCCCGGTTTGTAAACCTGAACGACTTCGTGTTTTATTTTTCGCCGCCTATTGACATACTATTTTAGCAGTGTTATAATTATAATGGATATAAATGGGGAATGCGCGGGGATTCAGCCCGTGCCTTACAGACAGATAAACGGAGGGCTTCATGGTCTTTTCAGACTTGTTTTTCATATATGTATTCCTGCCAGCGGCGGCGATATGCTACGCGCTGGGGCGGTGCGGCGATCACTCCAGAATGAGGAGGCTTCGGGAGTACGGTCAGCCCCGGATACGCTGCGAATGCCCGTATTCTAATGCGGTGCTCATCATTTTCTCGCTGATTTTCTACGCCTGGGGAGAGCCGATATACGTCGCGCTGATGATCGTCAGCGTGTTCATGAACTACGTGGTCGGCGTGTTCATCGACGGCGGAAGGCACAAATCAAAATCCGCGCTGATCGTCGGACTTATCCTTAATATAGGTATCATCGCGGTGTTCAAATATGCGGACTTCCTGGCGGAAACGCTCAATGCCGTAGGCGTCCCGATGCCAAAGCCCGGTATCGCGCTTCCTATCGGTATCAGCTTTTTTACATTCCAGTCGATCTCATACATTATAGATGTTTACCGAGGTCAGGTCCGGGCGCAGAAAGACTTCTTCTCGCTGCTGCTTTATATCTCAATGTTCCCGCAGCTTATAGCCGGGCCTATCGTCAGGTACTCCACTATTTCCGCGGAAATAAACCGCCGCAGCATCTCAATGCACGACCTCGCCGAAGGCTCATTCAGGTTTCTTGTCGGACTTGGAAAAAAGGTAATTCTCGCAAATCAGCTCGGGGAGCTTTCGGCTGCGTTCCTCGACGGAGACTTCGCTTCGCTTTCCACCGGCGGAGCCTGGATAGGCATTCTGGCGTACACCATGCAGATCTACTTCGATTTTTCCGGCTATTCCGACATGGCTATCGGCATGGGGCGCTGCATGGGATTCCACTTTGACGAGAACTTCAATTACCCATACGTGACCCGCACCATTACGGAATTCTGGCGGAGATGGCACATCTCGCTGGGCAGCTTCTTCCGGGATTACGTCTACATTCCGATGGGCGGAAACCGCCGTCACCAGCCGCTGAATATACTGGTCGTGTGGTTCCTTACCGGACTCTGGCACGGCGCGAGCTGGAATTTCGTGCTGTGGGGTCTGTACTTCGGCGCGATAATAATGCTTGAAAAATACACCATCGTGAAGATTCAGGACAGGATACCGGGATTTATCCTGCATATATACAGCCTGTTCATTATCGTGTTCGGCTGGGTGATATTCTACTTCACGGATATCTCCCGAATGGGCGGGTTCATCGGTATTCTGTTCGGCGGCGGGGCGTCCGGCTGGAACCTTGTGGCTCAGAATGAGCTTACCGGAAACCTGTGGCTCATCATCGCGGGGATCGTCTGCTGCCTGCCCATCGGAAAGGGCATACGCAGTATCTACGAAAAGGCGGCGTACGACGGAAGCGCCGGAGCGGAAGTCCTGCTGACCGGAGCCAAAACGCTGTGCGCTGCGGCTCTGCTGGTATCCTGCACGCTGCTGCTCATCGGAAGCACCACTAATCCGTTCCTGTACCTCAGATTCTGAGTAAGGAGGAAAAATGAGACCAAGACCCGAAAAGAAATACAAAGAACCCCGCACGCCGAAGCGCCGCAGGGTTTCCGATATAGTTTACCTCATGACGATACTGACCGCCTTCGAGGTCATCGGTATCGCAATGCTGGTGTTCCCGCGCAGCACCGAGAGCATAACAGAGAAGCGCGAGCTGAAAAAATTCCCGGAGCTTTCCGCGGAAAGCTGGTTCAGCGGGGAATTCACCGAGGGAATATCCGAGTGGTTCAGCGATACGGTTCCCGCCCGCGACGAGGTGACGAACCTGTCGACCCAGCTCCGTGAGCTACGCGGGTTCCGTCAGGACGGCATACGGCTCCACAATGTGGGCACGGTGCAGTCCGAAATCAGCAAGCCGTCAACAACGGTACCGGAGCAGCCCTCAGCGCCCGACGATCAGCCGGCTTCCGGAGTATCATCGGGGGAGAGCAGCGCTCCGCAGGATACGGAGACCTCAAAGCCGCAGACTGCTTCCCCGGCTGAAACTGTGGAAGTCACCGAAGAGCCGGTCATCAACGAGGACGACGCAGTTACCATCACCAACAACGGTATCGCGGTAGTCGGCACCCGGGCGCTCATGCTTTACGGCGGCAGCTACTCCGTAGGGGAGCAGTACGCCGGGGTGGTGAACAAGTTCAAGGAAGCCCTCGGCAGCGACGTGAACGTCTACACGATGATAATTCCGACCTCATGCGAGTTCTACAGCCCGGAGTCGGTCAAGGCGTACTGCGGCAGCCAGAAGGATAACATTGATTACGTTTACAGCATGCTGAAAAACACCACCGGAGTAGACGCGTATTCCGCACTGAAAAAGCACGTCCGCGAGGACATCTATCTGCGCACCGACCATCACTGGGCGCCGCTCGGAGCCTACTACGCGGCGCAGGCGTTCGCCGAGGCTGCGGGGGTTCCGTTCAAGGATATTTCGGAATATGAGCAGCGCGTGGTGCACGATTACGTCGGCACGATGTACGGCTATACCGAGGATGTGGTACTGAAAAATAATCCGGAGGATTTCGTCTACTACGTTCCGAAAACGGTGGAATACTCCACGACCTACTACGATTACATTCTCCAGGACGGAAAGATAGTCGGCGCGAACGCTCCGTACAATGCGGATTTCTTCATCAAGTTCAGCGACGGCAACGGCATGGCGTATTGTACGTTCATGGGCGGCGACGCGAAGATCGTGAAGGTCAGCACCAACGCCGGCACCGGCAGGAAGCTCGCCATATTCAAGGACAGCTACGGAAACGCGCTCCCGCCGTACCTCATGGGCTCGTTTGACGAGATCGTGGTTATAGACATGCGGTACTTCACGCATAATGCGGTGGATTACCTCAAGGAGAACGGAATAACCGACGTGCTGTTCGCAAATAACGCGTTCCATGCGGCTACCGCCTCCACGGTGACGCACTACAGCAATTTCCTTACCCAGGCGGACTGGGGATACTGATTTTAATTCGGAATGCGGAATTCAGAATTCGGAATTATGGGCAGGCTCGGCGCCTGCCCGTTTTTATTGTGTTAAGACCATGCTCCAGCTTTCTGGATAATCCAAAAGGGACTGAAATCAGTCCCTTTGAATTTTAGAGGTGACCTTTAATTAAGTATCTTGTTTTTCTCGTCCTTGACGAAAATCTGATCGTACAGCGACATGTCAAAATGGTCTATCGCGTCGAATATCTCCTGCGCGATGTCCTCCGGGATATCCTCTTCCTCGGCGAAGCGCTGGAGCGCCGAAACGTAGCTTCTGCGCAGCATCATGCGATCCTTCAGGCTGACGTGCATTTTTACCCGGTCGCCGGTGTCCGTATTGGTGAGGTGCGAGATGTCGTAATCCACATGCTCCATTATCTCGGTGATACGGTCTGCGGATTTCAGACCGAAAATTATGCGGTGGTACGCCTCCGCCTTGCACAGCGCCGGAATGCTGTACTCCTTGGGCATGCTGTTGAACACCATCGTCATGGTGAACAGGAAGTCCTCCAGCGAAGCGTAGCTCTTTGACTTGCCCATGCACAGCGTCATACTGTCAACGCCCGCGTTGGAGACCTTAAGCGCAGTATCCAGCGCCGTCCTCTTTGCGTCCATAGGGCAGACGTCTATCGGAACGGTAAACGCGCTTTTTGAGCGCCATACAAGCTCCTTCGCCTGTTCAATATTCATAAAGTCGAAGCTGCTGCGCACCCTTATCATCGAAATAGGCCCGGAGACGAATTTCTGCGCCAGCGCCTGGAGCTTGCGGTTAAATCCTTCAAATCTGGGTATCTCCAGTATCACCGGAGTGTTCCCGACATCTATCTCGTCCTTGATGTCGTGCATTGTGACCACGACATACCTGAAATCGAACGCCTGCGTAAGCTGCGCGAACATCGGATCTCCCAGCCGGAATATGTACTCTACGCAGTCGGGAAGCTCCTGCATTTTCATCACCGTGCGGAAATCCAGCTCAACGTACTTCACGCCGGTCTCTGCGAGCGCGTGGATATACCGGCATATCAGTTCGGGGGAGGTTCCCTCGGCGATTGGCAGCGTGCAGAGGCTGTTGTCGATAATTACTGTTTTCATCAGCCTTTAAGCCCTCTGGACTGCCTGTCCATGTCCTCGACTACGATGTCGTATATCTCACCGAGGGTGGCGCAGTATTCAAGCACCTTCCACGGCTCATTCGTGTGGTAGTGGAGCTTGATAAGCTCGTCGTCGCCCACCGCAAGCAGGGAATCTCCCTTGAAGTTTGCGCGGATATACTCGTTTATCGCGTCCTCGTCAAGGCCCTCGCCTTCAATAAGGAGCTGTGTGTCATATCTGAATTCTAGCATGCGTCAATCCTCGTCTTTCCTGTCTTTTATCTCGATGCGTACCTTATTCACGCGAAGCGCAGCCGCGTCGAGTACTGTTACTATGAAGTCGTCGGTCTGGGTGATGTCGCCGTTTTTAGGAATGCTTCCGAACAGCCCCAGCACCCAGCCTGCCACAGTGTGAGCCTCGCTTTCTATCTCCGCCGGAATGTCCCGGGCGGTCAGGAAGCGCCTGAGCGAATTCAGCGAAACATCGCCGTAGACCTCGAAAACATTGCTGCCGACCATGGTGACGGGGGATTTCACCTCGTCGCTCTCGTCCCATATCTCGCCTACTAGCTCCTCAAGGATATCCTCCATCGTGACGATGCCGAGGGTGCCTCCGTGCTGGTCGAGCACCACGCTCATGTGGCACTTCTGCTTCTGCATGGTGCGGAACACCTCGGATAGCTTCTGCATCTGCGGGAGATACAGCGTTTCCTGCATAATGCTGCGTATCGTGAAATCAGTGCTTTTTTCGTACTGCTTGAAAAATTCCTTTTCAGTGATTATGCCTACGATGTTGTCAAGCGTGCGCTCGTACACCGGCATGCGTGAGTATTCCTCCTGAAGGAACTTCTGCCGCACCGAAGCGGCGTCGTCGCCTATTTCCACGGCGGTTATGCGGACGCGCGGCGTGATTATCTCGTCGACGGTTATCTCGTCGAATTCCAGCGCACTGCGTACCAGGTTGCTTTCCTGCTGCTCAAGCACTCCTTCGTCCTCGATCTCGTCGATCATGACCTTTAGCTCCTCCTCGGTCATGCTGACCTTATCGGAGCTGTGCATAAGTTTGGAAACTCCCTTTTTCAGCAGAATGAACAGCGCCGAGAACGGAGTAAAAATAACCATCAGGAACGAAATAACGCCGGAAGCAAGCATTGCGATTGTCTCGGGGTAATCCTTCGCGATGCTCTTGGGCATTACCTCGCCGAAGATAAGCACTATGACCGTTGTCGCGATAGTGGACACCAGCGAACCGTATTTCTCGCCGACCAGTGATATCGCAAGTATCGTCGCAATTGACGAGCACGCGATATTCACTATGTTGTTGCCGATGAGTATGGTGGTCAGCGCCTTGTCGTACTTTTCCAGAATGTTCAGGGTGCGCTCTGCGGCGCGGTTTCCGGTATCTGCCATGTGTTTGAGGCGTATCTTGTTTGCGCTGCTCAGGGCGGTCTCCGTTGCGGAGAAGTACGCCGAACAGATTATCAGAATTACTATCAGAATTATTTGCATAAATTACTCCCAGTTCTTCCACACATCGGGGCAATAACCGACCGTCGCCTGCCTGCCGTTGCGGACTATCGGGGTCTTGTAAAGCTTGGGGTTCTCCTCGAGCTTTTCGGGCTTCGCCGAATCAAGCAGGTACTTTATCTCGGCGTAGTCCTTCGAATTTTCGTCTATAACTGAGTCTATCTTCCCGCCCAGAGCTTTTACAACGCTGTCGAGTTCGCCCTTGCTCAGTCCCTTAGAAAGTATATCTACAGACTGGAATTTTATTCCTCGTTCCTTAAAGTAGCGTTCCGCCTTTTTTGTGTCGAAGCACTTGGATTTTCCAAATATCTGGATATTCATTACTTGATCGAATCCTCCTGTAAAGCGTACTGCCGTATCGCACGGAGTACTCCGTTTTCGTTGTTGCTGCGTGCAAGGAAGCGGGTCATGCGTTTGATGTCCGGGTTGCCGTTCTCCATTGCGAAGCTCCAGCCGGCATGCTTGAGCATGTCCGCGTCGTTGTAGAAATCGCCGAATGCCATAGTGTCCTCAGCGGAGACCCCGAGGTGCTTGCCGAGCGCCCTGAGAGCGCTCCCCTTGCTGACCCCGGCACCCATGACGTCCATCCAGATGGGACCGGAAACCTGCACGTTGAGCCGGTCGCCGAATATTGCGTCAATGGCGGGCTTGGCGTGCTGCTGGGTCCCTTTCATATCGCAGACGGCGAGCTTGTATATCACGTCGTCGACGGAAAGAAGGTCGTCGCAGGGTATGTGGTTCTTGTAGTATTTTGCAATCTCCGCGCTGAA
>ENA-OPCO01002455-OPCO01002455.1-human-gut-metagenome-genome-assembly--contig:-NODE-2455-length-10433-cov-8.178262_pt1 | contig 10433 bp, 18 predicted proteins | sample MGYA00241562_ERZ501475 | MGnify/ENA primary metagenome ERZ501475 (study PRJEB25962, sample SAMEA2042627) | human gut metagenome | biome: human gut; feature: human-associated habitat; material: faeces... | reverse complement strand
AAGGCGGCGAACAGATACCGCAGCCACGGGGCGGGCACCCGCGGGAACAGCTTTCCGCCCACGAATCCACCGGCCAGTCCGCCCAGCAGGTAGGGCAGGGCCTGCGTAAAGTCAAAGGGTGTGCGCAGCAGGTATACGGCGGCGGATACCACGCAGAAGGGCAGGATCACCGCCACGCAGGTGGCGAAGGCAGTCTTTTCCTCCACACGGCACCAGCGGGTGAGCAGGGGCAGCAGCACCATGCCGCCGCCTCCGCCGAAGCAGCCGTTGGCGGCGCCGGCCAGGATAGAGGCCACGGCGTATTTTACCGGCATGCGCAAGGGCGTCACCTCCTTGGGATATGTACCCCGCGCGCAGGGCACGCGGGGCGGCGGGGTTTACTGGCACTTCTGATAGCTCTGACAGTCGGTACACTGGTCCATGGAGGGGTTGCTCTCATGGGTGCCCACCTGAATGGAGCTGAGACCGCAGTTGTTCACGTCCTTGCAGTGGTGGGCGCAGTTGGTGACGGTACACTTGATGGAAGAATTGGGGGTGCAGCTGCACCCGTCGTTGGTACAAGCGCGATTCATGGCGTTTCCTCCCGTAAAAGAAAAATAGAGTCAGGCCATACGACCCAACTCTATCTTGTCCGAAAACCGCGGCGCTATGCCTGCCGGAAATGGGATTTTTTCAGATGCCCAGCAGCCATGACGCAAACCGGAAGTAGATCAGCAGGCTGGTGGCGTCCACGACGGTGGAGATGAAGGGACTGGCCATGACGGCGGGGTCCAGTCCCACCTTTTCCGCCAGAAGCGGCAGGGAGCAGCCTACGCACTTGGCAAAGACCACCACGAACAGCACCGTCAGGCATACCACCAGACACACCATGGGCGTCACCTCTGCGTTGCCCAGCAGCGTGCGGTCCACCACCAGCATCTTCACAAAGTTGGCGCCTGCCAGGCAGAGGCCGCACAGCAGCGACACCCGCAGTTCCTTCTATACATGGGTCAGACAGATGGTCGGGTGCTACATGCTGTATCCGGGATTCATCATCGCCAGCGTGTTCTCGGACCTGATAGTGGTCAATTACGTACAGCAGAGGCCCTGGTCCGTGGTGCTCATGGTGATCTTCTCGTTCATCCTGAAACTGACAATGCTCGCGACGGTAAAAGCAACAGTTAACAAATGGTTATAACATTATGATGGAGAAAAAGAACATACTCAATATAAAAAACATACTCAGGGATTTTTCCGGGCTGGCGGAAGCCAGAAGGAACCATACATTCCGTACGAAACTGGTGTTCATATTCAGCGCGGTGACAATCGCGATGGTCCTGCTGTTCGCCTACAGGGTGGTGAACGGCGCGATGAACAAGATACTGGTTGTCAACGAAGGGGGCGAGTTCGTGCATTTCAAGGCGGTACGGCAGGACATGCTGTATGAATCCCTTTTAAAGAACCACTGCTACCATACGGCCTATTATCTGAACAGTTTCGACAGGCTCTCCCTGCAGGAGAACCGGGCACGCGCCCTGTTCCTGGTCAACAAGCCGGACGCGAACACCATATTCGCCAAATACCAGGCTGACAGGGGGTACGGCGACGCCCTGGAACTCGGAGTGGTCTACAGGACGGAGTTCGAGAAGATGCTCTCGGTATCCGTCAGCGGGGACGAGTATCACGTCACCTTCTCGTCAGTCCTGAGCATCATCAACGGAAATGATGTCAGGAAGATACGGATTCTCAGCGAGGGCACCGTCATACGTACCACGCCACGTTTTCCGGAGAACACTTCCGGATTTTTCTTCCGGACATACAACCAGCAATACGAGATGCCATGACAAAAACTGAAAGGAGCAGAATAGTGGCGCTGGGGGGTATAGGAGCCGTGATCATCCTGCTGGTATGGGGGATCATCGCCACATTACCGAAAAAAGAGGACGGCAGGGAGGAAGAAGTGAGGCTGCGCTCTGAAATCAAGGACAACTTCACGCTCAAGGACATGCTCGGGAGTGTGGAAAAGGAAATGGAGAACCGGAGAGAAAACCGCATGCCCGGTGGAGGGAATTACGGAATGGATGAACCCGAGGACACCGTTTCCCCGGAAAGCGAGATACAGCGCATCCGGGAACTGATCAGACGCAACGAGCAGACCCTCGGAAGCGGTCCGCTTTCCGGAACGGAACAGCCCGCCCCTTCCGCCTTCAGGGAGAAGGAGGCGACGGACGGTGAGGAGGAGAAACCGGGGAAGACGGAACCGGAGGACACGGTTCCCGAAGAGACTCCCCGGAGAGGATTCAACAGCGTGCGCCTTGTCCGGCAGGACGAGAGGAACGTCATACGGGCATTCGTACATTCCACACAGACGGTCATGGTCGGAGCGACGCTGAAGATGCAGCTGGCGGAGAACTGCCTTACGGACGACGGACAGCGCATCCGCAAGGGGACACCGGTGTTCGGGGAGGTGACCGGAATCGACGGGGAACGGGTGCTGGTCAAAATCACCTCGGTGAATCTGGCAGGGAACATACTTCCCTTTGAAAAGGAGGTGTATTCCGAGGATGCCATGGAAGGCATATACGTTCCGGGAAATGCCAAGGCGGAAACCATCAAGGAGGCGGAAGCCGCGGGTGTCAGCGGGACGAACACAAGCATTTCCGGGGGACTTGACATGGGAAGCCAGATAGTGGCGGGCGCGGCGAACAGCGTCATCAACGCGACCAAGTCGGCCGCAAGCAAGAATATCCGCAAGATAAAGGTGACCATCAAGACGAACTACCGGATACTGCTGAAGGATGCAAAAAGAATGAGGAAAGAAAAGTAACGGAAACAATATGTAAAGTTATGGAACGAATCAAAAAAAATACTGGAAAAAATGGAACAGATAAAAGAATTTATTGCGGAAGCAATAAGGCTTCCGCAAGTATGGATATATATGATAGCGCTTGTCATTGTGGGCTGGAATCCCCCGGCTGTCAGAAAAGGACTGAATAAAGATACAGACTCCTCAAACAAGCAGAAAGAGAACAGGTAATATGGCAAAACGGCCATTAACAACAAGTTACGGACTCAGACAGCTTTTACCGACAATTTGAAACGGGATTTGAAAGAGTGACAAAATGAAGAGACATGGTCTGTTTCCTTTTCCGGGGAAGGACTTCTCCGCAGGATGAAAAAATCCGGGAGGTTATGAGAAAGTTATGAAAAACGATAAGTAAAAGGAGGAAAACTATGGCAAAAGTATATGTGGCAAGCAGCTGGAGCAACGAATACCAGCCACGGATCGTGGCTTTTTTAAGAGAACGGGGGCATGAGGTGTATGACTTCAGGAACCCTGAAAGAAAAACGGACTTCTGCTGGTCGCAGATCAGCGGGAACTGGGAGAAGATGGAGACAGACGAGTACCTGGACGCGCTGGAGCATCCGCTGGCAGAAGCGGGATTCAGGTCGGACTTCGATGCCATGCGGCAGGCCGACGTATGTGTGCTTGTGCTCCCCTGCGGGGCTTCAGCACATTCCGAAGCGGGATGGATGAAGGGGGCCGGAAAGAAAGTGATAGTATATCGGAACCGGCCGCAGAGACCGGAACTGATGTACAAGCTCTTTGACGGGATATTCCCAACGGCTGCGGATGTGGCACGCTTCCTGAAGGAGTTTGATGAAATGAATAATCATGCAGTTGTATGACATGGAAAAATTCTGGTACTATGCACTTTCTGCCCTTCTGGTTATCTGCCTGAATGGATATATCCTACTCCTGTTCTCAGGGAAACTGGAAAATTTCATTCTCAGTATCGGGACTTTTGTAAAGAAGGCCATGCGAAAAATTAAAAAGTATTTAAAGGGGAAAAGGCATCCGCTAATCAGGAAGTGAAGTGCCTGTAAACTATTATAAACGGACTCTGAAAGCGACAATAACGAATGATGAAAAAAAATGTATGAAATGAAAGAATTTTGGAACAAACCAGAAGGGTGGGAATATATTCTCCCCATTCTTTTCGGAATCTGCTTAAACGTATTCATTATGCTCTTTTTTACAGGAAGGCTGGAAGACATCCTAATAAAATGTTTGGAATATCTAGAAGCACTTAAATGGAAAATAAAAAGAAAAATGAAAAGACATTAGTAATAGATTTCATTTTTAGAAATCTTTTTCTCTTTGAAAGCGGCTATTGCCCCTGTGATAATGAGAAACAGATATTCTAAAAACAGTACTATGCATAATGATGCTAGCGGAGAAAAAAAATCCACCGATAAATATATAAAAATACATATCACAATGGCACAGGTTAACAATATCATGGGAGTATAAAAACAGGCAGGATATCTGACAGGTCCCATAATGGAGAATGGAAGTCCAAGACCCAGGTATAGGGCAGAACTGCCTAATGTGAAAAAGATCTGTTCATATACGGAAAGCTCCCGAAAAAAATGGGTGAAATAACACAAAAATGGATACAACATGAAAGTACATCCCAAAAAGCAAATAAGGATCTTGACATAAACGGAACCTATTTCAAGATCTTTCAGTAACTGGTTGTAATTTGTAGACATGACGGTTGCTTTTAATTAATAACTGAATTGCAAAAGTAATAAAATCCCGGCAAACTGCTTTTATAGGCTATTTGACTGAGGATAATATTTAGTAAGAATGAGACAAAACCAAGTTTACATCACAGGGATACTTCTCCTGATTCTTCTTTCAGGGAAAGCCCAGAGGATCAAGGAGCTTCCGGCAGTGCTTCTGCCGATTGGATGCGGAGAGTCCTCATGTCCATGTGACGGGACATGCCCTGATAATTAGCTACTCCGGTAAAAGACAAGGACTTGGCAAGCCTTGTGTACCTGTAAGCCATTATAAACGGACTCTGAAAGTGACAATAACAAATGATAAAAAAATGTATGATATGGAAGAATTCTTATCGAAAAACGGTTCTGTGACCATCTTGCTTTTCTGCTTTCTTCTCAGCCTTAATATTGTTTTCCACATTTTGGGCTTTTGGAAGAGTTACCATGAATATTCAAGGAAAAAAGAAGAAGGCGTCAGAAAGGGACCGGACAGATGCAAAGAAGCATCCATGAAATAGATTTGCATGATATCAGGGAGAGGAAAGCCCGGTTGACGGCGTGACACGCTTCCTGAAGGAATTTGACAGATTGAATAACTTAAAAACTGTATGACATGGAAGAACTTTGGAACAAGCTTGGGGCTTGGGGATATGCTGTCCCTATCCTTATGTTACTCTGTTTAAATATACTCTTGTTTACTGACATCTTTGAAAAGATTATAATAAGATGTTGGGTATATCTGGAGAATATCATAAGGAAAAGAAAAATGAAACATCCATGAAATAAATTGCATGATATCAGGGAGAGGAAAGACCAGCCGTCGATGTGGCACGGTTCCTGAAAGAGTCTGATCAAATAAAGAATTAAAAAAACGATGTGATATGGGAATTATTTGGGAAAAAGCAGATTACCTGATCCGACTATTATTCATCATAGTATTAGGAATTGCATGTATACTTATAGTGATAGCCCCTCTTTATGGGGCACGGAACAATCAGCCGGAATCTGGGTAGGAAGGCGGAACCGGAGGACTGCCTGAAGAGGACAAGGGAAAAATGAGAAAGAAAAAGAATGAAAATGAAAATAAAAACTAAAGCAAAATGGAAAACCTGTTGAGCCATGCCGGCATTTTCTTCACAATGGCTGCCGTACTGACATTTGAGGCAATCCTTCTCCGTCTGGCTTCAGAACCGGAAGGCGGGCGGGAAGTGAAGGCACGGAAAGGGGAAAGCCACCTGGGGGCATTCATACGTGAGAACTGGTACTGGCTGCTGTTGCTGTTTTGTGCGCTAGGAGCGCTTTGCTGTGCAATACTGAGATCCTGCATGATATGAATCAACAGGATACCTTCATTGCTTTTTGGTGGCTGACTGTGTGCTTATGGGCTTCTCCGCTTTCTTGCAAACAGTATATGAATACGCGGATTTTATAAGGGAGTCAGTAATGTGCATTGTCTTTCTCTCCTTTCTTTTCCTTGAGTATGGAAATGCCACCCGCAATGAACTGCAGCAGATACATTACCGACAGAACGGTTGAGAATAGCTTGAAACGGTTGCACTCCTCATTCAGAAAAAATAAACAAATGAAAATACTTATCATTACTGAAGAGGAAAGCATCGCCAAAGGGGTATAGAGTATCCTTGGATACCTCACCGGACTTATCGCTGAAAGAAGAATTCCGACCCCCGTATACAAAGCGGAACTGCCCGATGTGAAAAGTACCTGTTCGTATACAGGAAGTTCCCGGAAAAAACAGGTGAAGTGAAAAAAGGTCGGGTACAGCATAAAAGTACACCCCAAGAGGCAAATAAGGATCTTGACATAAGCGGGACCTATTTCAAGATCCTTGAGCAACTGATTGAGATTTGTATTCATAAGCAAACAACTTTAAAATTAGCATACAAAGATATAGAATTGAAAGAAAACCATGAAACCGAACAGAATTTACATAACAGGACTGTTCCTGTCCGTTTTCCTTTCAGGGAAAGCGCAGAAAATAGAGGAACTTCCGGCTGTTCCCCTACAGATAGGATACGAGAAGACCCTGCACCTGATATTCCCTACCGAGGTGAAGTATTACAGTATCGGCGGTGACTATGTCATCGGTGAGAAAGTCGGGAACTGCCCGGAGATCATACGCCTGAAAGCGGCCGAGGAGAATTTCCCGGGTGAGACTACCCTGTCGGTGGTGACAGCCGACACGAAGTTCTACTCCTATGCCATCAGCTATAACGCCCACCCGGTGGAGAGCTATGTGCGTGTGGACGGCCAGGCACCCGCGCCCCATACACTGCCGGTGGGAAAGGACAGGCAGATGTTCCTCATTTTCCCGGCCGGAATCACCTATGTGGACTATGGCAGTACAAATGTGGAGGTTGAAAAGGCCGAGGGAGTGGACAACATCCTGGCAGTGAAAGCCACCGGAGAGTTTACGGAAGACACGAACATCTCGGCAGTGGTCGAAGGGGGGAAATTCTACACTTTCAATCTCCATTATGCCCCTTTCCCGGAACGTTTCAGCTTTGTCATTGACAAGGAAAAGACGCAAAGGGTGGCCATCCTTGACGAGAGGGAACGGTCAAGCGAACAGAAGGAAAGGATCAGACAGGCAATCTCGAAGAGGATTCCCCTGGACCTGGGACTGAAGGACAAGAATGCCGGCATGGAGTTCGAGGTCGGAAACATCTTCATCGACGGGGACATCCTGCTGCTGCGAATGACGCTGACAAACCGCACACAGATAGGCTATACGACGGATTTCATGCGGTTCTATATCCAGGATGCAAAGATTCACAAGAAGACGGCGGTGCAGCAGATCGAGCAGAACATCCTGTTCGCTTTCGACTACCCGGAGGAGATACCTGCACATGAGAGCCGGACGTTCACAGTGGCCATGAACAAGTTTACCATTCCTGACAAGAAAAGGCTCATCATCGAGATCCAGGAGAGAAACGGCGGCCGGCACTTTCTGTACAAACTTAAAAACAAGTCACTTCTGGGAGCGGAGGAAGTGTTCAGAAGCCTGCAGGAGCAGAAAACGGAAGATGAAGCGGACAGGATATTAAGGAGGATATCCAGATGAAACTGCTGATGCTCATATTGTTCTTCCCCTTTTCTTTCGAGGGGGAAAACGGAAGGGAACTGCTCGATACGGCACTGGAAAAATGCAGCCGTCTGGAAAGCCTGGAAGCTTGCCGGGACATACTTTACCGGTACGGGGTGGCAGACAGGCTCCCTCTGTCATGTCCCCTGAAAGACAAGTTCAGGATAAGCAGCCCGTATGGAGGCAGGATTCATCCCATAACGGGAAAACATAGTTTTCATTCGGGAATCGATATGGCAGTGGAGCTGGCCGCACCGGTCCATGCCACCGCTTCCGGTACGGTCGTTTTCGCAGGAAGGAAGGGAGGCTATGGAAGATGCGTTATCATACGGCATTCCTACGGCTTTGAAACGCTTTACGCACATCTGGCGGCTTACTATACGACGGAGGGCAAAAAGCTCGGGAAAGGGGCTGTTATCGGCTTTGCCGGGAACACGGGCAGAAGCACAGGCTATCATCTGCATTATGAGATAAGAAAGAACGGTAGAACTATAAAACCATACTGGTATGGATATGACAATTCAGGAAGAGATTGAACAGCTTGTATTAAGGTGCATCGCCGCCGACGGGCTGAAGGCATGCCCGAAGGATATTTCCTTTCTTGAGAAATACAGGCTGAAGAACCTGTACTTCCTCTCCGTGAGGTATCGGATGGAAGGAACTGACTGCCCGGAACTTGACCGGAGGGCGGAGGGGCTGATCAGATGGAACATTTATTCCACGGATTTCCCGCTCCTTCGCCGGGTGTATGCCAGGGAGGGAAAGGAGGCGTTGATGAGATGCCTGTACCTGGAGGAGGGGTATTTCCGCAGATTCCTGGAACAGACCGGACTGGAGGAGAGGATATGACGAGCCTTTCCGTTGTCAGCTACATAGAACGGATCAACCGGATGTACAGGCTGATCCGGACGGAAAGTACCGGCAGCCGTGCGGAACTGGCCGGCAGGATGCGGGTGAGTGAACGGACCGTCAGCAACTACCTGGAGGAACTCCGGCTGATGGGGGCTGACATAAGGTTCAGCAAGACACGCAATACTTATTATTTTTTCAACCGGTTCGTGCTTTATGCGACGTTCGAGGCCCGCATCGATGCCGACGTGCTGGACGATAAGAAAAAGAAATGATACATACAATTATAATAAACCTTTAAAAAAGAATGAAGTATGAAACAAGTTAAATTTTTACTGTTGGCGGCGTTCGTGGCCATGTTCACAGGCTGCCAGAATGAGGAGATAATGGAACAGGATTCTGAAAAGGACGAACCGGTCCCTACCGGTGATACACGTATCATCATCGAAGGCGAGGGGATGCTGGAAACCTCAGCCCGCTCTTCAGACGGAAGGGTTGATTTTACCGGGGGGTATGCCACTGGAGCAGGACTGTATGACGGACGCAAAAATGTTCCTGTTGAAGCCCATCCTGATGCAGGATATGAGGTGAACTATTTTTATGGAGGGCCGGCTAATCAACCTAAGAAATACGATTATGCACAATCCGGGACTTCAGAGTTCGATGTTGACTTAGGCGGTCAGGACCATACTTTCCATTGTGGATTCAAGGAAAAAAAACGCACACTGACGATCAATGCAGGTGAAGGCGGAACAACTAATCCGAAAGGAACAAGGGAATATCAGGTGGAAAAGCCGATCAGTATTACGGCTACTCCGGAGAGTGGGTATGAATTTACAGGCTGGACAATTATAGGTGGTGATGTAACTATCGAAAATCCAGGCAGTTCAACCACTACCGCCACCCTGCATGGTTCCAACAGTACTATTACAGCCAGTTTCAAGCAATCCATAAGAAGTATCACAATTAATTTGGATAGATTTTACAGTTCAACTTCAAGTACGAATAGTGGTAAAAGTTATGAATATTTGACCGTGTCATCCACAGATTGTTCCGGTATAATATGCAGGATATATGGACAGACCAAAAACGACATGGACAATATGGATGAAGTGAGCTATCCTGTGCGGATAGAGCAGAACCAAAAGGTTATGTATGCGTATTCAGAATGGGAAACAATAAATCAGGATGGGGATACACGGGAAAAAAGTGCCACTCCGCAGTCTTTCGATATTATAATAGACAATGCTATGATACTCTCAAACATCAAATCTCCGTCAGGCAAGCAGACTCTTGATTTCGGTGAATTTGATGGCAAGGAGATAACAGGCACTGGATATAAGATAACTTTCCAATTCACATCTCATTGGGAATAGAAACAATAAAGAGGATGGGATAAAACCCGGATATGCGGGAAAATGAAAGATTATAATAGATAAACATGAAATAGCCCTGTCATTACTCTAAACTAGAGTGTGGCAAGGCTATTGTCATTGCAGACGAAAAGGATCAAAAAACGGAATGGAAAAACCTTTTTCTCTAGTTAAAATATTTTCTAAAATAGTAGAAAAACCATCCACATATATGATGTCTTTCTTGAAGAGATTAAGACAGCCTAAAAGTATAGTGAATAGAGTACATCCATTGTCCTTTATCTACTCCCAGTGATGTTAAAGACAGCCGGCCTTCTTTTCTGATTCTTTATTCATTATTGGCAAACATATTGATATCAAATACTGACATTCTTGAATCTGTCCGTCTTACAGGATTTTATCTGGCAATATAGTAACCGACCTGATAAAATAAAAGGAAACCACCGGTACATATCTGCCCATGGTGGTTTCCTTGTCAATCTAAATCACAGCTGGAAAATCCATTGTTACTACATCTACCATCCCGGATTCTGTGGTAACAATTGCGGATTTCTCTG
>ENA-OPCO01002450-OPCO01002450.1-human-gut-metagenome-genome-assembly--contig:-NODE-2450-length-10458-cov-3.419110_pt1 | contig 10458 bp, 3 predicted proteins | sample MGYA00241562_ERZ501475 | MGnify/ENA primary metagenome ERZ501475 (study PRJEB25962, sample SAMEA2042627) | human gut metagenome | biome: human gut; feature: human-associated habitat; material: faeces... | reverse complement strand
TAACCGTAAAAACCCCCCAATACATTATATATAGTTTTTACTATGGGGTATAGCAAAAACTATATATAATGTATTGGGGGGTTTTTACGGTTATTATAATATCATGATTGTGCGAATAAGTGTGCACAAAGTTCACAAAAATTGTAAGTTATTTTTGTGCAATTTTACATATTTTTTGTAGTTTTGTGTGCTGCTAACGAATGCATAAAAACCACCACATTAATTCTATACTATACGTCAATTTTTTCAAACAGATAGTAATTATCACTAATCCTTTTCACCTATATTTTATCAATTTTTCTTTATATTCAAACTAAACCGGAGCGCCAAGTGAGGAGCGACGTAAATGATGGAATACTTTTTTATACTCCTTTTACACATGAAAAAAACGCCTGTATTTCTACAAGCGGTTCAATGATTTATCATTTATTTATCTGTTGTACTGTCTCCGAACAAAATCCGCATGTAATCACGGCGGGCATAGAGAATACGGTCAATATAAACTTCGCTTCCGTAAGCACGGTAGAAGCTAATGTAATTGTCACTTATAATAAAACGATAATCACTCTCTATATCCGCAATCGAAGATAGCGGAGCTCCGGTCTGTGCATAGTTTTGTAAAATGCGGAGGCTCTTTGTAATTCGACTTACGGTTGCTAATGCTGCGGATGGGTTCAGTAACTCTTCCTCATTATAGGATTTGATTTCAAAAAGATCGTTTTGAGCTTCTTCTGATAAATGCAAATTATTCATTAACAATCCCGAGGTTCTTCTCCACGGCTTCCAATGTCAGCCAGCCTTTCTCTTCGCCAGATTTTCGACCTTTTGCAAGTTCATTCATCAGCCGGAGGGTTGCCTGTGTCTTTTCAAAGTCCTGCATATCGAGAATTGCATATCTGCCGCGTCCGTTCTTTGTCAGAAAAACCGGAGCACCAACAGCTGCATCATGCAGCACAGTTACGCAGACGGCCGGCGGCAGGAAATACAGGCACAGCAAAATGCACAAAAGTCCTGAAAACAATATAAAAAATATGAGATGGGATACTAGAAATGTTATCTTTAACATATTAGGATGATAGGAAATGAATGAAATACAAAAATATATGCGGTAAAAAAAATGCATATATTCTTAATAACGATATTTGTGAAAAGTTCTTAAATTTTTAATATAAATCTGAAATATTCAATATGCCGATGCTATTGCCTTTGCACAGAAAAAAATCTACAATTTAGTTAAATTGAAATTAAGGTATAAAAACCATTGTGAAACAGAAGGAACAAAACAGGGGGAAAGGAAAATCGGTATGTGGAAAGCGGCAATATCACCAGAGAAACGGAAAAAAATAAAAAGATCTGTCAGCTTTTTTCTGAGCTTACTTTTGATACTGGAAATGGTATCGGGAACTGGCATGTTTGCAGAAGGAAACAGAGTCAAAGCGAAGGAAGAAACTCCATATGCCGTATACCTGGATCTTTCAGGAAGCAGCGCAGCAGAGGCGCTGGCATCCAAAGGGATCTATGCATACGCTTATGACGATGCAGCAGAGGCAGAAGCTGCAGAGCCGGTGAAGCTGGAAAAGACAGAGGGACAGCAGGAGATCTGGCAGCTGGGTCTGACCCGGAAATATGAGCATGTAGTATTTTGCCAAGGACAGAAAAAAGAAAACAAAAACACCACAGGGGAGCTTACGATAGACTGGTCCTTACAGGCACCCTGCTATCGGCTTCAGGGAGAAGACCTGACTGGGGCAGGCAGCTTTTGCGGATTGTATACCGTATATTTTGATGGAAGTCAGTACAGTGAGTTCTGTAAAAACGGCGTCAGCGTCTATGCATATGATTCGGAAGAAAGCAGTGCAGAGGACGCACCTGTTGAGATGAAGCCCTCTGATAAGGGGAATGGAATTTACGAATACTGTCTGGACAGACCTTATGAATATATCGCCTTTATGGCCGGGACAGACGGATGGGATTATACGGAAGCAACCACACCGGTTTATACGGAATGGGACTTCCAGGATCCCTGCTTTGTACTGGAGAAGGTGGACGGAGAAGAATCCACAGGCAGCTGGGTAAACCTTCATTATATAATTTATTTCGATGCATCGAAGATCAAAGAGGATCCGGAGTTCTTAAAGTCTGGCGTATCCCTTTATGCCTGGACAGAGCAGGAGGGCGGCAGACAGGAGCTTTCTGCAGAGCCGGTTCGGATGATTGCGTCTACGAAAGGCGAGGATATTTATCAGTACACCCTGGATCAGGCATATGACCATGTGCAGTTTTTCCTGGGCACCTCCTTTGATGCAGCCATCCAAACAGATGTCATCGAAATTGACTGGAACAGTCTGGCAGCACCCTGCTATCAGATGACCATCGAAAGAATCGAAGCGGAAACAGAAACCGAGACGCAGACCGAAACAGAGACTGAGACGGAAACGGAAACCGAGACGCAGACCGAGACGGAAACACAGACGGAAAACGAGTCTGAAACAGAAAACAAATCCCAGACAGAGACTGCTGCAGAAACACATACCACAGTAGAAACCGAGACCAAAGCAGATCCCAAACCAGAAACAGAGACTGGCACTGGCACAGAGACAAGCTATGAAACGGAAAACAATGTGCCCTCTGCACCGGAAACAGAAAACGACGCAGCAGGCTCCGAAGGAAACACTCCGGACAGCGATCCGGCAGCAGAAGCTGCCTGGGAGCAGGAAGCGAGGTGCGAGACCCGTTTTTTTCACCTGGAGGTGCTGAGCGAAACAGTTGAGGCGAAGACCGTAGAAACCCTGGAACGGAAAACAGAGTCCGCCACAGAAGAATCCAAACAGGAAACTACAGAAGAAAACAACAAAGAAACTGCATCGGAAAGCAAGCAGACGGGGGAAGAGACCAAACAGACCGAAACAACAGAAACCGGCACAGAGGAGGGCAATACAGAGAAAGCTCCTTCCAAGGAAGCTGTTGAAAAGGAAGCAACAGAAGAAATCCAGCAGGACGGAAGCCTGTACGACATGGGCGGTGAAATGAGAAAAGCCAGTCGTGTGGCGAAGGTTGGACTCAGAAAGGCAGCAGGAGGACTGGACTCTAACTATGTATATCTTGATACGACTGGGATGAATTTGAATTCCCAGGCGGATTGGAGTAAAGCAACTCAGCTATATCTTTTTAAAACAGCAGATGGCGATAACATTACTGCTGGAGAAAAAGTCAACGTTTATGGCAAATACTATTGGAGATGGAGAATTGATGGCAACAGTAACAACTTTGCATTTACCTATAAAAGTAACTGGCACGATATTAAGCAAGGTGATTATTACAGAACGGAATTAGCAGGTAAGAGTCCTTCTTCTTCTGCTGCTGCTATAAGTTTTTCTGCTGCTGGTGGTATGGTGTTTGCAAACTCTAGTGAAGAATATAGTATGTGTGACGAGAAAAAAGCCTACGTCCTCAAAGACATCACTGCAGAAATCGCAAACAAGATGCCTTTATATTTCTATGACTTTACAGGTAATGTCACAACCCCGGTAAAGGTAGTCTATTCGTTAGACAGCAGCTTCTCAGAGGGAAAAATCACAACAGTTAAGATGAATAGCGTTGATGATTTTCAGAATCTCTATACAGTAGAACTGAAAAAGGAAGAAATTGAAACAAAGCCCTATGTGAAGTTTACAGATGAATCTGGAAAGCTGCTGGAAAAGACTTACTATTTCGGGGAAGACAGTACCAAGGCAGGCACTGATGTAGTTTCTGTAACCTATAAAGCGGGTTCTGTGGACACCTTCCTGTATGGAGCTACCGAGCTGCAGAACGACGATGGTACAACAACGACTACTATAAGCGGCTGGGGCACAACACCGGGTAACGAGAGTCTGAAAGACAAAACCCTCTATTTTGATAATCTGCATTTCCCGGTAGACGCAAAAGAGGGAAGTCAGAAAGTAACCCTGCAGATTGGAACAGAGAGTGCGGAGGATCTGGAACCGGATCCGCAGTTTAAAGACAGCTTATATAGCTATAAGTTTACGAAAGATACACTCCAGCAGACTGTTTTCACAGTAAAGGATCCCAAGGGCAATATCTATCATTTCTTCTGGACAGATCTGGACTGTAACCTGCTTCAGGTGACGGAGGACAACATAGCAAATGTCACAGGCGAATATGGATACGGGAATAAGATTTATTTTGACGCAACCTATTCAAAGCTGAATACACCGGATGGACCTACATATAATGGAACAAATTCCATTCCGGCAAGTGACGATGAGAAGGTTTATTTTTATGCATGGAGCACAAAGGATTCTAGTAAAAAACGTTATGGAGCGATGATAAAAGCAAAGCCCCACGAAAAGGATGGACAGACCTGGAACGATGTGTGGTATGTGCGGATTCCGGAAGAAGATAAAATTGATCAGATTATTTTCTCTGATGTTCCATTAAAAAATCGTGATGAAGATGGGCAAAAGTATGCTGGAAGAACAGATGCTCTGACGATTCCAGATACGAAAGCGTGTGGAGGAAAACCCTGTTTCTATGCGGATGCCGGTGATACTGCGGTATACGAGCAGAAATATAGAGACGGTTACTGGGCTGAAGCATATACGATTCGGGATGCAGAGAAGTATAAGAAAACCGATACTGGTGAGAGCGTCGATATAGTTGATATTACGAAAAGTGCTTCTTCGGCAGATTCGGATATCCTGTATGTGGACTCTACCTTCTATGACTATTACACGGATTATGAATTGAACGGAAATAATCGGGATTCCTTTTCGGGCCCGAGTGGAATGTCACAGCGCAACTGGGTTCCGTTCCGGCAGTTTGATCAGGCATTGAGTGATTATTACAAAAAGAATCAGGTTTCCATTCCAATCTATACAGGTCATTTTCAACCGAGTATTGATAAGTGGGGTTGCCAATTCAAAGATATCAATGGCACACTGAAGTTATATGGAAGTGATAACGATGAAGCATTCTTTTCCACAAATAACTCTGTGATTGACGCAGGTGGAAAGCAGGGGGATTATAAGCGTGCAGCACAGGGACTTGTAAGCTCTACGCTGACGAATGGAGTATTGAAGACTGCAAAGGGGGAATGTGCAGAGCCCCATTTTGATGAAGCATTTTTACTGGGAAAGAACAGCAAAAATGCGGTCCTGGGTGAGGTCTATCATAATGTATCATTCCCGTTTAAAAAGAAAGCGGATGGAAATGGAGTAGAATATTGGTGGTTTAACAGTAATCAAACGACACTTGCGATGCAAAAGGATTCATCTACCGAGAAATATTACCTGAAGGATACAGGAACAAAGGACTGGGCGAAGAATGTTGGGTCTGATGGAGGTGAAACGGGGACGAATGGATTTTTCCCGTTTAATGAAACCGTTGGCGGAACGAACGCAGCAAAATATAATTTTGGATTTGGTACAAAATTAGAGATTAAATTCCGCCTGACAAAGGATGGAAAGGTTAAGGGAAACAAGGAAAATGTGCCGATTATCTTTACGTTTTCCGGAGATGATGATGTCTGGGTATTTATTGATGGAAAACTGGCGCTGGATGTTGGCGGAGATCATGGAGAGGTAACAGGAACGCTGAACTTTTCTGGTACACAGGAAGAAAAGACGGCAACAGTAAGCAGCGTAAAGGCCAGTGCGGCAGGAGGAGATGCAGGAAAAGAAGGAACAGAAGGAGGTGGCAAAAAAACAACAAAATTCGAATTGAATGGCAGCAACGAAGCCGAGCATACCCTTACCATGTTTTATATGGAACGCGGTATGTGGGAATCTAATATGATGATTGCCTTCAACTTCCCGAATGATAACGAGTTTGCAGTAGAAAAACAGGTAGATACAAGTAAGGTAAATGAGCTGTTTAAAGATTCCTTTGAGGATGCCTCCGTATTCCCCTTTACGATCCAAAATCAGGCGACACATTATGGAACAAAGGAAGCCGCAGATAGTGAAACAACGGTAAAAAAAGAGACATTTAACAGCTTTGATAGCAGTTCATCAGAATTGAAGCCTGCCAGCTCGGATAATACATTTGAATGGGTAAATGCCTATGGAAATCAAAGCGGTGTTGCGCACTGGTATGCATCGTTAGAGGATACGACCGGAGACTACAAAGACTTGAGATTTGGTATTATCCCATATCAAAAAGGTGAAATTCTGAATGCGTCAGCGGCGAATAAGTATCTGGATTTCAAGTTGTATTATGATTATGAGGACACTCCAACGGCGAAATGTATTTATCTGGAGCTGGAGGATGCAAGTGGAAGGAAGATCGGAGACTTGATATCCGGAAAGCTATACGGAAACACAACCCTTAAGGGAAAAGCATGGAATACCCTGACGGTTGACTTAAGCAAATTAAAAGGAGCAGCTGATTTTGATTATGGCCAGATAAAATTCATCAAATTTAATTATAGCTATCCCAGACACATATATCTGGATGATTTTGTATTTCGTTCCGGCGTGCAGGTAAAGGAGCATATCGGATTTGAGGTGCAGCAGGATGCCATTCCGGATTATGGTTCTGCTACATCTGGAAAACTGGAGAATCCAAAGGGTGCAGTCTATTCCCTGAGCGATTCCTCCAGTACGGATACCGGCGTGATTGAAAAAGATGGAACCTTTGTACTGGCGGATGGTCAGACGGCAACCTTCCGAAATCAGTTCCGCCGCGGCAGCTACATTTCCGTGAAGGAGGAGATAGATTCTCTTGCATTTGAGACAAGCTGGAGCCTGTATGAAAACGGACATATAGTAGACAAGGTAACCGGAACAGGAAATACGGTAGAGATTATACCAGAGCAAAAGGTTTCCAACGTATCCGGAACGCAGATCAAGGATGGCAGACAAGAGGTATATAAGAAGGATGGAACCCAAAATAATGGATATGCTTCGATGCATTTTGCGAAAGACGCAAATGGAAATACTCAGGACGCCATCGTGTTCCGTTCCTACAGCAAACCGGATGATGAAAACAATGTTACAAAATTAAAAGCGGTATTTGTAAATGAAGTCAAGGTTGGTTCCCTTAAGATCCAAAAGGCGAAGACGACGGATTCAGATGATCTGACCGGAACCTATACTTTTCAAGTTAAATTTACAAATGTCGCAGGAATGTCATTGGAAAAAGGAGATTCCATTACAACAACCTGTACCTTAAAGCAGGGAGAATCCTATACGATTTCAGGAATTCCCCTTGGAACAGATTATGAGATTACAGAAGTAAAACCGACAGATGGAACTACCCTGAAGAAGGTTTTGATCAGTAACGATGGAACAACCTTTAACGATGATACATCCTTTAAAGTAGAGAAAGGCTCCGTAAACGGAACCATTACAGCGGAAGCAACAAATCCTGTTGTAGAATTTCAAAATAATAACAAACCGACCGGTAACATAGCTGTAACCAAAAAATGGGTAACGACAAATGATATTGAGATTACGGATCTGAAACAGCTTCCGAATAGTATTTACCTGCAGCTGCAGAGAAAACAGAAAGGTCAAGAAGCAGCTGATTGGCAAGCGGTTGACTATTCCGGCAATATCAGTCCAGAAAGCAAATGGGTTAAAGTTGAGCCCACCTATGACGGCTGGTCTTATTCCTTTAAGGATCTGGAGCAATATGTGGACAGCGCAGCGAATCCTAAAGTCCGGTGGATCTATCGGGTCATGGAAGTGGATGCCAGTGGAAATGTGATTTCTTCCAACGGTACATACACTGTGGATGGAAAAACCTATCGAGTGACCTATTCCATGGATGCTTCGGCAGGCACAGCAACAGGTTCCACGGCAGATCTGACCACAGGCACAACAACAGGTTCCACAACAGATCCGACAGAAGCGGGTATTGACCTTACACCTGTCTCGCCTGAAACCGGCAAGCAGCCGACGGTGAATATGACAGTGACCAATACCTATTTGGAAGAGCTGAACCTGATAATTACGAAAAAGGGTATAAACACAACAGAAAGTGAAGGTTTGCTTTCCGGTGTACAATTTAAGCTGGAGAAGAAGGATTCGACTGGAGAGTGGTTTGAAACAGTCGGTAGTTCGCAAACAAAGGTTGACGGCATTGCCACCTTTACAAAGCTCGGTCAGGGAACCTACAGACTGATAGAAACAAAGGCTGCAGAGGGCTACAATCTGCTGGGTGATTCGATCTTAATTAAGATTGAGGATTCGAATCAGGTGAGCTGGAGGATGGAGAAGGAAACAGATAAACCCTGGAATGTAATAGATCTACAGGGGAAAAATGAAATCCCCCTCACCATCTACAACACAAAGCAGCTGATCCTTCCTGCAACAGGAGGATCCGGGTTTGGATTGGTTACTATGGGAGGCATTGCGCTGATGGCGCAGGCAATCCTTATGGGTACATACTTCACGCTGCAATGCAGAAAGGGGGACGATAAGCTTCGTAAAAAGAGATAATACCCCCAAAGGTATGAAACACAGGCTGTTGGAGCAGGGGCTTATGTCCGGCAGCTGCATAAGGCGAAAACCTTAGAAACAAAGTACGGAGCGAAACGTACAAAGCAGGAGAAGTAAAAATAATTCGGCTGTCCCAAACACAAAAGGACAGCCGGACAAAAAAAGGAGAATGCAAACAATGAAGAGAATGAAAAAGCTTCTGACAGGGCTCCTGACCCTGGCGATGACATTGTCGATGATGACAATGACGGCATTTGCGGCTGACCCCGCGACTGGCACGACGGGTAAAATGCCGACGATTGATACGACTAAGAAGGTTTCTTTAACAATTCATAAATATGAATATAATGGAAATTTGAAACCAGATGGAACGGGTAGTGCAACGGATGTAAACAATGTTCCGACTGGTGAGAAGGGTGCAAAACCGTTATCAGGCGTACAATTTACAATCTGGAAAGTAGCTAATTTGGATGCTTATTATGGCAAGGATGGAGCTGCATTGCCAAAGGTAGAGGATTTTGTGCTTACCGGGAAAGGTAATAATGCTGTATTAACGAAAAATGGAACTGAAATACCACAGCTAGCTTCAGGCAGAACAGATGATAATGGAATAGCAAAATTTAGTCAAGGTGGAATTGTCCAAGGCTTATATTACGTTAGCGAAACCGATGCGCCTGCAAACGTAACAACTAGAACCAAAGATTTCCTTGTATCCCTGCCTATGACAAACGCAGAGGGAAATGACTGGATTTATGATGTGCATGTATTCCCCAAAAACGGGACTACTTACGGTGGAGTAACACTTGTAAAGCAGGGAAAAGTAGGAACTAAGACGGAAGTATATCTGGAAGGTGCAGAATTTATCCTGCAGATGAAAGATAAAGAGGCTGCTGACAAATGGGATTATTTAAAATATGATGATTCTAATGCTAGTGCTAGTGCTGAATGGACTTATACTGATGTGGCATCGACAGATGCAACAAAATTTAAAACAGACAGCAATGGTCAGATCAACGTACAAGGTCTGACAGCCGGAACCTACCGCTTTATCGAGGTTAGCGCACCCGATGGTTATATTATGGATGGCACAAAGGAATATCAGTTTACAATTGATACTGACGGAAAAGTTACCTGGGAAGGTAATGCAACTGAATGTGTAAATACACCCGGACAGGCTGCAATCGTTACCATTACAAACGAAAAGCCCGACACAGAAAAATTTGTAATGGATCGGAAAAGTAAAGATTGGGAAGCTGACGCAGATTATAGAGTAGGCACTGAGGTTCCTTACTTAATCAGAGTTGACGTACCTTCCAATGTTGAGAAGTTAAAAACCTTTAAGCTGACAGATACAATGACAAATTTGACATTTAAAGCTGACAGCTTTAAGATTTATAAAACGAAAGAAACAGATTACACAGGTAAAACTCCAATTTTAACAGGAATCACACCTACTGTAACTGGTAAAACCTGGACAATTGACTTTAACACCGTAGATACCGCCACTGGAACAATCACTTCCGCTGTTGAAGGCTATGCAGGAAAATCCATTTACATTTATTTCGAAGCAACCTTAGATGAAGGTGCAAAGATGACATCAGATGGTAACCCCAATAACATTACATTAGATTATTCCAATGCAATTTATCCGACAGGGGATCCCAGTAACCCGAATAATGGAAAGGATCCGAAAGTCGATTACATTAAGGATGTTGTCAATGTATTTACCTTTGGAATTAATGTTACCAAGAAAGATGGCGAAACTGGTGCTGTACTGAACGATGTTGAATTTGATTTGTATCGTGTAAATGATGGAGTAACCCTTCCTGTATCTCCTGATAAAGTTACAGAAGAATGGCTGAAAAAGGCAGAGAATGCAAAGAAAATTGGTTCCGGAAAGACTAAAGACCAAGGTGAATTATCCTTTAATGGTCTTGATAACGCGACCTACTATCTGGTTGAGACAAAAACAAATACTGGTTATAACCTGTTAAAAGAGCCCTACAAAGCAGAA